>Ga0315907_10007179_pt1 | contig 11658 bp, 11 predicted proteins | sample LakEriMetagenome_3_FD_203525 | JGI IMG/M metagenome (GOLD analysis project Ga0315907, IMG submission 203525) | Freshwater fungal communities from buoy surface, Lake Erie, Ohio, United States - Buoy 12 MA123 | ecosystem: Environmental > Aquatic > Freshwater > Lake > Lake biofilm | place: USA...
CTGATGAGAGGACTTTTTATTAAGCTTGACTGGCTAGACATGAAACCGGGCCCTCTGGTCCCAAGGATCATTTTTGCATCGCTGATCTGCTCAGCATTTATATCGCTCACAACTGCCGGAATTTCGATCCTGATCGATGAAACGGAACTTTATAATACCAGCCTACTGAGTTTGGTGATCAACATTCTGGCACTGATGGTACTGGTGCTTTTCTGGAACGCGATCTATTTCACTTTTCACTTTTTTCAAAAGGCAAGAAAGCAGGAATTAAATAATGTGAGTCTGGAAGCAAGCAGAAACGAGATCGAATTGAAGAACCTACGTTCCCAGCTTAATCCGCACTTCCTGTTCAATTCTCTAAACAGCATCAGGGCGCTGATAGAACTGGAACCGAACAAAGCAAAAGAAGCGGTTACGACCCTGTCCAATCTTCTTAGAAAATCATTGATCCTCGGTAAGGAGAACCTGGTTCGACTCGAAGAAGAAATGGAAATGGTATCCAATTACCTTGAGCTGGAAAAGATCCGCTTTGAGGAGCGTTTAACCGTGAAATGGGATGTTGATCCGTCTTTGAACAATTTCATGGTACCGCCATTCATCCTTCAAATGCTGGTGGAGAATGCCATAAAACATGGTATTTCCAATTATATCAATGGCGGCGAGGTCGTAATCCTGTCTCAGCAAACAGAAGACCGGGTGATCATTTCCGTGATGAATACCGGAGAACTACAGTCTAATACAGATACAGGAATTGGCATTCAGAATACACGAAGAAGACTCGACCTTCAGTTCAAGGGAACCGTTGATTTTGAACTGAGTCAACAAGATGGAAAAGTTACCGCATTACTCACTTTCAATTTGAAATAGATAATGAAGACGTACAGAACAATACTTATTGATGATGAACGACTTGCAAGAGAAGAATTAAAGCTTTTATTGAAGGATTATCTGGAGATCGAGATCATTGGAGAAGCCAAAAATGGGGAGGAGGGAATCAAAATGATCAAGGAACACAGGCCTGATCTGATCTTCCTGGATGTATCCATGCCGGGCATGACAGGATTCGAAATGCTGAAACACTTAGAAGAGATCCCACGCGTGATCTTCGTGACGGCTTACGATGAGTTTGCGTTGAAGGCTTTTGAAGTAAATGCGCTGGATTACATTCTCAAGCCGGTAGATCCTGAACGTCTGAAGGATGCCATTCATAAATTAACCACCAACGAAGACGATTTTGTATCATCAGAAACCTTTGCACACACAAGGAAAGAAAGACCACTTACCGTTACCGACAAAGTATTTATTAAGGATGGAGAAAAATGCTGGTTTATCGAACTAAGCAAGGTGCGTATGCTGGAATCGGAAGGAAATTACGTGAAAGTGTACTTCGACAACTTCAAGCCTCTCATCCTGCGATCCCTCAACAGCTTTGAAGATCGACTGGATGCTGAATTCTTCTTCCGTGCCAATCGCAAATTCATTATCAACCTTCAGTGGGTGAGCACTATCGAAAACTGGTTCAACGGCGGACTGCAAGTAGAATTGCGAGAAGGGGAGAAGATCGAGATCTCGAGAAGACAGGCTATTCGGTTTAAAGATCTGATGAGTTTGTGAGAAACTAATATAAAGATGAACTAATTACAACCTATCTTAACAACACCGAATAAATTCCATCAACTACCTGCGCCATATTAGGAATACTCAGCGTTTCCAATGTATCGGTCTCTTCGTGGTAATTCTTGTTCCTGTAAAAAGCTGTATCAGTGATCATTAAAGCACTGAAACCGAAGTGCCAGTAATTGAGGTGATCCGAGAAATCGATTCCGGGAATAGCCTTGGGCGCCGTGATGGATTTCGCCTTTATTTCAGCGTATTTTTTAAATCGTTTCGTGAATTTTCTGGCAAAGGAACCTTTTCCTGTCTTGTTAACCAACGCTATGTAATTTCCACGAGACCCGTAAAACAATTTAAGAAAACCCAGTGGGTAATCCTGTGAGCGTTTGCGATCGTCGTAATATCCGATCATTTCTAAGGAGATCATTCCTTTAACTTCACGGCCTTCTTGTGCCAACGCCTGTGCATGATGGTAACTCCCCATATGCTCCGTTCGAAAATAGGGTGGCTCCTCAAGGGTGTAGGCGACCAGTTCGATCCTGTTTTTCAACTCTTTTCCCGACAACAAGCGCGAAAGCTCCAATAAACCGGCCACACCGCTTGCGTTATCATCTGCACCTTCCTGCATACCGCAGACATCGTAGTGCGCGCCGACTACCACCGTTTCCGGTTTTTTAAAACCAAAAACGCCGACAACATTTCGGTAGGTCACCCCATTCACCGTGAATTCCTGGTAATACACCGTATCAGCGTTCGTTTTCAGCTGGTCGTAAATGTAAGTTGCCACGCTGTCGAGAGTCTTTGGATTCATGAAATGACGGAAGGATTGGGTTCCGGTCAACTGCTTTAGGTCATTCAGTATACGGGAAGTATCAGCTTGCCCAAAACTCAAAAATGAGAGCAGGTAATATCCAATGAATGCTAAATGCTTCATGCTTCGTCGACCAGCTCGATGGAGTCCCCATTGATCCTGATCAAACGCTCCTTGTACAATTTACCAATCGCTTGCTTGAACATCTTCTTGCTCATCTGAAAACGCTCTCGGATCACATCAGGATCCGTTTTATCTGTAACGTAGATTTTTTTCTCCTTTTTGATCGCTTCAAGTATGGATTCGGCCGATTCATCGAAACGGGCAATATCGGTGCGAACAAGTCGAACATCCAGCTTCCCATCGCCCCGAATGTTAAATACACATCCCGTCTCTTTCTGACCTTTTCGTAAGGGTCGGTTGACATCGTTACGGTAAATGATCCCCTTATAGCGACCATCTACAATTACTTTAAGGCCAAGATCAGTGGTCTCGCAGATCAGTAATTCAACCTCTTTGTCCAGATAGGAAGGATCATTACAGGATTCAAGAAAACGGTTAACCCTTGAAGAGGCGTAAAGCCTGTCAGTGGCATCGTCATACCGCAACGTAACGAGATGTACTCCGTCGATCTCCATTTTAGCTTGCTGTTCTCTAAACGGAACCAGTAGATCCTTTTCCAGCCCCCAATCTAGAAACGCACCAAAAGGGCCTACATCCTTCACTTTCAAAAAAGTAAATTCATCCAGCTTGATCAGTGGCGTTTCCGTCGTCGCAACCGGACGATCTTCGGAATCTTTATACAAGAAGACATGGATCAGATCTCCTTCCTTCAGAGAAGGGGAGAGATACTTATTCGGAAGGAGCACTTCCTCTCCTGTAGCATCACCCAGATAAGCGCCAACACTAGTGAACCTTAGGATCTCAAGTTCATTTACAATCCCTAATTGCATTAGAAATACAGAGCCGAAGCCGGCTTAGAATTAAGAACCATACATGGTAGTTTCATGTCATTGGTGATCAGGGTCTGGGCAAAACTGTCAAACTGCGGAAGAAGGCTTTCTGAATGATAGGCAATTGCGATCATATCCACTGCTTTTTCCTTACAGTGCTGCATGATCTTCTTGTGGTACGGTCCTCCTTTGGGCATCAACTCCACGGTACAGGGGATAGAACGTTCGTCGTATTGATTCTTTACGATCAGCACCCTGTTTTTCATTTGCTGAGAAAGCAACTCGTCATTCTGCTTTTCACCAACTACATGTACCTCTGCCCCAAAAATGCCCGCCATATCACCGGCAACATTCACGATCTGAAGACTTTCCTTAGTTAAATCAATCGGAACGATCACTTTTTTGATCTCATTGAGCGGAGTATCCTTCTGAACGATCAGAAACGGACAATCAGCGCTTGTAACAACTTTCATCGCGTTACTTCCAAACAATCGCTGCATACCTGTAGCCCCATGAGTGCCCATAATGATAAGCTGAGCATTCTCGTTTTTCGCGATTTTTCCGATATCTTCAAAGATGGAACCTTCCCGCACGATCTTTCGCACTTCGACACCATAGGGAAGTTCGAGTTTGGAGATCAGGTCATCCATCTTTTCACTGGCCTTTATTCCTTCAGCTCTTGATGAAGCTAAATTCAGAAGTAAGATCTCTGTTCGGACCTTTTTTCCCAAATGAAGCGCATAGCGAAGTGCAGCATCACCAACTGCTGTAAAATCGTGAGGTACCAGATATATGTTTTTGCTCATAGGAACGTGGTTTTATCCAAAAATAAAAAATCATAACGCAGTTGAACAACTAAATGTGTATTCAAAATCAAAATTCGAACGTTGATAACTCCCGAATGATTATTTCTTGCGTTTTTTCTTTGGCTTCTTGCCACCAAGTGTCGAGTTCATCTCAGACGGATCACGTTTATCCCTGATCTTTTTCTCTTTGTCTTTTTCCGCCGCTTTCTTGTCCTTCGTGAGTCCCATATCATCTTCAGGAGTCACCGCCTTATGCTCGGTTCCTCCTGCGGGAGCTTTTTCATCCTCAGGACTGATCCATTTGTTCTTGACTTCTGACTTTTCGATCTTACCATTTCGTTCATTAATAGCATAAACCGTCATCTTCTCATTCTCACCTTTGTTAACACCGATCACATCTTCTTTAAGTATCCACTTCCCATTATCCAGCATGAGCGCGTCGTAAGAAAAATCAGGTACATAGAATGAATAGATGCCTTCAAGACCGGGGGCTTCAGGAGAAAGGTGATCATAGATGATTCGCTTGTATTCATCTTCGTAGCGTAGCGACATGATAGCCTTTTCAGAATGTTCGAAAAAGATCCTTTTCACGGTCTTGTCTTTAAGCTTAAAGATCGGGCTTCCCAGTTTCGGCTGTGAGCCATTGAAGTAAAGTACATCAACCAACTTGATATTACTCGCAGAATTATTCCCATCCCAACCGAGTAGGGTAAACAACGTCTTTGACCCTTTGGATATCGGAATAATACTGTAGTAGAGCGCACCATACCATTCCTCTGCACCAATGACATCTTCCGGCTGACCGGGAAACATGAAGGAATTATCCTTTAACTCATGGAATTCTACTTCCTTTTTCTTTTTATCGAAATGCAACAGGAAGCAGTAATAGGAGTGGGTGAGGTCCTCACGTTCTACATTCCAGTTTACAATGCGCAAGGAGCGATCAGGACTATCAATGATCCCGACAGATTTCAACCTGGTGAACTTATATTCGAATGCCCCTTCGGTCTGAAGCATTGATTTCATTTCAGCATAAAAGAGCTTGTTTGCTGCAGTTCTTCCTGCATCAGTACTTGCATTTCTCAGCGAATCAAGCAGGAATGACAATTGCTTCTCCTTTGAAATCAAAAGAGAATCTTCCGCTGACGAGGCCCCAAAAGCCATGATCATAAGCCAAAAAGATATTAGCCACTTCATACTTTATGCACTAACGTAAATGTAGTTGATTTGTTACCGTTTGTCAAGGCGGTGGTTCAATTGCGATACGAAATAAAGTTAAAAGCGGGATGGTCCAGCCCATTCTGCTTGAGATCCATTACGATCTGAGCCCTGTGGTAATTCGAATGAGAGAGTATATGGTATAAAATATCAATATCCTCACGATCGAAACGGATTCCTTCTGAGGAATGATAATTTACCTTCTCCCCAAGCTCGATCCTTTCCAGATAATCAGTTGTTTCGCGGTAGTTTTGAAGGCTTAGCTGCTGAAGAAAACGGATAGGTAAGATATCCCAAAGACCGGACTCAGCCTTATGGCCTAACAGCCTTGCATTCCAGATATGATGAACGTTTATTACGTGAGAAATGGACTTTAACACAAAATCCGAAACCTGATCTTCCTGTTTTTCAATGCATTCGATCCACATGCGATTGGCATTGAGATCGTACTCGAACTTATCGAGAAAGAATTCCTTCATCAGAGCTTCTTGAGATCACTGATCGTTTTTACCGGATCCTGAGAATTGAAAACGAAACTACCCGCTACAAGCACGTCGGCACCGGCTTTTACCAATTCTGCACCGGTCTGTAGGTTCACACCGCCGTCTACTTCAACAACCGCATGTGAGCCGCATCGATGAATTAGATTTTTAGCCTGTTCAACCTTAAGGAGAGCGTTGTGGATAAACTTCTGTCCACCAAAACCAGGATTGACTGACATGATCAGCACAAGATCAATGTCATGAACGATATCCTGAAGAATGTCCACAGGAGTGTGCGGATTCAACGCAACACCTGCTTTCATTCCGTTCTCTTTAATGAAATGTATAGTCCTGTGGAGATGCGTACATGCCTCATAATGAACTGTAAGAATATCTGCTCCGGCTTTAGCAAACTCAGTGATGTATTTATCAGGATCCTTGATCATCAGGTGAACGTCCAGCGGTTTTTTTGCATGTTTCTTAATTGCGCTGATTACCGGAAAACCGAAAGAGATATTCGGAACAAAAACACCATCCATTACATCCACATGAAGCCAATCGGCATCAGATGAATTGATCATTTCAATATCGCGTTGAATGTTTGCAAAATCACACGAGAGAACAGACGGGGAGATCAATACGGACATCGTTTACTATTTTTGAAGGCAAAGTTAACGAATGCAGATCAATCCCGCATGATCTTAAGGTATTCTTCATCCCGACGATAAATGTCAAGATGAAACACCATGTGTTCTTTGTCAGCAACTACGCTTTGGTACTCCACAAAAACAGGTACGGGATCTTTCAGCCTGATCTCATAATTTTCAGCCAGATTCATAAGGCTGTCCAGTGAATCCGGGGTAAGTGGGTTACCTTTTCCTCCAATCTTCCGCTTCTTTGGCCTCAAGGTATCGTAATCGAGGATGAGCTTACCAAGATCAACAGGATTCTGGCAGCGCATGCAACCATGAGAGTAGGATCTTACATCCGTTTTGAAAAGATATTTTGTAGGTGTATCGTGAATATATACGCTGTAATCATTATGGAACTCAAACTTAATGATTCCTAGGCTATTACTGGGTCCAGGCTGCTGAATCACTTTATATGGAAACGTGTTCTTTGGGATCTTTTTCCATTTGACCGAATGCGGGTTCACTTCATGGTCACCTTTGTATATCTTGTAATTGTTCTTGCTCAAATAGTTATGGTTCGCCTTCACTGCAGGAAGAATCTCCTTGCTCGAAATGGAATAGGGTACATTCCAGTAAGGATACACTACAACTGTATGAATCTTTGATTTAAGTTCAGGAGTCTGATGGTCAGTAGTTCCGCAGATAATGTTGTGTACTGATTTCAAGCTGTCATTCACATAGAACCTGAGCAAATACTCAGGCAAATTCACTTTTACAAACTTTTCTGGATACTTCTGTTTCCTCCTCATCTTATCCAGTGCAAGTCCTGCCCTCAACACTTTATCGTAAGTGTTTTCATTTAAAGCCCATGCGGTATATTTTCCAATCTTTCCATCGGGCTTAAGGCCATTGTGTACCTGAAACTGTTTTAACGCGTTCATAAATAAGACCTTACCAGTGTCAGCAAGACCAAGATACCCTTTTTTTTGCAAAGCATTCATTGCCATTGGGACAGCGTTAATCGAATCCTCTTTTTCAGGCTTAATATCAAATGTGGTTTTGTCAATCGGAAAATCAGAACAGAAGTCATAGAGATGTTCTGCAAGATATCGGTAATTGGTATCCGTAAAGCTGTGATCAATATAAAACCTCGAATATCCGATAGAAACAGGGAAGGCGAGTAGCGAGTCATATGCTGTCAGGTCTGCAAATCGTTGTGGCAAATACTGCTTGGTGGTATCGTTGAACATGCCTGTTTTAAGATCCTGAAGGATCAGTGCACTTCGGGCTGTCATTAACAATTCGGTAATTACCGGGTTAATGATCTCTTTCTTAGTGAACTTCAACCTCGTTTCAGGAATTCCAAGCCACATGCAGTGTTCAAGCGTTTCCTTCATTTGCTCACCTTTCTCATTCAGTATTGAATCATTAAACCAGATAGGTGCGTACTTATTCTTTTCATACACCTGAGTAAGCCATTCAAGTTGTTCCTCGTTAAAGCCGAGCTCCTCACGGTAAACAGCAGAAAGACATCGTTCAAGCTTCTCTTTGAACGTTAGTTCTTTGTTTTCAAGAAAATGAACAACCTTCTTCTGAGGTTCAGCAGGAGTGGCTGTATCACACGCGGTGTAAAGAAGTCCGGCTAGACATAAAATAAGAAAGAACCTCATGATCAAAAGCTATGAATCGTTAACTTCGCAAAACAACGGAAAAAATACACAATTCTGTCATGACATTCTCAGCTTTGATCGTAATAATTGTGATCACATCCCTGATCTCCTTCAACGCATTCAGCGATGACAGGCTGTTTGATAAATTACACTTTTCAGCATATCGAATCAAACATCACGGAGAATATTACCGCTTCATCAGCAATGTGCTTATCCATGCCGACCTTACCCATTTGCTGTTCAATATGTTTTCTCTCTATTTTCTGGGGGAAGCAATGGAATTCTTCCTGTTTGACTACTATGGTAAACAGATAGGAGAATTTCATTTCCTGATGATCTATATTCTGGGGGGAGTAATGGCGAATGTTTATGCTTATTTCAGACACCAGAATGATCCTGGCTACCGATCTGTAGGAGCATCAGGAGCCGTTTCTGCCGTAATCTTCGCCGCCATTATGTGGATGCCCGGAATGGAGCTATACCTCATGTTCATTCCCATCCCTATTCCTGCCTTTATTTTCGGCCCTTTATACCTGGCATTCGAATATTGGTCTCATAAAAGGGGAGGTACTGGAATAGCCCATGACGCCCATATTGGTGGGGCCATATTTGGTGTACTTTATGTATTAATTATTAATATTGACAAGGGAAAGGAATTCCTTGGCCATATATTCTGACCAAATGATCTACATCAACAACAACGGAACGATACTCACGAACGATGCCCCGACAATCAATGCAGGGAACCGCGGACATGTATATGGAGACGGCGTCTTTGAGAGTATAAGGATCATGAACGGTGTCCCGCTCAACCTGGCCAACCATATCCATAGAATGATTGAAGGAGCTAAAGCTATTAAAATGCGCCCTGCTTCGTTCTTTAGTACAGAATTCTTCGAAGAGCGCATTTTGGAATTGTGCCGGAAATCAGAGATTACAGAAGGCGGAAGATGTAGGATCTCTCTGGACCGCGTAACGGGTGGTGCATGGAAACCTGACTCCAATGAGTGCACCTATTTTATAGAGGTCTATCCATATGAAACCAACAACTTTGAACTCAATTCCAAAGGCCTTGAGATCGATCTGTATGCCGATATTAAGAAGCAGAAGAACTTCCTTGCCAATTTCAAAACGAAGAGTGGTTTGATGTATGTTATGGCGGCCATTAACGCCAAGGAGCGCAATCTCGACGACGTATTGCTAAGCAATGACAAGGGAGGTATCCTGGAAAGTTCCAGCTGCAATTTATTCGTGGTTAGCAATGGCGTTCTGTATACACCGGGACTCGAAGAAGGTTGTTTAGCAGGAACGATGAGAATGCAGATCATCAATCTGGCTTTGAAGAATGGAATCAAGGTATACGAGTGTAATATCCTTCCTCAAAACTTACTGGCCGCCGATGAGATATTTTTGACCAATGCCATCCGTGGGATAAATTGGGTGAGCGGCTACCGTACGAAACGCTATTTCAACAATATGTCGCGAAAATTAGTTGCATTGTTAAACGACTGCTGGGAGTCTCAATTCGAGCAGTGATCTATCATCAAAAGAAGTCTATGAATTGTTTTTCATGGTCAGGTGATAAATTTCTCCGATTTTTAGATCAGACGTTGCACGCATAGCAGTTGCTCAACAATACCACCACCTTGTTGTCTTATAATTAATATTATGTTAAATATAATGTTTTCTATAAATCTAATTGCTCTTGAGATCAATTCTAATTGCCTATCCTACTCAAAGTATCACTTAGTTTTGATTTAGCCTTCTGAACCAGCGAATTCGATTCCCCTTCTACCAAATAACCTAGTCCAGTAAATTTTTCATAGGTCTGTTCAAATATTTTTTTTTATTAAAACGAAAGATCAAAATTTAGAACAGATGAAGATTCAGCAACCATTACATCCAATACAAATTCAAAAGATTTTACCGGTTATTCTATTGCGATTAAAAATTTCCATACTTCTGGTTCTGTATAACAACGTTCATACAGTGTATACGCAACTTAAAATATTAAATGAAACTTATGTTAAATAAGATGGCTTGATTAATTTAACACAACACAGTACAGTCCTGACTTGCCAGGACATGATCAAACATATTAACCTGTAATTGTTATTTTTACACTAATACTTATCTCGGTGGTTTCATGGTGACTCGACGCTTTGCGCTGATCTTCTTGGTATTTTTTGTTATCTCCTGCGGACGAAATGAAAAAGTTCCGTTTGAGCTGTCGGACAAGGTGCATTTGAGTGATTACAATATGATTTCTCCTTTCCTCATTGAACAGCTTAATGAGCCCCCCTTAAAATATCCATCTGCCTGGAATGATTCATTGCTAAAACTCACCGGAATACATGCTATCAAGATTTCAGCAAAAGGAATGAAAAATCCTGATGATCCATCGGAATCGATCCTTTTCAGGTATGATGAAAATGGCAGGTTGACAGGCTTTGAGCAAATGCGATTTGACCTTTCCAAGGAGCCTTTTACCACCCTCAGTTTTAGCGGAAAAACAGGTAGATTGACGCGTTATTTTGGTGAAAACGTTCAACAAGAATTAAAATGTATAACATTACAGAACCGTCTCATTTTTACCCGAAACAGATCTCCAAAGTTCATCGATTCGACAATCATGTATGGTTCGGTTCAAAAACCAAGTCTCATCATTGAAAAATCAGGGAAATTCCTGTCTCGGATAAATGTAATTCTTGAAGAATCTGAGCCGGTCAGGAAATTCGGAAGCGTCGTTGCCTCGTTGAACTTAACACCTTCCGAAATCGGAAATGCAGAAAAAATCGTTACCTACGTTGATGATAATTATCGTCCGATCAGGTCATATTTGTTAACAGAAGAATTGATCCAGACAGCTATGACGGCAGAATGGATTTATGAAAATCACAAAAAACCGGTGGCCTATAAAAAATATGTCAATGGAAGCCTTGTCAAGGAATATACCTTTAATTATTCTGAAGATAAACTACTTCGCTCCTTCATCTTTAACCGAATTTCCTACCAGGTTGAATACCGCTAATCATGCTTACCCGGGAACAGCGTAAAGAACGAAATCAAAACTTCTGGGAAGCATTCAGGAAGTTTATGAAGCCATACAGATCAAGTAACGGCAGACGAATAAACTGGATCAATTACCCTTCTGACGTGAAAGATATTTACATCAGGATGGAAGCTGACAATAAAGGAGCTCGTTTATGCTTAGATATTCAACCTAAAGACGAGGGCGTGCGTTCAGTTCTTTTTGAACAGATGACCGAACTGAGAAAAGTCCTTGAATCTCATGTTAATTGGGAGGGAATCTGGAATGAACATTATCACAACAAGGAAGGTCATTCCCTGTCACGAATTTCCTGGGAAAAAGACGGGATCGATTTTTACAAAGATGAAGACTGGCCTGAGATCATGAATTTTTTAAAGGACAGGATCATCGAATTTGATGTCTTTTATCAGGAATTCAAAG
>Ga0315907_10007182_pt1 | contig 11657 bp, 9 predicted proteins | sample LakEriMetagenome_3_FD_203525 | JGI IMG/M metagenome (GOLD analysis project Ga0315907, IMG submission 203525) | Freshwater fungal communities from buoy surface, Lake Erie, Ohio, United States - Buoy 12 MA123 | ecosystem: Environmental > Aquatic > Freshwater > Lake > Lake biofilm | place: USA...
CCAAGGGCGACGATATCCTGGACACGATTCACGCCAACACGGCATTCACCACTTCGTGCCAGGAAAATACGGAGATTATATTGTACCGGAGAGAGGAGGCCTTCAAAGTGTTTATCCACGAATCGTTCCACAATATGGGACTAGACTTTTCAGCGTTTCCGGATGCCGCCGAGAAGGCGAAGGTGGCAGTACAGACTATTTTTCCCGTGTCGTCGCGACTTTGTGTGTATGAAACCTATTGCGAGATGTGGGCGGAAATCGTGAATATTGTGATTGAAGATGTGGTCGCGCATCCGCGCCGGCGCGGGTTTGAAACGGCGTGGCCGGCCATTGCCAAGGCCATCAATATGGAGAGGCGATTCACGATGTTCCAGGTGGCGAAAGTGCTTACACACAATGATATGAATTACAAGGACCTGATGGTTGCTGGAAACAAATACCGCGAAAAAACGGAAATCTTCTGTTATTACATCTTGAAATCCATTATGATGTTTCATTGTGATGTGTTTTTGTCGTGGTGTGTGAAAAATAACCCCAAATCGGGGCTCCAATTTGACGCGGACAACGCCGAGAAATATGTGAAAGATTTGGTCATTGGATACTATAATAAACCGGAGTATTTGATGGCACTTAACAAAACACACGAGCATTTTGTGAAGAACCGGGCGCGGATGCCGGCACTGATTCGCAATACGATGCGGATGACGGCGCTGTCCACCGACGTTTAACGAATGACAGCTCTGTCCACCGAATGACGGCGCTGTCCGCCGACGTTTAACGAATGACGCGGACACTTTGGGTCGCAGTATCCTTGAACTTGATATCGGTGCTGGATTCAAGCTCAAGCATTTGAACATACTTTACCCAAATCGCATTGATGGCGGGATTATCTATACCATTCATAATAATCGTGGTCCCAGGTCGCGCAACGCGCATCGCTACCAAAATTGCTTTTTCCAGATGGACGCGCTCATCAATGACAATGGTGTCGTATTTGCGCTTCTCGGCGATGACAATCTCGTGTCCAGTGATTTCGGTACGGGTATTCACGCGGTGTGTGGCCAAAATACAAGAGGATTCAACGGACTCAATAATGCTCACTTGGACGGATGGGTTATTGTTGATGGCGATTGCGGCGGGGATGGCAGTGTCGCCTCCGATAAAACAAATGCTGAGACTTGAAATGGAGGCGGCAAATAGGTTGCGGCGCTTGGTTGATTCGTCAAATACGTAGGTGGGGTTCGTGGAGTGGATGAATGCCAAGAGGTCGGCTTCGTTGATGGCATCGGCTTTAGAACCTTCGTCCAAAGGTTCTTCCAAGATTACTTGGGGCTCTTCTACTATGATTTGGGGCTCTTCTACGACGTCAATCGTGATGGCATCTTCATTTGAAGGGAAAACATACTTGGATTTGAAGTCCGCAAACAAATCCAACTTGATTTGTGCGTGCCCCGGGCATCCCGCAAAATGGACCGCAACAAGTCCTTTTTTCGCCGCGTCTTCCGGTGTGGGGCGACTCAGAATGAGCTTCTTATAATCCGTTTTATTCACCATCTGGTTGTTTATCAAGAACGCATTGAAAAATGGCTGGTCATAGAATAGCAATTTGTTTTGGTACATATCCAAGTAAAATGCCTGCTTAATCTTGGAAAACGTCTTCTTAATCTCCGGCAGATTCTTGAACCCAAGGCACGATACGGAAAACCCCTCTTGGTCAGCGCAATTCGCGTCGTTCTTCAAAAACAACGAGCGACCCCAGTAATTGGCCTCGCACAAAACGTTGCCTTCGCCACTGGCATAAACGACGTCATCCGTGATGGCCTCAAATAGAGGCCGGGGGTCGCGCAAAAACATCGTGTCGGCATCAATGTAGACGATTTTCTCATATTGTGCGATTTCGGGGTAGTCAAAGATATCCACCTTGGAAATGCGCGACTGATTCATCGTTTTCACGAAGTTCTTCTCAAAGAACTTGACGGGTCTTCCGTTCATCTGGGCCTCAATTTGGGCGCGATAATCGGTGTTGGTATAGACCATAAAGTCAATATTGGCATTGGGATTCACATCGTAGAAACTCTTGAGCATATTTACTACGATGTCGACATATTGCCTTTGGTGGAAGCACGCGGTGTATAACAAATACGAGGAAGACATATGGTATTTGTTATATGTTGGTTTTATGTTGTTTACAATGACAATTTTATTCTATGGACGCCGCGTAGCGGCGTTGGCACCCCTTTTTTCACGAAAGGTGTCGTGGGCAAATATTTGATATATTGATGATATACACCAATTTTTCGGTAAAATAAAAAAGTTAAAAAAAGTGTCCATTCCACATCCCTATTTGGAATATTGCGGTATATAACACGGATCACTTCCTTATTGGTTTGGTTTCTTAATTAATTAAATTATACAAAATATACAAAATATTATATTTCACTGCTAGACGACCCTCCGCCGCTCGCTGATCCGCCACCAACAGCACTACCTCCACCGATTTTTTTATGTTTTTCAGCATATATTTCTTTATTGAAATATCTAACTTGGAATCTAACCGAGTCAGGACGAGCATTTTCATCTTTATAGAATGGCACAATTAAATATCCACCTTTTGACCCGTCTTTATCTATTGTTATCATGCTGCCTTTTCCTGGCATTTTATTTTCAATCACTCTGTCATCTTTTGTCATATCAGCCAAACGAGTCAATTTTGACGAAATCCAATATCCTTCTTTGCAATGGCAACTACCTTCAGAATCGGTAATATCAATATTTTTGCCCATAACATTTACTTTTGTGGCGAGAAACCGAATTGCCTTCTCATAAGAATCATATGTTTCATCATGGATTACGCACCAAGGGCTGGCATAATTTTCCACATGGACTGCATCAAGATTATTCATATTGGTTTCATGAACCTTTGATGGTTTGGCTGTAACATAACCATTAACAGACTTGATATTAGTAGATTTGTAGTTGGCCTTGCTAAAATCACAATCATTATTAAACCAATTTATATATGATTCAATTGACTCTCTATCTCCAAAATGAATGGGTCTTAATTCGGGGTTAATCTCATCTCCTTCATATTCAAAGTTGTCACAAAAGCGACCAATTAAACTTTGAGACGCGGTGGAAACATTTCGGGTTTTCGGAATGCATTCATATGAACCTCCCACATGAAGACGAACAAGTCGTTTTGATGCTCTCCAAAATTCTTTTATAAATATTATTGTGTGTTTTTCAGGCGCGCGCTCCATTAATTTATCTATATCATCAACTCTAGTATTTGAATCGTGACTTATTTCAGACCAACCAAATTCCACAATTGCTGTGCGAATAAATCCCATTGCGTCAGGATTCTTTACGCGAACTGGAAAATATTTTTTACCAACGTTTTTGTATCTATCATCAAACATTTTAACCCATGCTTGAACGTCGGAATATTTTGAAAATGATGGAGCTTTCCGAATCCGATTTTCTGATATCATTACGTCAAACCCTTTGTAAGATGGGCCTGGTTTAACTTTAACTACGGCCGCCTTTTCACCCCATGATTTAATATCCCAAGCAATCGCATCAGGCGTTGCCGATATTTCTAACAACTTCACATTTCTTTCCATAGCAACGCGGTAATCCATCAGTCCTGAACTTTTAATCACTTTAGATACTGTCATATTTTTACCAGAAGCAATGTGACATTCATCACTCGCAATAAGTCCGTTGCGAATTTTACTAATTTCATCGCCTCTTTTCTTTAAAACTCCGCGATGATAGATGTTTTGTTTAAATGAATCTATCATTTTTTCGCGAAGCTGATCTGCCCAATCAGTATCATTCATGCCAGATATAGTATAAATATTCTTAGAATCAACACACAATTCATCATCAATATGCGTTGCGATTTGTTTGAATATTTCAAGTAAAGTTCCTGTTTTTCCTGTACCGGGTTGCGCGATAAGTAAGACTAACAACTTGCCATTTTGAAAATGTCTTATGCATTCCATTGCTGCTTCTTTTTGATTGTTATAAACTAATTTTTTTCCTTGTTCTTCTGCGTTTTCAACTTGATGTTGATATTCTAATTGAATTCTTTCCCTTTGTTGTCTCAAATATTTTGACATTTTAGTTTTAGTTTGGGGGCGATAGTGTAATGTGTTTTTTTATTTTATGTCTCACAACTCTTGTTTTCAAAGTTCAATTTTTTGATGAAAATGAAAAATGTGTCATTTTCAAGTCGTGTTATCCTTCAATCCGACATATTCTTTTTAGTCATTTTTATGAGAACCTTGTGTGGATTGGCGGCCAATAAGTTTCCCTAATACTTGGCATTCAAATATCCACCCCTTTTTACACGAAATGTGCGGCGGATTGCGCGGTCTGTACGACTGGGATGGGTGGCGATATATTCGGCGATTTTTAGATTCGCTGTCTCTTCTTCTCGGCGCTTATTGTTTTCATTTGCGACCTTTGCTGCGTTTATGAGTGCGTTCCAATCCGCCGTATTATTTGCGATGGGGGACTGAGTATTGTCTTTTGTTTGGTTTTCATTTTCCAATGCTTGTATAAGTTCATCCCAGTTTGTATCATCGGATTCGTGTGTAGTTTTGCCAGTTGATTTATATTCATCTGTAAGCCATGGATTTTCTTGAGAAACACAATTGCCTCCACCTCTCTTCTTCTTTTTGCTACTATTTTGTTTCTTATTACGAGTCCGCTTTGGCTTAGTCATTCTATATACCCACCCCCGAAAAAATTGATTGTCTGCGCCCAATAATATAGAATAATAACACCTACTAAATCATCGAATGGGAATCAAACATCTGAATCGTGTATTTAATCAAAAATGCAATGACCGCGCTATTTACAAAATCCACTTGAAACAGTTATCCGGGGAAAAAATCGCCGTGGATGCCAGCATCTACTTGTATCGCTTTCTCGGCGACGAAAAACTCGCTGAACAAATCTATTTGATGGCCAGCATTTTCCGCAAATACAACATCGCGCCCGTATTCGTATTTGACGGCGCCGCGCCCCCCGAAAAGAAAGACGTGCTGAATGAACGCAAAGAGGGCAAGCGCAAGGCCGAGGAGCGCTATTTACAAATGAAGGCCAATATTGAAAAGAACGCGCTAGAGTCCGACGAAAAATACGAGGCCGAGCTTGAAATGGAACAGCTCAAGAAACAGTTCATTTATATCAAGGACGGCGACATCAAGCGCGTAAAACAATTGCTGGACGTTTGCGGTATTTCGTGGGTTGTCGCGCGTGGCGAAGCCGACGAGTATTGTGCGTATTTGATACAGACGGGGCAAGTGTATGCGTGTTTAAGCGAAGATATGGATATGTTTGCATACGGATGTTGTCGTATTTTGCGGCATTTTAGTATGGTGAAGCACAGCGTGCTTATGTACGATTTGCCCGAGATTTTGCGGCAGCTGGGACTCAATTTGCGCGAGTTTAGACAAATCTTGGTCTTATCCGGCACGGATTACAACAAAGACGAATCCGCCAGTTTGTTTGACGTCTTGAAGTGGTTTGACGCATATAAGGCGGACACCCTTATGATAGAGAAAGACGTCGTGTTTTATGACTGGATAAAGGGTATCCAGTTGGAACAAGCCCGCAAAATATACAAAATGTTTGTTTTGACGGACAAAGAGGTCGCGGCGCAAAGCGCCAATTATGAGGGGGTTATCAAAAACCGTGACATAGAGCGCGACCAACTTATCAAAGTCTTGGCGAAAGATGGATTTCTCTTTGTGTAAACCTTTTCTCTTTGAAAAGGCCCATTCTGAGGTGTTTTCATCAGCGAAAAGTAACGGTTCCACGCGTATTTTCAATGCGCAAAGGCGTAAAAAAATATCATTGTTGTGTATAATGAGTACGAAAAACGCATCGGCGCCGAACAAGGCTTTGTTAAAGGCCGCGACCGAATGTAATTTAAGTAAAATCGCAGAATCATTGGCACAGGGAGCAAATATAGAAACACAGAATAAGCTTCAGCGAACACCTCTCTTCCTATGTTGCGAAAACGGGTGTTTGGAATGCGTGGTCGCGTTGGTTGAAGCGGGGGCCGATATAAACACAAGAGACCATATACCGAATACGCCGCTGACGGTCGCAATACAAAAGGGGAATCTGGAATTGATTCGTTTTTTAATTGCGCAGCCGGCCATTGATATGAATGCCGTGACGCGTGGTTATACGCCTCTATCATTGCTCGTAGATTTACACACGATTGAGGATAAATCCGAATTGGTCAAACGGTTTATAAAGAGAGACGCACTTTTGATTATTGGTACTGCCAACGCATTGTGGATAGCCATAAATAAATATTCGGAAAATCCAGAGTTCAAAAAAATAGTGAAAATAATGATTGAGAAAAGCAGTGTAGAACAAGTGAAGAAAGCGGTGGAACATTCCTATGGTTCGTTTAATAATGCTTTGTATCAAATGATAATAATAGAGGGGTCGACAAAGTCATCTAGAAAACAGTTTATGATTACTGAGATGTTGTTGAAAAGAGGCGCGGATATTAATTGCAAAATTATGATGCGTGGAACTGAAGTTCCATTGTTTGTTTCGGTGTTTTTATCTCCACACGTGACACCCTCTATGATTCGGTATTTTTTAACCCATCGAGATTTTGAGTTGAAACCGAGAGACATAGAATTATTAGCAGGCCGCGGTAATGAAAGAATTGCCAATTTATTGTGGATTTATTATCATAATCCAGAGTTGCTGGATTCGGTTTTAAATATGGTGAAATATCATTTAATGGGAGACCCGGAAAACCCAACATTTGAAGACCGGGAAGAAAGCACAAGTAGTGATCCAGGAAGCAGTAGTGGTGTGACAAGCAGTAGTGGTATGTCAAGCAGTAGTGGTGTGTCAAGCAGTCCGAAGATAACCCGCAAAAAAAATGTTACCAAAGGTGGTTATAAGAGAGGCAAGAATCAAACGTATAAAGTCTATAACCAATAATATACTTAAGAAAATATAATAAACATATGGTTGTTATATTTATAAATAAATGTTTGACCCATCTCTCCTAGATTTAGTAGCACAAGATTCCGTCGTTATCGGCGAGACTGTGGTCGCCGAATATATGGAGGATACTAAAACCAGTTGGTCCAAGGGTGGATATTGGCTCGGGGGCCAAATCAAATTGATGCCCACCGAGAAAATCACCGACGAATTGTTCGCAAGAGTCAAACAAATCTACGTGGAAAAGTCGGATTACGGGCCGGCAAATAGTTGGGAAATGGCGAGTATTTGGCGCGCCCAACGGCAGTTCACGGAGATAGAGACGGTAGTGAAAAGGTATCGCGAAGTGATACGACAACGCGTATTGGCAGAATTGGCAAAAACACCGTTGCCCACCGATGTACACGGAATCATTATTTCTAACCTTATGCCGAAATAATTATTTCAAACACATATAAACCTAGCGCCTCTATTACTCTAGATGTCAAAAGCAAAAAAGAATCCAATGGCGGCACTTGTTGCGTCCATACGGTCGGCCGATCCACGGTCGGCCAATGTGCCTTCCGCCAACCAAAATATCTACGATAAGTATTTGGATTATACGCGGCAATACAAAGAACAATATGGACCACGAACAATTGTCCTTATGATGGTCGGGTCGTTCTTTGAAGTATATGGGTTAAAAAATGCCGACGCGGTTACCGGTAGTGATATCGGGTGTATCACCGGTAGTGATATCGGGTGTATCACCGGTAGTGATATCTTGGAGTTCGCCAAGATTTGCCAGATGAATATCAGCGAAAAGAAGAAGGTCAGTGTCGGCGGCAAAACCGTATTAATGGCGGGGTTCCCCGAATACACGCTTGACCGCTACTTAAATATCCTCAGCGATGCCGGATACACCAGCGTCGTTTTTGTTCAAGACGAAGAAAACAGCGTCCAAGGCGACAAGAAGAAGCACCGGCTCCACTCCATCCACTCGGCGGGGACCTATATGCCTTACGAGACTGAACAACCGAAGCTATCCAACAACATTATGTGTGTTTGGCTAAAAACCTTCAATTCGGTGTATAAAAAACGCCCGCAAATCGTTTATGGAATCGCCGTCATCAATATTTTTACGGGCAAGTCGTCCATTTTTGAACACACGACGACCTTTGAGAACGCGCCCTCCACATTTGACGAACTGGAACGCAATGTCAGCATCTATGCCCCGTGCGAAGTCATCTTTCTATATGATTTTGAGTCCTTTCTTGTAGGAACCTCTGGACAAAAGACCATCGGTCAAGATAAATGTCCTAGTCCAGCGACCTCTATCGCCGCCTCTATCAAATCCTTCTGTGGACTCCAGTGCGATTCTATCCACGACGTCTATGTCGGTGAAAGCGTCAAGGCGACCAACTGCCAGCGACAACAATATGTGGTTCAAATCCTGGAAACCTTCTTCGGCTCCGACAGTTACAATATTTGCGACGACTTTTCCAGGTACCAAATCGCCACCCAGGCCCTCTGTTATTTGCTCAATTTCGTCCAGGAACACAACCCCAATCTCGTGAAGAAAATCGCGCTCCCCGCGTTTTCCAATACGGGGACCAACGCCGTCCTGGCCAACCACACATTGAAACAACTCAATATCATAGAGGACCATTCTGCCGACAGCATTCGCAGCGGGCGCCTCTCTTCCGTCCTCAATTTCTTGAATCGCGCGACCACCTCTATCGGCAAGCGGCGGATTAAAGAGATTCTCACGTGCCCCGTGTTTGACGCCGACTGGCTCAACGCCGAATATGCCATCACGGCGCATATGCTGGAACCGGACAATTACCATTATATGGAGTTATTCCGGAACCAGTTGTCACGCGTGATGGACCTGGAACGCGCGATGCGTCAAATTATGGTGCGCCGTATTGCGCCGGCCACAATTTGGCGCATCCACGAGTCCGCCGTGATTATTCAACAAGTCCATATCTGTTTGGCCGAGCAACCGCGACTCCTAGAATACTTGACACATTCTGCCGAAATAGAGGCGTGCTGCCGCATCGTCACCGACAATATTGGGCGTGTTTTGGACCTGGACCTCTGTAAAAACATCAATGGGGCGTCATTCAGCGAACACATCGTGCGACCGGGAATCAACGCCGAGTTGGACGCGATGATGTCCGAATATCGGGCCGCGACCGAGACGCTGGACGCCATACACCGGTTCTTCAATATGATTATGCAGTCCTCGGCGACGGGTCAAGATGGCACCGACTATGTGAAAATAAACACGACCGAGAAGTCGGGGTCCTCTATCCAGATCACCAAGACTCGTGGCAAATTGTTGAAACAGTTGTTGGACCGAGGGGATTACAAAGCGGCACCGTGTTTTCGCGGAATCATGACGACGACGGCGCCCGGGCACGTGGTGTTCAGCGGGACCGAGATAAAGTTCGCGGACATTAAGTTCAAGGCGGCGACGACAGCCAATGACGAAATCGCGTTTGACCAGCTCACGCGGATTACGGGGCAAATCTTACGGCTAGAAAATGCGATTCAAGAGAAGACCGCCGTCCTCTATGCCGAGTTTGTTGTGAATACGTTGGAACCCATTTGTTGTGAACCGTTAGAGAAAATGGCGGAGTACGTGATGATGGCGGATGTCCTCCAATGTAGGGCCGTCGTGGCCAGAGAGAATCGGTACTGTAGACCGACGATTCAAGGAACCGACGTCGGAACCGATAGTTCCTTTATGAAAGCCAGCGGTCTCCGTCACGTCCTCATTGAGCACATCCAGAAAAACGAGACCTATGTCCCCAATGACGTAGAGTTGTGCGGAAACGGTATCCTCCTCTATGGCACCAACGCCGTAGGCAAAACGAGTTTGATTCGCGCGGTCGGCATCGCCACCATTATGGCCCAATGCGGATTCTTCGTACCTTGTTCCCAATTTGTCTATAACCCATATCGGTCATTCTATACGCGTATTCTGGGAAACGACAATTTGTACAAGGGCCTCTCTACATTCGGGGTAGAAATGAGCGAACTCCAAGTGATTCTGAAGAATGCTGACGCGGGGTCTATGATTCTGGGTGATGAGCTTTGTTCGGGCACGGAGACCCAAAGCGCGCTGAGTATTTTCGTCGCGGGCTTGATGGACCTACACGGCAAAGGGTCATCGTTCATTTTTGCCACGCATTTCCACGAGATTGTCAAATACGACGAGATCGCTGTGTTGGAACGCCTCTCCCTCAAACATATGGCGGTCCATTATGACCGGGAACAAGACTGTTTGGTCTATGACCGCGTGATGCGCGATGGACCCGGCGACAATATGTACGGCCTGGAAGTGTGTAAATCGCTCCACTTGCCCACGGCGTTTTTGGACCAGGCATTCGCCATTCGCAACAAATATTTCCCGGAACAAGAAGGGACGCTGGGGATGAAGGTCTCGCGATACAATACGCAGAAGATTCGCGGGATGTGTGAGCGATGCGGTACGGAGCTGAGCACGGAAACCCATCATTTAGAGGAACAGGCGAACGCGGACTCGGATGGGTTCATTGTGGGGACGGCGGTTCATAAGAACCACGCGGCCAACTTGATGGCGCTTTGTGAGAAATGCCACCTGGAAATCCACCGGACCACAAAAAAAGTGGTGAAGAAGAAAACCACCAAGGGATACATCGCGGTTGTGGAACCATGAGCGATGTATGGATTTTCCATTGTAAATCTTCATCCGCGCATTTCGTCCAGACTCTTTATGAACCCTTCGTCGATACCTTCGGCCCGGCAAAACTCAAGTAGTTTATTTCGATGGGCCTCTATGGGGTCATTTTGACAATCATCGCAAACACATTGTAGCCGGCTGTCCTCGTCATATTCGTAGGGCGGCGATTCTTGCTCAATGACAACCAATTGACCACATTTGTAGCAGTTGTCGAATCGTTCATTCCAGCAGCTCTTGCAGTACATCAATTGTTTGTAGTCACCCATTTTCAGTTCATCCGCGCTACACATCGCAGTACATTCGTAACAGGGTTTCTTTATGTCGACGAACACATGTTCATCCCCGCAAACGCGGCAATATTTTTTACCATCGATGGTCATCTGATATTCTTGTAAAACGACCCCGCATCCACATTCGCAACAGATGTGTAGGTCCTGGTTGGTATTTTCGTTCATTTTGATGATGTTGTGTTTCTAATAATGGATACAATTGCGTATCCATTATTTCAATTTTTGGGTGTAACCAAATGTGGTATCACTATATAATGCGATTGTGTGACACCGAGTTTAGCAAATCGTTGAACAAGGCGTTTGGCGCTCCGCGAGAGGGGGTTCATAAATATCGTTTCTTGGGGATGGCCATTTTTGATTGGGTTACATCATTCATTGTTATGATATTTATTACGTGGGCATTCAACGTCCGGTTTCTATATGCCTTCTTCGGCGTATTTATCACCGGCATCGTGTTACATTGGGCATTTTGTGTAGATACGACATTGAACCGACTCGTTGAAAAGGTATTCGCCTAGATCCAAAACGACGTTTCAACGTTACTATAATTTTTGTTTTTTACGCCGTAGATATATTCTTTTGGCGACAAGTATTGTTGTATATTATTATTATGTCCACGAAATAATACTATCCATAACGAGACGTTGCCGGAAGAACACACAATGTGT
>Ga0315907_10007185_pt1 | contig 11653 bp, 8 predicted proteins | sample LakEriMetagenome_3_FD_203525 | JGI IMG/M metagenome (GOLD analysis project Ga0315907, IMG submission 203525) | Freshwater fungal communities from buoy surface, Lake Erie, Ohio, United States - Buoy 12 MA123 | ecosystem: Environmental > Aquatic > Freshwater > Lake > Lake biofilm | place: USA...
AAATAACAGCGGCTGTTGTTGATCCTTTATGTGCTGGAACAAATACAGGTAGCATCAACCTCACCCTTATTGGTGGCACATCACCTTTCACTTATGAATGGAACGATGGAAATACAGATCAAGACCGCACAAATCTCGGCGCAGGTGAATACACTGTTGTAATTACAGATGGTAACGGCGACACTTTCGAAGAAGCTTATGTGCTCTTAGAACCATCGCCAATTCAGATTTCAACCGAAATTACAAATCCGCAATGCTATGGTTTCGCAACGGGAGAAATCGCTGCATCGATCTCAGGTGGTGAATCTCCATACTCAGTTCAAATAGAAAACAGCATTGGAGAATTCCAATCAAACCTAAACAATCTAGCAGCTGGATTCTATATCCTGCATGTGACAGACAATAATGATTGTGAAGCGACAGTAAATTTTGAAATTGTTTCACCTTCGGAAATTGTACCAAACGTCGTTACTTCAAATATTACTTGCTTCGGATTGAACGACGGAACTTTCATAGCCATACCAACCGGTGGAACAGGAGCTATCACTGCTGTTTGGAGTGATGAATACGTTGGACTGGAACGCACGAATATTGAGCCTAGTAGCTATATTGTTATGTTCACAGATGAAGCTGGATGTTTGGTAGAAGACATATACGAAATCACTGAACCAGCGGAGCTAGTAGGAACACTAGATATAGATGACATGCTCCTTTGCGTGGGCGCAACAGCACAAGTAGAAATAGGATCGCTTGGAGGAACTGGAACCGTAACAGGAACAGGAAGTTTCGAATATCCCGCAGGTGATTACAGTATTTCACTTGTAGATGAAAACCTATGTTCTGTAAATGTGGATTTTATTATTGAAGAATCACCTGCATTCTCTGTAGAAGGAAGTGCTAATGCAATTCCTTGCGTTGGCGGATCGACTGACGTCGTATTTACTGCAACAGGTGGAGTTCAACCTTATTTTACACTTCTTGATCCGATTACCATCAACATACCGGGCACATACAACTATACCTTTTTAGACGGAAACGGATGTGAAAGTGCTATTGAAGTAATTGTTGAATCAACTGATGGCTTCACTATCTCTTCGAATGTGCTCAATTCAAATTGCTTCAACTCATGCGATGGAAGTATTGCACTTACAATCGAAGGTGCTCAAGGAAATGCAACAGCTTCTTGGAACAATGGTTCAGAAGGTTTGACAATTGGAAACTTATGCGCAGGAACTTTTGAAGCAACTGTTACCGATGAAGCAGGATGCACTATTATTGACAACTTCACCATCACTGCACCAACGGATGTTATTTCAATTATTGAATTTGATCCTATTCTATGCAATGGAGCAACGACTACGTTAACCGTTACAACAACAGGTGGCACAGAGCCATATACTTACACATGGAGTGGACAAAATGTGACTACAACAATTCTTGCCGACGCAGGCGAATACACGCTTGTGACTACAGACAACAACAATTGTTCAACCGGTTCGATATCTTATACTATCGACGAACCAACAGCACTTTCATACGTTGTAGATTTATTTGTGCCAGGAGGTTTTGGAACAGGAATAGTAGAAATAACAACTAACGGTGGAACTGCTCCTTACACATGGGCATGGTCAAACGGCGACGAGACAGAGGACACTTTCCTTCCAGAAAATTCTACGAGTACTTGCACTATTACTGATGCAAATGGATGTAGTCTGACAACAGAAGAATTTATAACACTAGACTCAGTTGACGAAATTGCAAACGCATCACTATCTGTATATCCAAACCCTGCTAATAACACACTTAATTTCCAATTAAACCGAACAAACATTCGGTATACAAATTGGACATTAATCAATAATCTTGGTGCTGTAGTATTGACCGATCGTGTTAATACTGGAGTTAACACAATTGACGTATCCAAACTCTCAGAAGGAGTTTATACAATCAAGCTTTCTAATCAAGAAAATGTAATTGCGAAAAAAGTAATTATCGAATAATACTATTTGAACAAGTTCAGAAGTTCGCGTTCAATCAAGCGCATATCGACACTCATGTATCGATCTTCATCAGTCGCTTTGATTAGTTCGCGAACTTTTGAATGAAGCTCTTCTACTGCGGGAGAACTTTTCAAAGGCCTTCTAAACTCCAAAGCTTGAGCAGCGCTTTGCAATTCTATTGCAAGAATGCGTCGATAATTCTGAAGCACTCTCAAACATTTCGTTGCGGCATTTGCACCCATCGATACATGGTCTTCTTGCCCATTACTACTATCGATAGTATCTACAGAGGCAGGAGTACAAAGCTGTTTGTTTTGACTCGCGATACTAGCGGCAGTATATTGAGGAATCATAAAGCCGCTGTTCAGTCCAGGATTGCTGACTAAGAATGGAGGCAAACCTCGTGTTCCGCTAATCAACTTATAGATTCTTCTCTCTGAAATACTACCTGTTTCCGCCAATGCGATTGCTAAGAAATCAAGTGAAAGCGCTAATGGCTGTCCGTGGAAATTTCCACCACTAATTATCTTTCCTTCTTTTGGGAAAATGATTGGGTTATCAGTAACAGAATTGATTTCAATCTCAACTGTATTTTTCACATTATTCAACGCATCCCATGTAGCTCCGTGAACTTGGGGTATGCATCTAAAACTATATGGATCTTGAACGTGTTCTTTTTCTCGTGTTATAATTTGACTTCCTTCAAGAATTATCTTCATTCTTGATGCCACAGAACGTTGGCCATTGTGATTTCTTATCGCGTGCAGCAGATCATCAAATGGTTCAAGACGACCATCGAATCCTTCTAGCGACATGGCAGAAATTACTTCACCGCCTCTTAGAAGATTCTCCCCTTCAATCAAACAAAAAGCCGCGTAAGAACTCATGAATTGAGTCCCGTTAATTAGCGCGAGTCCTTCTTTGCTTTTTAGTCGAATCGGTTCCCAATTCATAGCTTTAAGCATGTCAGAAGCGGCGGTCTTTTTGCCATTCATCCAAACTTCGCCTTCGCCTAGCATGGGTATGCAAAGATGTGAAAGAGGAGCTAAGTCACCGCTAGCACCAAGAGATCCCTGTGTGTAGACTACCGGAAGAATATCGTTATTAAAAAAATCAATTAATCTTTTTACAGTTGAAAGTTGCACACCACTATGGCCATATGACAGACCTTTTACTTTAAGAAGCAACATAATTTTTACAATTTCAGAAGGCACTTCCTCTCCCATTCCACAAGCATGGGAAAGAAGAAGATTCTTTTGAAGAAGTTCCAATTGATCATCGTTAATGATAGTGTTGCATAGCGCACCAAATCCGGTATTGATTCCATATGTAGGCGCTCCAGATTCCGACATTCTCGAATCAAGATAGTTACGACATTCCTCAATTTTGGAAGCTGCTGAATCAGACAAAACCAGTTTACGACCGTGATGGATGATGTCGGCTACTTCAGCCAATGATAAATTTTGATCTGGGGCAATTTCGTACTGCATATTTTTGAAGAAAAACTGAATGATAGAATCAATTTCGTGTGCAAATATGGTCAAAACCAACCAAAGAAACCGTTCGACACGGAGTTTCAACCATTTATATCAGCAATGCACCTCAAATGACGAACAGTTCTTACATTCGCTTGCCAAAATTTCAATAGAAAAATACATGAAAAAAACAGGAAAACTGATGCTCTTGGCGGCGCTCCTCTTCGGGTCGGCTGCAAAAGCACAGGAAATCAAATTTCAAGAGTTTGATTTGAAAAACGGACTTCACGTGATTCTTCACGAAGATCACAGCACACCAATTGTTGCTGTTACCGTTATGTACCACGTAGGCTCGAAAAATGAAACTACAGGACGCACAGGGATGGCTCACTTCTTTGAGCATCTTTTGTTTGAAGGATCAGAGAACATCGGTCGTGGCCAATATTCTAAATATGTAGAAGATGCAGGTGGTGGACTAAATGCCAACACATCGCAAGACCGTACTTTCTATTATGAATTGCTTCCTAGCAATCAATTGGAATTGGGTCTTTGGTTAGAAAGCGAGCGTATGCTTCATGCCAAAGTTGAAATTCAAGGAATTGAAACTCAACGTGAGGTTGTAAAAGAAGAAAAGCGCCAACGTATCGACAATCAGCCTTATGGCAATTTGTTTGGTGCAACGCTTGACCTTGCTTTTGATGTTCACCCTTATAGCTGGGCTCCTATTGGAAGCATGGAAGATTTGAATGCAGCTCAAGAACAAGACTTCATCAATTTCTACAAAACGTTCTACGTTCCAAACAACGCAGTTCTTTCAATTGCTGGTGATATGAATATTGAACAAGCAAAAGCTTTGATCAATAAATATTTCGCAAGTATTCCAAAAGGAACAATGGCGATTCCTCGTCCAACAATGCAAGAGCCAATCAACAAAGGTGAGGCTCGCGATACAGTTTGGGGCAATGACCAACTTCCCATGATTGTTCAAGCATATCACATCCCAGCTCAAGGAACTGCAGAATTTTACGCAGTAGATATGCTCAATCAAGTGCTTGCACAAGGTGAAAGCTCTCGCTTAAATCGCTCTTTAGTTGAAGAAAAGCAAGTTGCCCTTTTCAGCGGAGCATTTACATATGAAGTGGAAGATCCTGGGTTGACCATGGCATATAGTCTAGCAAACATGGGTGTTGAACCAAAACAAGTTGAAGATGCTATGAATGCAGAATTCGAGCGCGTGAAATCAGAATTGATTTCTGAAAAAGAATTCCAAAAACTTCGCAACCAAGTTGAATCTGATTTTATTCAAGCCAACTCTACTGTAGCTGGTATCGCAGAAAGCCTTGCTAACTATCACATGTATTATGGTGATGCCAATTTGATCAACACAGAGATTAAAAAATACCTAGCTGTAACGCGTGAAGACATTCAAAACGCGGCTAAGAAATATTACAACAAAGACAACAGAGTTGTAGTTTATTTCTTGCAAAAACCAGCAGATGCTAACGCAGAATAATATTCAACTTCAAAAAGGAAAAAAGAAATGAAACGCATTATATATACCCTCCTGACTGCAGTTGTAATTATAGCAGCAGGTTGTAAAGGAAAAGAAATTCAGGTCGACCGCTCGATTGTTCCTGCGGCCGGTCCAGCGCCAAAAATTCAAATTGGTCAATACCAGCTTTTCGAACTTGAAAATGGTTTAAAAGTAATCGTTGTAGAAAATCATAAGTTACCACGTGTATCCTATTCGATCAACCTAGATACTGACCCGATTTTCGAAGGCGAAAAAGCAGGTTATGTTTCGATAGCTGGTGACCTAATGAGCGCAGGTACAACAACAAAATCAAAAGCTCAAATTGATGAGCAAGTTGATTTTCTTGGAGCTTCGTTCTCTACTTCTGCTCAAAATATCTTCGGGAATTGTTTGACTAAACACAGCGAGGAATTTTTGAGTTTAATGTCTGATGTTTTGTTGAATCCAACATTCCCGCAAGAAGAGCTAGACAAAGTTATTGTTCAAACAAAGTCTGGCTTGGTAAGTGAAAAAACAGATCCAAATTCTATCAGCGGCAAAATTGGAAACATCCTAAAGTATGGAGCGGACCATCCATATGGAGAATTCCAATCTGAAGCTACAGTAGATAAAATCACACGTGCAGATCTTGAAGCATATTACAAGAAATATTTCCGTCCAAATGTGGCATATCTTGTTATAGTTGGCGATATCACTCCTGAACAAGCGAAGATTCAAGCGAACAAATATTTTGGTTCTTGGCAACGTGCGAATGTTACAAATGCAAAATTCAAAACTCCACAAGCCCCAATGGGGAATCAAGTTGCTTTTGTTCCGCTAGCGGGTGCTGTGCAATCGGTAATTGACATTACTTACCCTATCGATTTGAAACCAGGCACACAAGACAATATCGTAGCAAACGTATTGAACAACGTGCTCGGTGGAAGTGGCTTCCAAGCTCGCTTGATGCAAAACCTTCGTGAAGATAAAGCTTATACATATGGTGCATATTCTGAAATTAGTAGCGACGAATTCGTTGGCTATTTCAGTGCTGGCGCTAGCGTGAGAAATGAGGTTACTGATAGTTCTATCGTGCAATTCCTTTTCGAAATGGATCGCCTTGTGAATGAACCTATTGCTGATAGCACTCTTAAAACGATTAAGAATATCATGACTGGTAGTTTTGCTCGTTCATTGGAGCGTCCGCAAACGATTGCAAACTTTGCATTTAACATTGAAAAATATGGTCTTCCTAAAGACTATTATGAAACGTACTTGCAAAAATTGAATGCAGTAACTGCTGCTGATGTTCAAGCAATGGCTAAGAAAGTAATTAAGCCAAACAATGCCTACATCACTGTAGTTGGAAACAAAGAAATCATTGGTAATCTAAAGGTGTTTGCTGCTTCAGGCAAGGTGGATGTTTACAATCCTGACGGAACTCCTTTCTCTGAAATGAGACCAGCTCCTGCGGGTGTAACAACTTCTTCAGTTCTTGAAGGCTACATTACAGCTATCGGCGGCAAAGAAAAATTGTCTGCAGTAAAATCTTTTGACCAAAAAGGTAAATTCATGATGCAGGGTATGGCATTGGATATGTCGACCAAAATGAAAGACAATTCCAAATTAACCATGTCTGTTAAGATGGGTGAAATGGAGGTTATGAAACAAGTCTATGACGGCAAATCTGGCTATCAATCGCAAATGGGTCAAAAAGTAGAAATGACTGCCGACGAATTGAAAGAATCAAAACAACAAATTGATATGATGATTGAATTGCATTACGCAGACTACGGTATGACAGCTGAGTTGAAAGGTGTAGATGCTATCGATGGTCAAGATGTGTATGTTTTGGAAGTCAAAGAATCAAATGGTGATATTTCTACTGACTACTATAGCGTTGCTACTGGATTGAAATTAAGGTCAATCAGTGTTTCACAACGTGAAGGTCAAACAATTACTACTGAAACTAGTTTTTCTGAGTACAAAGAATTTGGTGGTATTAAAGTGCCTACTAAAATCCAACAAACTACTGGAGGACAATCCTTAGAAATGTTAACCGATTCGTATGATATCAATGTAAAACTTGACGACTCTCTTTTCAAATAAGAATGATATTTTTCTGATATTGCAAGCCGTCCCGAAGAATGCGGGGCGGCTTTTTTTTGATTATGAAAAAAATACTTCTCTTTACTTTTTGCATTTTAAGCGCAATTGCAAGCAATGCGCAAGACAGCACAGCCACAAAATCCAAAGAGGCTTCCGCCGATGGTTTCGGACTGTCTGCTGGTATTGTTTATGGAAATCTAAGAATGGACAAAGTTTCACAATTTGTTCCTGGATCTGACAAAGCATTGACCGCGTCGCCAAAATCTGCATTAGGTTTGAGTGCTGCCTTATTTTATGAGTTTGGAAAACCTGAGCTTTCTTTTCGAATAGCGACAGAGGCGAACTTTCTTCAAACCTACGTGGAGTATGATTCAGGTGAGCAAAATAAAGTAGAAGGCTATGTTTACCCTGTAACAATTGAAGTCCCTATAATGGGAATGTATCATTTTCAAAAGAAATTTCCTTTTTCAATAGGGATTGGACCTCGTGTCATTTTCCCAATATCTCTTTTTAATAGTTCGCATCCTGAAACCAATCAGGCGGGTTTAAATATAGACTTTGCTCTTTCAAAAAAAATCCCTTTGAAAAACACGGCAATGCGAATAGAATTAGCATATAGCCTTGGATTGACAAATCTACTTTTATCCACTCCAGACGATTACTACACCAACAATATACCTAGCATTAAAAGAGATATTCTAGCGGTTCGTTTCTACTTCAACTGATGATGTTGATAATCTTCGAATTCAAGAAGTATTTCTATTTTTTCAAAATGTAACTTGTAGCCATAATTAGAAAAGCGATGTCAAATCCTGAAGTGGTTATCAAACTAGAGAATGCACAAATCCAGCAACGTGAAAACGTTGTGCTCAAAGACGTCAATCTCGAAGTACATAGTGGAGAGTTCATTTATCTTATCGGTCGCACAGGATCAGGTAAGAGCAGTTTACTTAAATCTCTCTATGCTGACCTACCGCTTATATCTGGAACAGGGCATTGCTGTGGGTATGACCTTCATAATATCAAGCGTTCACAAGTGCCTTTTCTAAGAAGAAAATTGGGGATCATATTTCAAGATTTCGAATTGCTGACTGACCGCACCGTAAATGACAATCTAGAATTTGTGCTACGCGCTACGGGATGGAATGACAAGAAAGCGATGGAAAGTCGTATGTCTAGTGTTCTTGACCTTGTGGGATTAGATGGAAAAGGTGGAAATATGCCTCATCAATTGAGTGGTGGCGAGCAACAACGTATTGCTATTGCTCGCGCGCTGCTCAACACCCCTCATCTTATTCTTGCCGATGAGCCTACAGGTAATCTCGACCCACAAACCAGTCTTGAAATCTTGAACCTACTTCTTGCAATTAGCAAATCAGGCACAACTGTTCTTATGGCTTCTCACGACTATGCAACTATGCAAAAATTTAGCAGTCGTATACTACTCGTTGAGAACGGAACTGTAGTGGAAAGCGATGTTCACTCATTCGCCAATTAATGAATAGACCCAATCATTTCACCGTCATTATTCCTTGCTTCAACGCTGAGGAAACCTTGCAAACGGCGATTGATTCTGTAGTTTCCCAAACCTATTCTCACAAAGATCTTATTATCGTTGATGGAAAATCATCAGATGGTACTGCCGCTATTCTCAAAGCCAATGAAGCGAATATTTCTCTTATTATTTCAGAGAAAGATAACGGCGTTTATGATGCAGTCAACAAAGGAATCAAGGCAGCTGAAGGAAACATTATTTATGTCCTAGGCGCTGATGACAAGTTGGCTTCAGATGAAATATTAGAGCATGTAGCTTCTCATTTCACTTCAGATGTGTCGTTGGTATTTGGACATATTCGAAATATTCACATACAGAATAAAGCAGTTCCTGAAGTGCACTGTAGCAGCTTCTCCGCCGCACTTTACTTCAGAAATTCACTACACCAACAAGGCTGTTTCTACAGAACAACTCTTTTTCAAAATGCATTATTCAATACAGATTATAAAATCTTCGGAGATTATGATTTGCACTTGAAGTGGTTTGAAGAAAAAATTAGTGCTTACAAACTAGATCAAACGATTGCTTTTTGTGAAGCAGCTGGATTATCAAAGCAAGTGACATGGTCTCTTTATAAAGAAGAGTTGAAGATGAAAAGAAAACGATTATCCTCTGCCCTATTTCTGCTGAACTGCCTATGGGTGCCTCTCAAATTTTTCAGAAAGAAAATATTCGCTTGAGCACCTTCTCTTCATTTTCCCAATTCAACTCTGTCGCTGCCTTAATGCAGTTTGCTTTCTTTTCTTTAAGTTCTTCCGACTGCAACGCATATTGAATCGTTTGAGCTATCTGGCGGGGCTCAACTGCTGCCACAAGCCAGCCAACATTATAGCTTTTTATAACTCGTCGAAGCTCTGGCAAATCTGAGACAACAACGGGAATTCCAGCATGGATATAATCGAACAGCTTATTCGGCAATGACAATTTATAATTCAAGTGCAGTGGCTTATCCAATGACAATCCCAAATCAGCGACCTGAGTGTACATTCTCAATTTATCTGCTGGCATTTTATCCAAAATAATCACCTTGGAGCTGAACTCCGGTTGACCTGCAAGTTGCTTTAGCAATGGCATTTCTCTGCCACTGCCAATAATGACCAATACTGCATTCTCCAAAAAAGCCATTGACTGCAACGCTTCCTTTCCACCGCGATCAGGGTCTAGATATGCGCCTTGAAGAATAATGATGTGCTTATCAATAGGTAAATTCAATACCGAACGATCACTCGGTTCTAAGTGAGATATTCTAGGAATATTTCTAACCACTTCTACTTTCACATTATACAAATCACGGTAGATACTTGCGATACTTTCGTTAACGGTATAGACGTGTTTTAATTTCGGAAAAACAAAACGCTCAATACTTAACCATACCTTTTTCTGAAAACCTCGACCAGTTAATCCTTCAGCTTCGGTGAAATACTCGTGACTATCATAAACCAATTCCTTGCCTCTTAATTTCGAAACAAGAAATGCCGGTAATAAAGTATCGAGATCATTGGCAAGAATCACATCTGTTTTTGCCAATAACAAATACCAAAACATTCTAATGTTCAAAGCTGCATAGAATAAAGCCCCCCTTTCAAACAATAGCTTAAATCGCTTCGTAGGGTAAGACCTTTCGAAATGCCTGCTCGTTGGGAGCATTCTTCCTACAAGGGTAATTTGATAGCCCAGCTGTTCGAGTGTAGAACATACTTTAGCTACCCTTTGATCAAACTCAAGGTCATTAGAAACAAGAACTGTAATTCTTTTCCCGTTCATTAAAAGGTTCCGTTCTTAATATCTGTTAGCACCTTTTTGGTGTACAGAGGAAAATCAGCACTGAGAATCCAGCCGTAGTATCCTTTATCGACTTCAAAGATTTCTTTGACTTGGCGTCCCTTATACTTGCCAAAGTTGAATACAATTTCTCCTGCGTCATTGTATACAATCTGACCTGCCAAATCCACTTTTTTCTTCCTCTCAGTAAATTCATGAATTTTCTCCATATCATTTACAATAGGAATAATTTCATTTCCCTTCTTATCAGTGAAGCTTGTGTTCTCATATTTATCAAGCATGGCTGTGAACACTTCGAAAGTGGCCATCGCATCGGGAAGAGCTTCATGCGCGTCTTCCAGACTTTTGTCGCAATAAAACTTGTAGGCAGCTTTCAATGATCGAGGTTCCATCATGTGATAGATAATCTGAACATCGATTAGATTTCTATTCGCAAGAGAAAAATCTATTCCCACGCGAAGAAATTCTTCAGCCAATAATGGAATATCAAACTTGTTGGAATTAAACCCTCCAAGATCACAATCCATTAAGAACTTGAATAATTTAGGAGCTACCTCTTCGAATGTAGCTGCTTCTTTCACGTCTGCATCATAAATTCCATGAACCATTGAAGACTCAATTGGAATAGGCATTTGGGGATTCACCAAAATTCTATTTTCCTTTCCCGGTTGGGCTGGATACGTATGAACATTGCCGTCTGGCATTACTTTCACAATAGCAATTTCAACGATTCTATCTTTCGCCACATCCACTCCTGTTGTTTCAAGATCGAAAAATGCCAATGGTTTTTTTAAATTCAGCTTCATACTTTTTATTGGGAATATTTACAAACCTAATGCGAAGTTGGCTTTGTAAAAAATAAATGAAAATAAAGTGCGTTCACCGTTCACAGAGTAGCACACCGATTAATTCGGTGGAGGGTAGCAAAAGAAACCCTCGGAGGGGAGTCTCCGAGGGTTTCTCATTTTTATTTGTGTAGGATACTATCCTTCAACTTTAATCTTAATGTATTGGAATTGCTCGTAAATAGCTTTATTCGCTTCAGCGTCCATCTCATATACCTTACCCTGAACCAAATTCACAGGTTCAGTAAATACGAAGTCAGTTCCACGTTTGAAACCACGTGCTATAAGCTCATTAGCAATCATGTCTTGAGCTGACTGACCTCTCCAACTGCATAACTCCTCGTTGCTTTTAAACTTGGAAGATGGCACTCGAG
>Ga0315907_10007188_pt1 | contig 11649 bp, 11 predicted proteins | sample LakEriMetagenome_3_FD_203525 | JGI IMG/M metagenome (GOLD analysis project Ga0315907, IMG submission 203525) | Freshwater fungal communities from buoy surface, Lake Erie, Ohio, United States - Buoy 12 MA123 | ecosystem: Environmental > Aquatic > Freshwater > Lake > Lake biofilm | place: USA...
CGTTTGTTAGATGAAAAATTTAACACATTTGATGAAGATGAGGATTAATGGCTGAGCAAGTATCAGGACCAAGTAAGTTCGCTAAACGAACTGACATGAACACTTCCAAACAACCAGTACGTTATATGTCTGGTGGTTCTTACGGTGAAGGTCAAGCATTGTTGCAACAACAACAAGGTGCAGATATGGCTGGTAAACCAACTGCTGCAAGAATACCAACTGCTGCTGATGTTCAAAAAGCAATGATGGGTAAACTTACTCCTTTAACAGCGATGACTGAACGACCATCAGAACCAACAACACAAGGTTCAAGAGTTGGTCTTGGTACAGACTTTAGTTCATTAGATTTACCTATGCCACAAAATCCAACAATTGAACAAGTACTAGCAGAGGTTATGCAGTTTGACCCTTCAGGTGAAACAGCAGCAGCATACAACACAATTATCGGAGCATAATGGACCAGATTGTATGGAAGACTGCACCTAATCTGGCAACTGCTGCCTATAAAGCAAACTTAAGTAAATCTTCTAAAAACAGTATTGAGTCATACACTTATTTGTTTGACAAGCATCGTGAACTGTTAAACATGGATGATAAAGATAATGCCAAGTTAACCTATGATGCTTTAGACCCAGAGATTCAAAAAGCGTTAGAAAGTTTATTTGGTAAATCAGATTACAATAATCAACCAAGTAACTGGAGTTTAGCAAGTGCTGCTTTTAATTTTATAAAATCACCTTTTGTTGGTGCTTTCAACGTAGCCAAAACATACGGTGATGTTATTAACATGCCAGGACGTACTGCACAATTAGCAGCACAAGGTCCTGATTTGAGTAATAAGATTTGGCAAGACGGTTGGGATGGTGCCAACATGTTTGACCAAAAACAAATTGAAACATTAGACGCAACTTATGGTGCAACAGTTGGTACTGTTGCTAGAGGACTAGCCCAAGGTAAAACACCTGGCGAAATAATTGCTAACCAAGGTTTAGATAGTGAAGAATTAAGAAGTATTGTTGATTTAGTTTTCAATCAACCAGATACTTTCAGACCAATACTTGACCAATATAAAAGAGCACAACTAAGCCCAGGTCGTACCACAGCAAGAAACGTTTTAGGTAATAGACAAACAGATAATCCTTTTTACAAACTTGCATTTAACACATTATCTGGTGTATTAGATTTACAGTACCAAATAATGATTGACCCTTTAACATATGTTACTTTTGGTTTAGGACCAATTGCACGTTTAGGTTTAACAAGAGCATCTAAATTAGCGAACTTAGCCAAACTTGGTGCTGATGGTATTGATATTGCTTTTGAAAAATTTCCTGAAGTAGTCCAAGCATGGGACAACCTTGGACCTAAAGTTCAAAGATACGCTGAAGCAAAAGGTAACCCTGTTGCCCAAAAGAGTATTAAAGATGAGATTTTAAAGATAACTCAAGGTACACAATTTGATACCGATGAAGCACTATCTTTACTAGCAGCCAATAAAGTATTTGATGCTAAATCAGCAAGAGAATATTTTAGTAAAATGGATGACTTTGCTTTATTCTTTGGTGGAAGAACACACTCAACTCAAAGATTCGTAGGCAACCACGTTTTACATGCAAGTAAAACACGTGCAATTAAAAAAGAAATAACAGAAAAAGTATCAAACTTTTGGCAAGCAGCAACTAAAAGTGCATTAACTCCATCAGAACAAAAACTTTTTACTGAAGATTTTCTAAAGACTACCCTTTTAATGGGTGAAGAAACAGCACTTGGTTCAACAAAGAACTTAGAAACATTCGCTAACGCACCATCTGTACGTATTGCCAGAGAAAGCCTTAAAGGTGTTAATGGTTTATTAAACAAACTACGTATTCATCCTGGTAACAGAACAATAAATATTGTTAATAACGTAGTTGAAGAAACAGAAACTGGTGCAAAAGCGTTAACCAGTGGTGTTGATAACACACTTGATGTTGTTGAAAGTACTGCAGGGTTAGTAATGAGTAAACCTTTAGCACAATTGTATACTCAAATGTTCAGAAACCTTGAAACACCTGGAGATAGAGTTCTAGCATTACGTGGACTTTACTCATTTATCATGCATCGCATGGGTGTAAGTGCTATGCCTGGTGGCGAAGAGTTCATGAAAAGGATTCTTAACGAACAATTTGGTAACGCACCTGGTTTCTTATCACAAGTTGAAAGTTTTATTGGTAAAGAGTTTGTTGATGCAGGTGTTGTTAGTGCTAAACAAAGAGTATTATCTGGTGGACCAGAAGCATTAGACGAAAATCTACCTGTTCGTCAAATAACTTCAGGTGCAATACACGCTTATAACGAAACACCATATATTGGTCAACTACCTTGGCAAGAAATTGCACAATTTACTTCAGATGCTTTGTTTAAAGTCCATGGTGGTAGCAAATATGAAATGCTTAAACGTGTTGGTGCAATAACTAACAGTAAAACAATCCAAGGATTAAACGATAACTGGACATTCTTTACTTTAGCCCCAAAACTTGGTATCAAATCAGCCATCGATGAACAAATGTTCTTCATGCTTTATGCACCAAAGGAAGCATTATATAATTATTTAACAGGTGTAGGTCGTTTTGGTGCAACAGCAGCAGGTGTGATGCTTGGTGGACCAGTAAAATCTATAGCCTGGTTAAGAAACAAACTTAGAAACTATTCTGGTGCAATAACTGATGAAGTTAGAGCACAAATAGTTGCACGTGATTTATCTCAAGTAGAAAAAATAGGGTTCTTGGCTGACGAATCTATTCGTGCAGTTGATGAGAAAACTAAAATTAAGATAGTAACAGCACAGCAAAGAGAAGATATGCACGATTTGCTGGTAAATAACCCTCATGCTCTTGAATCAGTTACTTCAACTGTTGCTGTTAACTCTGGTCTTGGTGGCAGATTTGAAATGCCACGTATTGAAATTGCACCATTAGATACTTTAAGTAAGCAAGTTGAAGAACTTGGTGGAACAATTAGCAGCATATTTAAACCTGTTGCTGAAAATGCTGACCGACGTCAACGTGCAATTAGTCAATGGTGGGAAACCAAAAAACGTTTTGGCATGAACGATTTCAGACTTGGTAATCCAAAATCACAAGGGTTTAAGGTCTATTGGAGACCAGCCGAAACATTCTTTAAACATAATGGTTTACAAACACCTAAAGATATTCAAGATGCTGTAGATAGTTCAATGTTAAACATTGGATTTTGGAAAGATTCTACAGATAACTGGATTATAAGTAACCCTAAAACTGTTGGAGCCTTTATTAATGGTTCTGCTGATTCAGTTGTTAAACGTAAACAAGGTTTTACTGATGCTGAAATTGCACAAGAACGAGTAGTTAATGTTCTTGCTGATTTAAAGAACGAGTTCAATGGTGGTTATGAGAAAGCCTTTAATCAAAGACTTTGGGATTTAATTAATTCAAAGATTGCCCCTAATGCACCAACACCAGTTACTTTAGATAAGGCATGGAAAGAATTAGACTTTGAAGAATACTTTGCTGCATCACAAGATAACTTAATAACTGGACAGTTTAAAACAAATATTGATTTTGCTGGTTCCGATGGTATATCTTCTTTCGGTAAAGTTAAAGAATGGTTCTATGAAAGATTTGACCAACAAGTAACAGCATGGCATCGTGCACCTGCACACACTGCAATGTACTTGGCTAAACGAGAAGTATATCGTCAAGCAGAACAAGACTTTGCTAAAGAAATTTTAAAATCTGTAGGACCAAACCCATCAGATTCTGCTATGTTCTGGGCTAAAGAGGTAGCAAAGAAACGTTATACCGAAATTGCTAACCAAGAAGCAACAATGGAACTATTAAACTTTGTTGATAACCCTGCAATTCGAAGCCAATTAGCCTGGTCTGTTCGTAACGTTGGACGTTTCTATCGTGCAACAGAAGACTTTATGAGACGTTTTTATCGTCTACGTAAACACACATTACCTGTTCTTTACAGAATGCGTTTAGCCTCATTAGGTTTAGATGGTAGTGGTTTCATACACGAAGATGCTTCAGGTGGACGTTATGTAATTATGCCAATGGATAACTTCATATTCCAGGCTGTAAGTCCTGTAATGAATGTTCTTGGTGGCGGTGAAGCAGGATACAAACAACCATTATTTAATAACTTTAGTTTAAATTTGAACTTTGCTAACCCATCTTTGTCACCTGATGCAGCAATGCCAACATTATCTGGACCTGTTGCTGGTGGTTCTGTTTGGTTATTTAAAACAATAGTTGGTAATCTACCTGGCAGTTATGGTGATATTGTTGCTGACAGAGTTGATAACATTATGCTTGGTGAAATTGGGGACAACTTAACTTTACGTAGAGCAATGGTACCTGTTTGGCTTGATAGAGGGTGGAGAGTTCTTTCCTCTGACGATAAAGAAAAACAAGAAGTAACTGCTGTTCATCAAGCAATTGCATACAATCAAGCCAATGGTATTGGTTTACCTGTTAATGCAACTGCTGAAGAAAAATATGAATACATTAAAAAGATTAGAATAACTGGGCATAACGTTGTTGCTTTAAGAAACATTCTTGGTATGACACCAATACCTTTCGGTGTGTCAACTAAAGAGTCAAGAGATGTTCCAGATTATTTAAGAGAAGTTGGTATTAGTGCTATCCGTCAAGAGTTCTTTGACCTTTATGAGAACCTTGCCAAGGCACCAAACCCTAGACGTGATGACCTTTACGAAGAAGCATTAGTAGCATTTGTCGGACAAAATCCTAACAGACTTGTTTACACTGTTTCTCGTAACGATAAAGTTCAAGAAATAGCATTTCAAAAAACTGATGCTGTTAAAGACTGGACTATTCGTAACCAAGACTTTATAAAGAAGTATGGCGATGTTGCTTTCTTGGCTGCACCAGATGTTGGTGATTTTAGTCCAGCAGCATATGCTTGGTTTGAAGCATCAGAGATGATTAAGAGTAGAGATTTAGAATCTTTCCTTAACGAAGTTCAAGTTGCTGTTGATAGACAAAGATACTTTGATGCTGAAGATAAAGCATTTGATGCTATCGCTAATGAACCTGATTATAGAAAACATCAATACATTAAATCTGCAACTGAGCAGTATAGAAAGGCTTTAAGAATATCTAATCCTTTCTTAGACCGTGCTTTACAACAAGGTGACTTTGGTATTTCTAAACAAGAAACAATGCTTAGAGATTTGAAGTCAATGTTGAATGACCCAACTGCTCCTATTGATGAGATGACTAGAAATAAGTTAATTGCTTCAACTGAAATAGTTGATGATTCAATGAACTATTTTAATTACAAAAATTCTATCAATGACCCTAATGCTGTTAGAGATAAAAAGATTTACAGAAACAATGCATTAACTGATTTAAGGAAACTAACCATTGGTGATGGTTCTTTAAGTCAAGCAAGTAAAGTTATATTTGAACCTATGCTTAAGTTCAAATCTAGAGATACGTTATAGATAAGGTTTCAATGGCTGATAATATAAAGAAAGACGAGTCACAAGATAAAGGAAATCCTTTAACAAGGTTTTTGGCTGAGGGACTTAAAGCATCTTTTGCTGGTAGAGAATATACTCCAGAAGAGATGAAAGAAATAGAATCTCAGGGTGCAAAGGTTACTAAAACTTCTGTTAAAAAATATGGTAGACAACCTTCTGATTACACTCAAAGTTCTGTTGTTAGAAGAGATGGTCAGGTTGTTCCCAACCAAGACGGTGGTGCTTCTTTCTATTTTACCCTTCCTGACCCATCTGGTTCTGGAACTTTAGTTGACAGACCTGCTGCCCTTCTTCCTGGAGGCATGGGTTATTTCTATGTTAAAGGTCTTGAAGATGCTGCATCAGAATTTGAAAGTACATATACTTACAAAAGCCAACTAGGTGGTCCATCAATCCAAGCGTTAAAAGAAAAACTTTGGATGGGTCGTTACATGGATGATTTAAGTTATATCCAATCAATTCGTCCAGGAACAAAAGATATTATTGACCCATCAACTAGTGCTGCTATTTTTAATATGTTAAACGATGTTAGTGTTTCAAATAAAAGATTACTTGAAACTGGTAACATGAACATTCAAGGTTGGGAAGATTTTGTAAATACTAACTATCAACAAGAAATTAAAACAGGTGGTTCTGTTAATGTTCCTAGTGATGATAAGTTAAACTTTGCAATTAATAATGTTTTCCAAACATATTATAATCGTGATGCTACAGAAGTTGAAGCAGCGAATTTAAGAGAACAAATTAAATCTGCTGCTTTCGCTTCCCCAAGAATAGAATCTGAATACAAAGACCCTGTTACTGGTTTAACTTTAGATGTTACTAGTGGTGGTTTTGACGAAACAGATATTGCTAATTTACTTGTTGAATCTACTGAAGGTAAACGTCCTTACTGGGCACTTCAACAGTTTGGTGATGCTTTTAATTCTGTTATGTCTCAAGATGCTGGTTCTTTAGGTGACTTTACTTCGAGGTTGAAATAATGGCTAAGTATACAAGACAACAAATTATAGAATTATTACGTCAAGCAGGTGTACCTGAACAAGATATTCCTACTATGGTTGCTATTGCTATGGCTGAATCTGCAGGCAATACTGATGCACAAGGTGATAAAACACTTGCTAACAGTAAATGGGGCAACAGTGTTGGTTTGTTTCAGATACGTAGTTTAAGAGACCCTTCTAAATATTCTGGTGTAGATAGATTAAGAGATGCAGCAAAGTTAGAAGACCCTGTGTATAACGCTAAGGCTGCTTGGGCTATCAGTAAAGAAGGAACAGATTACAGCCCTTGGACTACATTCACTGAAGGAACATATCAAAAATATATGGATGGTTCAAGTACTCCTTCACGTTCTAAAGGACCTAAAGTTTTTAAAGGTAGAGGTAAAGTTATAGGAAGTTTAGATACACTTTTTGATACTAGTGGTGAGAACACTGTTGATTTATCTTTCCTTCAAAGTTTGGCTTCTGTTGCTGGTTTAGATTATGTTATTGCTGGTCTTAATGACGGAAGTATATCTCCTGAACAAGCATCAACAATTATTCAAACTTCTAAGTTTTATAGAGAAAATGTTAAACAAACAAGAGATGCTCTTGCTTTACAAAAGACTGACCCTGCAACATTTAAAGATACTATTGAAAACTATAAAGACGATATAAGACAAACCTTTATTGATGCTGGTGCTGACTATAATGAAAAGCAAATAGCAGACCTTGCTAATAAAGCAGCATTGTTTAAATTAAAGAAAGAAGATTTTGTTAGGATAGTTGCTAACTCTGTTGATTTTGAATCATCATATCTTAGAGGTTTAGCAAATACTTATGCTACAGGTATTCGTAAATCAGCATCATCTTATGGTATTACTTTACCTGATGGTAGTAAAGAATTAAAGAACCTTGTTAAAGATAAATTTACTGGTGCTATGTCAGATGACGATATAACTGCTAGGTTCAGAGAAGAAGCAATTAAAGCGTTCCCTAATTTTAAGGCTAGGTTTGAGGCAGGTGCAACTCTTGATGATGTTGCTAAACCATTCAGAGATGATATTGCTGATACTTTAGAACTTAATTCTGAAGATGTTGGTTATAATGATGCTGTTTTGAAATCTGTTTTAACTGCAACTAATCCTAAAGATGGTTCACCTTATGCTATGTCTAGGGCTGAAGTTATTAAACTTGCTATGAATGATTCTAGATTTGATTCTACTCAGAAAGCACAAAGAATGTTATTAGGACCTTTACTTAGATTAACTGGGGGATATTACTAAATGGCTACCGTTGATAAAAAAACTGGTAAAGTTACAGTTCAAAAAGGTGACACCCCTGCCACTATTGCTAAGTCTTTAGGTATCCCTGTTGCACAAGTTAATCAAGCAATCAGTGCTAATAAAACTTTAGCAGCACGTCAACGGGCTGGTAGTACTGTTCTTTTTAGTGGTACTACTTTTACTGTTCCTGCTTTGAAAGCAACCCCAGGTACACCTGGTGCTGGGGCTGGTACAACAACTACAACTACTGAACAAGTACCTGATTGGGTATTAGAATTTCAACGTGACCAACAAGCACAAGTAGAAAGTCGAAAGGTTAGTGCTAGGGCTGTAGCCAAATCACTTGCATCAGCATTAGGAATGCAAGAAAGTATTGTTGATAAACTGGCTGACCTTCAAATCAACCAAGGTTATACTGAGGAAAGTGTTCAGGTTGCTATGCGTGACCTACCAGAATTTAAACAACGTTTTGCTGGTATGGATAAATACAATAAGAACTTTGCTGGAGATATTGCTGCTGGTAGAAAAGCCCAAGTAGTAGACCCATTTACTTATTTACAATTAGAAAAAGATTATCAAGAAGTATTAACACGCTATGGTTTAGGTGACATGGCTAACCAAAATACTTTTGCTGAACTTATTGGTAATGATGTTTCTGTTCAAGAAACAAGAGATAGAATTACTAATGTTTACGATAAAATTAATAATGCTGATGAGTTATTAAAAACACAATTAAAAACATATTTCCCAACTCTTGATACAACAGATTTTGCTAAGGCTTTATTAACAGGTAAGAACCCTGAAGATATGGCTGCTCAATTACAACGTAAGTATCAAAGAGCAGAGATTTCTTCTGAGGCTGCAAGGTTTGGTTTGACTGCTAACCCAATGTTATCTCAAGAATTAGAAACCCTTGGTATTACTAGAGAAGCAGCAAGACAAGGATTCAGTACTGTTGCAGAAAACCTACAACCATTAAGTAAGTTTGCACAGATTTATGAAGGAACAACCACAGGTCTTGAAGAAGAACTTACTGCTGAAACATTTAAAGGACTTGAATCTCAACGTCGTAAAAGATTAGTTCAACGTGAAATTGGTACCTTTAGTGGTGAATCAGGAATTTCAAGAACTTCCCTTAGCACTAGAGGAACTGCAGGGAACATTTAAACCTCCACAGCAAGACCGACCAGCCCTTGCGTGAGTAAAAGTCTGGTAGTAAGAGCCATATCAATTCGCCCCCTGTTTTGATGTGAGGCTTACGTCAACTACAAAAAGAATGGGAGACTGTTGCATGAGCAACAAAAGAAACAACTGGGATGCAGATATCACTGACGAGTACGAGGATGATATTCCTGCTGAAACTGATTTACTCAAGCAATTGAGAAGATTAGAAAAAGAACAGTCAAAGAAAATCAAAGAACTCGAACAGCAACTGGGTAGTTATAAAGTTGCTGAACGTGAATCTACAGTTCAGTATGTTTTGGAGTCGATGGGCGTTAATCCAAAGATTGCTAAATTTATACCACAAGATATTGATGTTAATCTTGAGACAGTTGAAAACTGGGTTAAAGATAATGCTGATGTTTTTGGTATTGAAATTCAACAAGAAAAACCTGTTGAGAATCCAAGTTTGGCAACCCTTCGACAAATTGACACCATCACCGCAGCAGGACAGGCTCCTATCGGTGTGGATGACATGATGCTTCGCATCGACCAAGCACAAAGTGCCGAAGAAATCACTGCGATGATTTTCGGTGCAGAACAAAATAACTACTAACTAAGGAAAACCAAACATGCCAAATGCTTATTCCGCCCTCTCAGGTGGTTCAGCAAATACTAATGGTGGTCTTGGTGGCGGTCAATATTCAAGTGCTGATAACGTCGGTACCTTTACACCATCCAATGGTGCAGGTCTCGTACAAAAAGCATATGACCGTTTAGTAGAGTTCGCTCTACGTAGCCAACCACTATTGCGTTCTGTCGCAGACAAGCGACCAGCACGTCAATCAATGCCAGGTTCATCCGTTGTATTTCAAATTTACAACGATATGACTAAGGCAACAACTGCTCTTTCAGAGCAAGTTGACCCAGATTCAGTAGCGATTGGTACACCAACTGCTGTAACCGTAACTCTTAACGAATACGGTAACGCAGTTCTAACCACTCGTAAACTGCAATTATTCTCATTGGCAGATGTTGACCCAGCAATTGCAAACATTGTTGCTTACAACATGGCTGACTCAATTGATGAAATTGTACAAACAGAACTACGTGGTGGAACTAACGTTCGCTACGGTTCTGCTGGTTCATCTGACCCAACAGCAACTAACGAAATTGCAGCAGAAGATACAATCTCTGCAGCAGACATTCGTTTTGCAGTAGCAAAACTACGTGCAAACAACGCAGTTGCTCGTAAAGGTTCATTGTACTGGTGTGCAATTCATCCTGAAGTTTCACACGACCTTCGTGCAGAAACAGGCTCAGCCTCATGGAGATTGCCACACGAATACCAAACAAATGAAAACATTTGGGCTGGTGAAATCGGTACATTCGAAGGTGCATACTTCATTGAATCACCACGTATGTACAACGCTACAGACGGTGCTTCAAGCCGTCGTGTATTCCGTACAATACTTGCTGGTCAACAAGCACTTGCAGAAGCAGTTGCTGAAGAACCACATGTAGTTATCGGAAACGTTACTGACAAATTGATGCGTTTGCGTCCAATTGGTTGGTACGGAGTATTAGGCTTCAAGCGTTACCGCGAACAAGCACTATACAGAATTGAATCAGCATCAAGCATTAGTGCTTAATTAGATTCAAATCAAATTTAAAGCCCCTGGGAAACTGGGGGCTTTACTTATTAGGAGAGTAAATTGCCAAAGTTTTTTCCACCAACAGTAGAAGAAGGACCAGCAGGTACTGGTTTATTTTACCGTTATACACATAATCGTGGTGTTAGTGTTTTAAAAACTTCTGGTATTTATTCTTTAAGAAGATATCCAACACAGGATGAAATTACTGCAGCAACAGAATATTATGCAGGAGGACACGAGTATGAAGTTACCAGTGCACAAAAGTCTGCAATCATTGCGGCTGGCATCGGCATTACTGAAAGTAACTTTGAAGGATGATAAACAACATTCTTGTAGCGGGTGCGACTGCAAGTGCACTTGCTTCTGTATTTTTTGTGATTGCACCATCGGTTCGAAAGATTCGTTCTATGATGGAATGGTTGGAAAAATTTCGCAGAGACTGGGAAGGCGAGCCTGGTGGTCCAGGTAGAGATGCTGTTCCAGGTGTTATGGAAAGACTTAACAGATTAGACGGTGAGTTAAGTCATAATGGTGGTTCCTCTATGAAGGACGCTATTGACAGAATTGAAAAACGTTTGGGGACAAGTAATGAGTTTACACAGAATTAGAACACATCCAGATTATGTTGAAGGATGTTTTGGTTGCAAGGCTTCTACAGTTGATTTAAATCCTGGTGAAGCATCTAGTAGATTAACTATGTCTGCTAAGAAGTGGGATAATGAACTTGCGTTATATCGTAAGGCTAGGTCTCAGGGTATTCAACCTGATAGTACTAAGACTAAGGATATTCGCAAAGCAATAGATATATCTAACAAGACTGGGAGAGCATACGGTGTCTAACTATAAATCAAAAGGTGCAAAGAAAATGCACGAGAAAAAAGAATCTAAAAAAGAAATGATGATGGAATACGGCAAGAAAAAAACTATGTCTAAGATGAAAAGAATGGGTAAGAAAAAATAATGAAGGCTAAAAAGGGCATGGGTTTTAAGGCTGCACAGAAGTCTATTGCTAAGAAGCAAGGTGTCAGTATGAA
>Ga0315907_10007190_pt1 | contig 11647 bp, 5 predicted proteins | sample LakEriMetagenome_3_FD_203525 | JGI IMG/M metagenome (GOLD analysis project Ga0315907, IMG submission 203525) | Freshwater fungal communities from buoy surface, Lake Erie, Ohio, United States - Buoy 12 MA123 | ecosystem: Environmental > Aquatic > Freshwater > Lake > Lake biofilm | place: USA...
ATGGTCGAGTACAAGGAGGTCGCTGAGTCACAGAAATTCTTCGCAACGCACCGCGACACTTGGGTTTATCCGCCGCCCGTTGTGCAGGCGTGGATAACTCCAGACAATGTGAATCAGCTTTGTGCAGCCAACGGTTACAATGGTCCGATCGACCTTTTCTCACTAGACATGGACAGCACGGATTATTGGGTCTGGGAGAGACTCACTGCGATCGAGCCTCGCGTTGTGGTTGTGGAGTTCAACCCTGCTCTCGGTCCAGAGCGCAGCGTAACCGTGCCAAATCAGCCGGGTTGCCGCGAGCAACACCCAGACTATTACGGTGCCTCGCTCATGGCGTTCGTGAAGCTCGCGCGGCGAAAAGGCTACCGCTACGTCGGCGCCAACCGTTACGGATACAATGCATTTTTTGTCCGCGAAGACATAGCGCCTGCCAACTTGCCTGAGGCCCGCCTGGCAGACGCCTTTCTCCATCAGCGTGCACAGGAGCTGTCGGCCACAAAAGGTGCCGAACTGAACGCTTTCAAATGGCTGGAAGTTTGAACATATCGCCCATGAAAGTCCATATTGTCTGCTACGAAGACGTCCACGGCTGGATTCTCGGCAAGTTTGCTCTGAAGCTCCAGGAACACCTCCTTCCGCTTGGCGTCGCCGCCAGCATTTCGAAGCAACCGGACCCGCAGGCGGACATTAACCATCATATCATCTACTACGACTACGACGGGCGGAAGACCACCACCGATACCGTCATGGTCACGCACATCGACACGGACTGGAAGCGTGAGCGACTCGGCCAGCAACTCGTCAACGCCGCGATGGGCATTTGCATGTCCGCCGAGACCGTGGACAACCTCACCGCAGCCGGCCTTCCCCGCGAGAAACTCTGCTTTGTGAACCCCGGCCACGACGGCGAGATGCGCGCCCGTCGGACCATCATCGGTATCACGAGCAAAGTGCAACCGAGCGGCTGCAAGCGTGAAGGGATCCTGCTCGAGCTGGCTCAGCGGATCTCCCCTGACGAATTCCAGTTCCGCATCATGGGCGCTGGATGGGATGAGCACGTTAAGAAGCTTCGCCTGGCTGGCTTCACGGTAGACCACTGGAACGCTTTCGACCGCACTGAGTATCTGAAGCTCATGCCGAGCCTCGATTACTACCTTTATCTGGGCATGGACGAAGGCTCGATGGGCTACATGGACGCACTGGCCGCAGGAGTACCGACCATCGTCACCACGCAGGGTTATCACCTCGATGCGCCCGGCGGCATTACCCACGGCTGGAGCCAGCCCGACGAACTAATCCGGATCTTCGAGGGCATTTCCCGCGAAAAGCGTCTCCGCCAGCAGGCCGTTGCCTCCTGGACCTGGCCTGAGTATGCCAAACGCCACCTAGCCATCTGGACCTACCTGCTCGCGCAAAAAACAGGTGAACCCCCTACGGAATCGCTCCGCGCCACTCTGAACAAAATGGCTGTGCTCGTGGAGCGTGAAGCTTTGCTTGAGGCCCAGTCGTTCAAGGGGGATATTAAGGCAAAGCCAGCCGAAATTACCAGAAACTTACCTCAAATTGCCCCCGATAGAATCCGTTCTCTACGTGCTCAACACTCGCAATTGACGAGGACAAATCCAGCTGCAGCGGCGGATTTTCGCAGACAATTCACCAAAGAACCCCTCGAGGCGACGATCACGGACTTCGACGGCGACCTCAAGTTCCGATGCAGCCTGCACCACCACATCGGCAGCCAGATCTTCTGGCACGGAGCCTACTCACAGGCTCAGCTTCGTCTGTTGGGCCGACTGTTCAAAAGTCCGGACATGGTTTATCTCGACGCCGGCGCGAATGTCGGCGAGCAGACAATCTTTGCCGCCAAGCGACTTTCCCGAGGCCAGGTCTTCGCCTTCGAGCCGGCTACCGAGGTTTTCCAAGTTCTCTCCGAGAACATTCAAGCAAATGGCTTCACGCACGTCCGCGCCGAAAAACTAGGCCTCGGCGACTTACCTGGTGAGCTCCCAATCTATTCGTCACATGCCGAAGTCGCCAGCGACGGCACAGTAAACGAGGGCGTTCCGACACTGTTCAGGTCCACCGACCGCGGCACGCTAATCGAGCGCGTGAAGATTGTCCGCCTAGATGACTTTCTTACACCTCTCCATCTTCCGCGTCTCGATGTGATGAAGGTGGATGTGGAGGGCGCTGAAATGATTGTGCTCAAAGGGGCGGCAGCCACCATTAAACAGCACCGGCCAGTACTTATAGTTGAAGTTCACGAGGGTACCAGCCAGAGCGCCGGGCATTCAGTGTTTGAGTTGCTCCGGTTTATTGAGCATCTGGGCTATCGCATCGAAGGCCTTCAACCCGATGGTGGAACTCGCCCCTTCACGGACAATCAGTTGACTGAAATTCGGGATGTTGTGTGTTTCCCACTGCCTGTTGCTGGCGAAGCCCCAGAGCCGGATCGAACCCCCGTGGTCAAAGCAGATATTACCACCACGCTCAACTCGCCGCTCTTCCAGCGGCTCGAAAAAAACGAAGGGCACGCACCTTCCGTGCGCACCCGTGCGCAAGATCTGCAATTGGCTCCCGGCCCTGCCAGATTACCAGAGCACACCGTCTCAACGGTGGTGAGCCCCACCCAGCAACGCCTCCCTCGGGTCCTGCTCATGGCCGATGTGCCGAACTGGATCTTCGCGCGCCACTGCAAGGTGCTCATGGAGCGACTGGGCTCCCAGTTCGACTTCGACCTCAAGCTTCAGGGCCAGACCTACAATGAGGCGGATTATGACCTCCTCTACCCTCTGGAGTGGAATCTGATCCCCCAGAACCAGATCCGTACGCCGGCCAAGTATGTCACCAGCATCCGCTCCCACACCTCCTGGGCCGGACATGATTTCCTTGGGTTCACGCAGTTCCTGAACACCCACTTCCAGCGGATCCACACGGTCTCCGAAAGACTGACCCGGGTCTTCAGGCCGTTCGTACCCCAAACCGACTACGTCACCCACGGGACCGACACGGCTTTCTTCACACCAACTCGCCCAGTGGACCAAACACCCTCAGGGCGCGTCCGGGTGGGTTGGGCCGGCAATCGTGTGAACAAAACCAAGGGCTTCGAGGAGTTGATAGCGCCTCTTGGAAAACTTCCCGGCGTGGAGTTGGTCTTCTGCGGCTACATGGATAAAAACCTCGATCTGGAGGGGATGCGGGGATTCTACGACAGCATCGATGTCTACATCTGTTCTTCGGCTCAGGAAGGCAACAACAACTCCTTGCTTGAGGCAGCCTCGATGGAGCGCGCCATCCTCACCACCGACAATGGCACGGTGCCCGAGTACCTCGAGCACGGGCACAGCGCATGGATCGTCGAACGAGAACTGCCACTACTCATCCAGGCCGTCTGCCAACTTCGGGATGATCCGAAGCTGCGTCGATCGCTCGGTCTGAGGGCTCGGCAGGCGGTGATCACCCAATTCGACTGGAGTCAAATGGCTCCTCGATATGCCGATTTCTTTCAACGGGCCCTGGACGGTGTGGCCGCATGGCAATCCCGGATGAGCGCCACACGAGATGCGGTCGAACCCAAACCCACCTCCTCCATTCAGAGCGGTGACTCACGAACATCCAATGCGGTCCCCGTTGCGACTACGCCGAATCAACCATCGCCCGTTACCAGCACCGACGAGACGCCTGCACAAGACCCACTGGCCAAGGCCGAGTCCATGGCCCGTCAGGCACTGGCACTCGATCCCCGGGGGCCCGATGCACTGGCCCTGCTGGCACACATCCTCTTCAGACAGCAACGCTGGCTGGAGTGCGCACAGACCTGCCAGGAATTGCTGACCGTCCAACCAAAGAACACCGATGGAATGGTGATCCTGGCCGAGTGCTTGGTGAATCTGAAGGACATCCAAACCGCTCTCGAGGTGTATCGCACCGCCTGCGGCGTGACCCCCAACGACCCAGCCCTTCAGGCACGGATTCAGGAATTAGAGGCCCACACAGGAGAACCAACGGCTCTCACACCAGAGCAAGATGCAGCCATCCAACTCGGGCTCCAGGCGTTGGAAAACGAGCAGACGGCCACCGCCTTGGAACATTACCGACGCGCTCAATCGCTCGGCCCTGCACACCCGGAGCTGGATCTCATCGTCCAAGAGTTGGAGATCCGGCTCGCCTCGATGCCCACTGCCACAAAGCCTTCGAGCACCCCAACCCCCGAGTCGATGTCAGCGGTTAGTCCTGCCCAGCAGGTCGGGATTCGGCAGCGCGAACCCGGTTGGTCTTTCCTCATTATCACCAACGGCAAGCGCCCCCGGAAATTGGCGCGTGAAATCGAGTCGATCCGCGCCCTCAAGATTCCCCAGTTCGAAATCCTGGTGGGCGGCGAACCCCCCAGCCATCTGCCGGAAGGAGTTGGCACAGTTCTCGCCGTGGACGCCGCCCGAAACGGACGCCTCGGGGAGATGCGCAACGCACTGACCGCTGCTGCCCGGTACGACCACTTAGTCGTGGTGGATGACGACTTCATTTTCCACGACGATTTCTACACCGGTCTCCAGCGCTATGGAGACGATTGGGAGGCCCTCTCGGTGCGCATCCTCAACCCGGATGGAACACGCTTCTGGGATTGGGCCACTCACGGCGGTCCCCGCGGCCATGTGTTGTTAGACTACGATGAATCCGACGATCACGTATACATCACCGGTGGGCTCGTTTTGCTCAAGGCTGAGGTGGCCGATCGGGTGAAGTGGGATGACGGGAGGGGGTTCTATCAAGGCGAGGACCTCGACTTTTCCGCTCGCTTGCGAGCGGCCGGAATCCTCCCCTCCTTCAATCGCTACAGCACGACCACTCATGATGACGGAAGGTACACTGAGTCCCTCAAACCGGGAAATCGCCAGATGGATCAACGCCCCACCGAACTCGGCATCTCCGTCCGATGGTCGGCACCGATCTTCAACCCCAGCGGGTATGCCAGCGAGGCGATCAACTTCGTTCTGCCGTTGGAAAATCGCTGCACTCTGGGAATCCAACACCACACGACCGTTTATTCCGAGAGCTTCACCCGTGGTTTGGCTGCTGGTGATCGGGAAGCTCTGTTCCGGATGAGCGACCGGTTCCAGACGCTTCAAGGTGGGATTGTCGTCTCGCACAATCCGGCCGGCGGCTTCATCCGCCTCCCCGACGCCGACTACAGCATTGGCCGCTCGATGTTCGAGACCGATCGCATCGCACCCGATTGGGTTGCCGCCTGCAATCGGATGGATGAGGTCTGGGTTCCATCTCAGTTCAATGTCGAGACCTTCGCGGCCAGTGGCGTGGAGCGCTCGAAATTGGTGGTGATTCCAGGAGCGGTGGATTCGGAGTTCTTCGATCCAGCCCGGCACACGGTCTACCCGTTGCCCAACAAAGCCCGGTTCAACTTCCTGTCCATTTTCGAGTGGTCCTCCCGCAAGGGGTGGGATGTGTTGTTGGCCGCTTATTTGCGAGAGTTCTCGGCCGACGACGACGTCTGCCTGTGGCTGCGCACCTACTTGTTCTCCAAGCCCGACGGGGATCCGACTGAGGCGATCTGGCAACGGATCCGAGCGTTCACTGCATCGCTAGGATTGGAGGGGAAGAATCTGCCCCGCATCCAACTCATCGCCGATCAGGTTCCCAGCGACCAATTGCCAGGCCTGTACCTCGCCTGCGACTGCTACGTGGCTCCGAGCCGAGGCGAGGGCTGGGGACGCCCTCAGCACGAGGCCATGCTCATGGAGCGGCCGGTCATTGCCACCAACTGGAGCGCGAATACGGAGTTCATGTCGGACGAGACGAGCTACCTGCTCGACTACGAACTGGTCGAAGCCCGCGGTCTCGAACCCGAGCTCTGGCACTACAAGGGACACCGCTGGGCCAATCCGTCGGAGTCCCACCTGCGCACCTTAATGCGCCGCGTGTTCACCCATCCGGAAGAGGCCCGCGCCAAGGGCCAGGCGGCCCGCCAACACATGGCCCGCCATTACAGCCGGGAGGCCGTGGCCGATGTGGTGATCCATCGGTTGCAAGCCATCGAACGCTCGTTGATCTCACCGCAATTGCTACCGGCACGGGTGGTCGATCTCCATGGTCCGGATGCAACGAGCGCGCCCATGTTCGCAGGGCCCAACGCAGGGCCCAACGCAGGACCTAGCACCACGCTCACCCTGTCGCTGGAGGGATCCTTCCTCGACTTGGGCTCCCTGTCGCATGTGAACCGCTCCCTGATCCACGGGCTCAACCAAGAGCCCCGGTTCCGGGCCGTCGCCGTCTCGACGGACGCAGCTTCCGCCAAGTCCGTTTCCCCCGATCTGAAGGGCTGGGCCCAGCGCGTTCAACGGCGCTCCCCCTCGGACACCGCGATCACCCTGCGTCACGCCTGGCCACCGGACTGGCGTCGCCCGGAACACGGCGCTTGGGTGCTCATCCAGCCTTGGGAATTCGGATCCATCCCCGCCGCATGGGCCGAGAAGGCGCAGGCTGTGGATGAGATTTGGTGCCCCAGCCGCTACGTCCGGAGTTTGTACCTGCAGGCGGGTATCCCGAGAGAAAAACTCCGGGTGCTGCCCAACGGCTACAATCCCGCGGTTCATCATCCCGGGGCCGCCCCCACCCCCATCGCCACGAGCAAGCGCTTCAAGTTCCTCTTCGTCGGCGGAACCATCGCTCGCAAGGGGTCGGACTTGTTGTTGGAGACTTACCTGAAAACCTTCCGTCGCTCCGACGACGTGTGCTTGGTGATCAAGGACTTCGGCGGTAAATCGGCCTACCAGGGCCAGACCCTGTCCGAGCAGATCCAAGCGGCTCAGGCCGACCCTACAGCGCCGGAGATCGTGTATCTCGATGAGGAGTTGCCCGAGCGCGAACTGGCAGGGCTCTACACCGCCTGCGACTGCCTGGTGCACCCGTACCGTGGCGAGGGCTTTGGACTCCCGGTGCTCGAGGCGATGGCCTGCGCGCTGCCCGTGATTTGCACCGGCGGCGGTTCCACCGACGATTTCGCCACCGACGAGTTCGTCCATCGCATCCCGGCCACTCGAGAATTTGTTGGCAACGAAGTGAGCGGCCTAAAACTGGACCATCGCGGCTGGTGGTTGAGCCCCGATCCAGAGGCCCTGCGCCTGGCCCTCCGTGAAGCCGTGGAACAAACGCCGCAGTGGCGGCAACGGGCCCAACAGGGGGCAGAGCATGTGGCTGCCCATTGGACCTGGAAAAACGCCGCGCAAACCGCCGCCCGTTTTGCCCGGGAGTTGGTGACCCGCCGCGCTGCCCGGATGGAAGAGAAGGCACGCCTCGCCCGATCGGCACGTCCGTTGACCTTGCCGGAGGTTTCCTTCCAGGGAGATCTCTTGGCCGCCCGGAACGCCTTCAAATCCAAGAATATCCCGGACGCCTGGCGACTGGCCTGCGCAGCCATCGAAGAACGCCCCTTCCACCCAGAAGGCTGGGTCTTCCTGAGTGAGGTGGCCGTCAGCGCGGGTCACCGGACCCTGGCCCGCCGATGCGCCCAGAAGGCCGTCGCCCTGACACCCAACTGGAAGCCCGCCAAGCGACAACTCTCCGGCATTGCCGGTGGGGCCGACAAACCCACGGCCGAATTGAGCGAGCCCCCGTTGCGCGAAGGATTGGCACCGCGCCTGTCGGTCTGCCTCATCGCCAAGAACGAGGAGCGCTTCATCGACGGATGCCTCCAATCGATCCGCGGCCTGGCCGACCAACTCATCCTGGTGGACACCGGATCCACCGACAGGACCGTGGAAATCGCCCGCAACCACGGCGCCGAAGTCCATTTCCGAGCCTGGGACAACGACTTCAGTGCTGCCCGCAATGCGGCCCTGCTGCACGCCCGTGGCGACTGGGTCTTGATCCTCGATGCCGACGAAGAAGTTTCCCCGACGCACCACGCGGCGCTGCGTGCGCTCCTCACTCGACCCAACGTGATCGCTTACCGACTGCCTCTGGTGGACGTCGGTCGCGAAGCCGACGGCGTCAGCCAGGTGCCGCGCTTGTTCCGCAATGCTCCCCAGCAGTTCTACGTGAGCCGGATCCATGAACAGGTTTACGCCAGTCTCGAACTGAACCGTGAGAAGTGGTCGATGGAGAACCTCTTCGGCGACGCTCAACTCATCCACCATGGCTATCAAGCCGAGGTGGTCAAAAGCCGGGACAAGGTCCAGCGGAACATCCGCCTCTTGGAACAAGCCAACGAGGAATACCCCAACGACGTCAACCTGCTCATGAACCTGGGGCTGGAGCTCTGGCGATCGGGCCAGAATGGCTATGGCATCGATTATTACCAGCAGGCCTACACGGCCATGCTGCAGCTACCCTACGCCCAGACGCCCCCGGAGCTGAGGGAAGTCCTCCTCACCCAGTTCGCCTCACACTTGTTGACCCTCCAACTCCACCAGGAGGTCATCAACCTGTTCAACGACCGAGCCGTTGCCCCCAAGGCTCGCACGGCCTCGCAGCACTTCATCATGGGGCTGGCTCATTCGGCGCTAAAGAACTGGGAGCCTTGTGTCACCCACCTTCAGCAATGCCTGAACTTGCGGAATCAACCGGCTCTCACCCCTGTCCATCACGACATTCGAAGTGCAACCCCGGCCCACTGCCTGGCTCATGCGCTGCGAAAGCTGGGACGCAAGGCCGAGGCACGGAAGGCTTACGAACAAGCCGTTCACGACGACCCTCTCAACGAAGCAGCGCGGGTGGAGTTCGCCGCCTTTCAGGCAGAGGAAGGCCAGATTATTCCAGCTCTAACCCTACTGCACGAGGGCATCCAGCAGAACCCTCAGCAAGCCAAGGTCTGGGAGGCTGGAGGAGCCCTTTCGCTCCGCCAACGCGAAACCCTGGATTTCGCCCTCGACTGGAGCAGTGAGGCTCTCAAGCACCTGCCTGAGCATCCCAACTTGCAGCGGCAGCGAGCGGAGACCCTCTTGCTCAACGGGCATGTCCACGAGGCACTGCCACTCTGGAGCGAGGTGTCTCGGTCCAACGATGCAGCCAGTTCCTCTGGCCTCATCCTTTGCCGCCTGTTTGCTGGCGAGCCCCTGTCACCTCTTGCGCCGGACCGTGAAGTCGCCGTCAGCCAAGAGGTCATCCGGCGATACCGGCAGTCGGTGGAACTGGGTCTCGACGGCTGGGTCCACGCCTTGCACCAACGAGTCGGCACGCTTCGCCAGACCCTGCCTTCGGCTGCTCGCCTGATTGACCAGGTAGTGGCCGAGTCCGGCCCAGAAAAATGACCCGACCCCTGTGCCCATGAAAACTATCCATCCGCCCCACTTTTGGCTCTTGGCGTTGGGACTCCTCTTGGGGGGGTGCCAAAACCCCAAACCGTCGCTGCCGGAACTGGGCGCGCGCTTCGAGCTCAAGAATGTGTACCGAGCCGTAGAGTCCCTACCTGGGGACTTACAACGAGTGGTCCTGTTGCCAGTCACCGTCTCGACACCCGAGCTGGCAACCTTGGACCACCGCAACCAACTGGCGCAAATCCTGGAAGAAGAACTTCGGAAGATCCACCGCTTCGAGGTCGTCAAAGCCACTCCGGAAGAATTGCGCCGTGGCTTCGGCAAGGACGCCTTCTCGGCCGGAGAAACACTGCCTGCCGACCTGCTCACACGCATCCAATCGGCCCATTCGGCCGACGGGGTTCTCTTCGTCCAGATCGCCAGTTACCGCCCCTTCCCTCCGGTGGCCATCGGGTGGGAGTTGCGCCTGGTTACCGCCGATCAGGGACGGACCCTGTGGTCGGTTGATGAAACCTTCGATGCCTCCCAGGCCGAGGTCGCCCGATCGGCCCGCGACTACTTCAAAAGCCATCATACCGGGTCCGCAGAGTTGGCCGATCCGCAAGCCGACCTGCGCTCGCCTTCCCGATTCTGTCGGTACACCGCACAAACCGTCTGGCAGACCTTGCCCCAGCGATGAGGCCTCAAGTTTTTTCATCACCGACCGATGTTCATCACGTGGTTGATCCTTGGGGGATAACAGGAATCAACCGCGCCTGCCTAGAAAGTGAGAAACCATGGACATCCAACGCACAGGCACCCTCGACTCCATGTCGAAGGTTCAGCGCAACACCACACGCCGAGAAACCACTGCTCCGGCGGTCAATGAGCAGGACTTCTCTCAGACCGACGCCCTCCGAGGCGCTCTGGACAACCTGCCTAGCAGCCGCCCAGACAAAGTCCGACACGCCAAAGATTTGGCGAACAATGTCGACTACCCCCCAGCCAAGACCATCCGACAGCTCTCCGACCTGCTGGCCGTCAAAATGCAGGGCCCCATGGCACTCTGATAAACAACCAACACCCTGAGTTGTTGCGAGCCACGCATTCCAAGTCCGCTCAGCTCTCCATCATCCTGAACCGAGTACACCAGAGCCTCGGTCTCTTCCTTCCAAACGTTCCATTCAACTCATCCATCCATGAGATACAACGCAAACCCCTGGCAGTCCTACCGACAGGTCGCCACGAAGACCGCGACGCCAGGACAACTGGTTCTGATGCTGTTTGATGGAGCCCTGCGCTTCCTCGACAAGGCGCTGGTTGGCTTCGACCTCGACGACCCCCTGGAGTCCAACCTCGCGATCAACAACAACATCCTCAAGGCTCAGGAGATCCTCCGGGAGTTGAACATGTCGCTCAACATGGAGCTGGGAGGCGAGTTCGCAGCCACCATGCGGCGTCTCTACAACTACTACGATCTGCAGCTCTCTCAGAGCAACCTGCAGAAGGACCCCGCCGGCGTTCAGTTGGTGATTCGCCTCCTCTCGGTCATCCGCGGAGCTTGGGCTGAAATGCTGACCGGCAACTCGGCCAAAACCGTTGACGTTCAAGCCGAGCGCCAACTTCAGGCCGCCTAATGGTACCTCCTGGTGTCCAGCCTTCGGCCACCAGCCTTTGATCCCCAACAGTCGATCAACCCCAACCCGACCCCCTCCTACTCTGAGGCCATCCTGTTGGATGGCTTATCGAAAGCTTCGCCTATGAGCGCCTGTCACGACCTGTTCAAGACCTATCAAGAATGGCGCGAGTGTTCGGTTCTTGAGGGCGAGGCCATTCGTTGTGCCGATTGGTCCCGAGTCAATTTCTGCCAGCGGGCCAAGATGGAACTCCAGGGGCGGATCATTCAGTTCACTCAAGCCGCCCGAGATCACTTAGCCAAAACGGGAGGCAGTTGGTCCGAGGTTGAGCAGCGACTTCGCCGTGAAGTGGCGTCGCTGATCGACCTTGAAAACCAGAACGGTGAGACCCTCGCACAAGTCCGATGCCGAGCCTTGGCGGAGGAAGCAGAACTGGATCGCTCCAGTCGCCAACTCCGCCAAGTCCGTTCCTACGCTCCGGTGGTACGATCCGCCTGGAGTTCCTACTCCTGAGGTTCGGGTCTCAAGAGCCTCCCTCTGCGACTCACGGCTCAAACGTCGGCGGAACATAAACGCTCCGCATGAGACCATTGCGTCGCTGATCCTTCGGCGGCAGCGGGACCGAGCCGGAGCGAGCCTTGGAGGCGAACAAACCACCCCCTCGCGCACAGCGCGAAAGCCCCATCCTCCCCAGAGCCTCCTCAGCGCGCGCAGGCTCGGTCCCGCGAAGCACCCACCCACGACCCACCCCAAGCGCCAGCC
>Ga0315907_10007191_pt1 | contig 11646 bp, 10 predicted proteins | sample LakEriMetagenome_3_FD_203525 | JGI IMG/M metagenome (GOLD analysis project Ga0315907, IMG submission 203525) | Freshwater fungal communities from buoy surface, Lake Erie, Ohio, United States - Buoy 12 MA123 | ecosystem: Environmental > Aquatic > Freshwater > Lake > Lake biofilm | place: USA...
TCAACCACCGAAGCCATGGCCGAACCTTCAAGCTCCATCCCGGATCTCCTCGAAAAAACCCTCTCGAAGATCACTGAGTCAGAAACTCAGACCCCTGTCACCATTCCTTCACCCGATTGCCCTAGGGGCGCAGGTGGCATTTCAGGGTTCTCGCATCTGGCCGAAGCCTGGTCTTGCGACGGCATCGGGCCATCCCGCGCGCTTGCGCATTTGTCGGATGGGGATTTCGGGCTGCGCGGCTCCGGGGATGTTGAGGACAGGTTTCCGGAAGATTGCACGGCATTCAGGCCCATGGTCCTTTCGGTTGCGGGCGCGTCTTCGCCGAAGGTGACGTCGCGCACCCGGTGCAGGGGGGTCCCGATGGCCCGGTGGGCGCGGATGGCCCTGGCGAAAGCCGCAGCGGAGAAATGCGGGGAGAAGAGGCAGTGTCGGGCGCGGCGGACGGTCTTCGCGCCGCGCACCGCCTTGGCGGTGACGCGGGCGATGGTCCCAAGGCCGGGCATCGGCGGCACAGGCGGTCACCACCGGAAGCGCACTCTTCCCGGTCGCCCGGCCGAAAGGGCGTCGCAGCGTCCTGTCATCCCGCCGCAGCAGGGGGCGGCACCTGTTATGCCTTCACCCGCCGCCTGTCCAAGCCTTCAAGCTGCGCCCGTGACAGCCGCAGTACCCCGTCCTGAACCTTTGGCGAGGCGAAGCCGCCTGGTTCCGGCACGTTGTCGGTCAGCACCGTCCCACAGCAGGACCTTCAATCCGTCCCCCCGCTTCGCGCGGAACACCACCGTCGCCCCGGAATGCGGATCGATCTTCCGTTCCGTCTGCACCGGCTGCGCCAGAACGGCCCCCCGGACCGTGCCCTGATCCTTCTCATCTGCGCCAGGCTCACCCGCAGGCGGGTGAGACAGGGCGTCTTCCGATCCGTGAATGCCCCCGAAGCCGCCATCGCCAGCTTCATCGCGCCCCACACCTGAACCGAAACAAAACCCTTCATCCGGCGTGCTGACCCGGTTCAGATCAGCGCCGCCGGAAACCGGGGGGTGCCAACGGCCGCAATCAATCCACGGCTGCAAGGCACTGGTCCTGAGCGCGGCATCGCCCGCTGCGGGTCTGGCGGGCCGCCTTGCGATCATGGCCGCAGGGGGTCTGTGCTGCGAACCGGGCGGGACCCCTGTTTTGGCCGTCAGGGTCAGCGGGCGCCCGCACCGGGTGCCGGTGTTCTGCCGCGCCGCCGAAAGCACGGGGGCATTCCGCCGGGCGGGGCGCTTGCCAAAGGCCGGGGCGGCATGTGGTACCGGGTACCCCTGTCAGGGGGCCGCACCGCCTGTCACAGTCCAGGATCGGCAGGCGTGACAATGATGCGCCTACATCCCGAACAAACGACGGGTGATCGCCAGGAAAAGACGGTCACCAAGCAGAAACCGCAAGCGCGGCAGCCAGATTGCGCCGATTCCGACCGGCACACGCCATCGGCCGCCGCGCCGTTCCATGGCGTTGACCATCACGCGTGCCGCCGCGTCCGGCTTCAGACCCTTGCGGGCATGCTCATGCCAGGCCTTGACCAGCCTGGCATTGAGATCACCATAGGCAGAGGTTTCGCCCGGCACAGGAAGCCGCGACACCAGCTGTGTCGCGATGAACTCTGGTGCCATAAGCTTGACGCGGATGTTGAAGCGGCCGACTTCGTGCAGAAGGCCTTCGCACCACCCTTCAAGGGCGTGCTTGCTTGCGCCATAAATCGCCTCGCCGGGAGGCGTGATCTTCCCGGCCAGCGAGCCGACAACGCAAATGGTTCCGCCCCCTCGGGCGCGAAGCCCCGGCAAGGCGGTGCGCGCAAAATTGACCACCCCCCAGAAATTGGTTTCCATGATTGCCCGCGTATCCGCCATGGGCAGGTCTTCGACCATTGCCGGAATGTTGGCCCCCGCATTCAGGACATAAAGGTCGATGCCGCCTGCGCCGTCGAGCTGTGCAATCATCGCCTCAACCGATGCCAGGTCCGTCACATCAAGCGTCCGGCCTTCCATCCGCCCCGGCAGCGGTGCTTCACCCTGCGGCACGATCCCGCGTCGCGACACGCCGACCACATCCCAGCCGCGCCGGGCAAGTTCAAGGCAAATCCCGGCCCCCAGACCGGACGAGGCCCCGGTTACAAAAGCACGGCGTCGTCTGCCGGATGCGCCGGCCATCACTGGCCCTGCCGTCCGCGAAGCGCGCGGGTCACGCGCGGCCACTGCCACATGCTGACCCCCGACAACAGCAAGCCGACAGACACGATCCGGGCTGCAAGCAAAGCGGACGGATCTTCAATCAAGGGCGAGAACAGGAAGGTCCCCAGGTAAAGTCCGCCAAGGATATGAAACCAACGAAGCAGCTTCCGGAATTCCGGCATTGTCCTTCCCCCCTCAATCCATGGAACGGCGAAGCCGACCTCCACCCGCACGGTAAGCGTCGCGGGGCACCTGTGTCAATGTAAATGTTAACAACACTTACATTTTGGTTGGGCCGCGCTGGAGGTCGGTGCTGGCACCGTCAGGGTCAGGCGGCAGCGGTGACCGTCGCCAGACGCGCCTTGCGGGAAACCGGGGAGGACGTGGTAAGAAGGCGGCGTGTCGTGGCGGCTGCTGAGACTGCCGGGCTATGCCGAACAGGCGACAGGCTGTCAAAAAGGCGGACAGGCAGGATGGGCAAGGCCCTGTTCGCCGTTCTCTGCACCTGCGGCCAAAACAGCCGCAAGAAGCGTCCCGGCCCCGTTGCTTGCCTCCATCGCCAAACGCACCCCGGCCCCTTGCCATTGCCCTTGGACCCATGGCGGAGAATGGCCTGATCGCCGCCTGCCTGTGAGGTCGGATCAGCATGTCCGCACCCCGCGCCGACTGTGCTTCAGCGCAGGTCCTGCCATGAATAGGGCGGAGTGCCGGGGGTCGATGCGACCATCCGGGATGGGAAAATGTCCACCAAAAGGCGGCTCACACATCCCGCAAAGAAGGTACACCCTGCGCGAGGCAAACAACGGCCTGGGGCGCTGAACTGTCTTCAGCCCGGCCGCTTGCCATTCCCCCGCCTCACGCGGGCCTCTGCCCCTGCGGCACCAGCCCCCCCATCAGCGCCCCATGCACCCCCGGTGCCGCCACCACCACGCCCGCTGCCTGCGGATGGGCCGCGTTGACCTGCGGCGGCGCATCCGCACAGTCGGCCATCACTACCCCCGCCTGCAAGACCACCGCCAAAACTGGTGGCAAACCAGCGGTCAGCAAGGCCGCAGGCCGCAAATCCCACGACAAACCCGCTTTCGGCAAGAAATCCGACCCCCGCCCGGCAGACCCGTCCGACACCGGCAAGCGCTTTGTGCCGCCGAAACAGCCGCGTCGGTGCCTTGAGGCTAAACTCGCAGGAAGGCAAGCGTTGGCGCAAGCCCCGGTACCATCGTGGTCGATTTCGGGGCAAGAGCAGCAAGGTGATCCGCCGCCACGACATCCCAAGAGCCGGTGCCGCCCGAAGTCTTCTTCGGCGGTTTGGCGTCGACCCAGAACATCTCTGTTCGCTACTACGGGACCGAATCAGGCCTTGACCAGCAGCCCGTGACCCTGTCTTTTGAGCAAGAAAGGGTCCGGTTAGTTGCGGAAAGTGCGAGTCGATGACAAGCTTACTCGCGGTTTACACAGCGGCAAACAAGGCGGCGTGGAACGCGTCTGCCGCGCTCCATGGTCGCGGCGAGGAGTGGGACGCCTTACTTGAGCAAGCTGCCCAACCGGGGTTCTCCGTGCTGGACCGAGATCTGACCGAAGCGATCCTGGCCCTGGGACTTGAAGGTAAATCGGCTGTCCAGATCGGATGCAACAACGCCCGGGAGTTGTTGTCTCTTGCGTCTCTTGGTCTCCAGCCGTCGCTTGGCATAGATCAATCAGGGGCGTTTCTTGAGCAGGCAAGGAGTCTTGCGCAGGCAGCCGGCCTCCAGCCGCGTCTGGTCGAGGCCGACATCTACGACCTGAAGGAAGATGTCGGCACCTTTGATCTGGCGCTGATCACGATTGGCGTTCTGAACTGGATGCCCGACCTTGACGGTTTTTTCCGCGTGATCGCGCGGCTTCTGCATCCCGGTGGGTGGTTGGTGATTTATGAAACCCATCCCTTCATGGAAGTGTTCGACCCCGAAAGCGACACGCCACATGAACCTGCCTTCAGTTACTTTCGAAAAGACCCTCTCAAGGAAGAGGGTTTGATTTCCTACGACGGGGTTGATCACGGCCAGGGCGAGGCCGGCTACTGGTTCATACATTCCATCGGGCAAATCGTTACGTCCTGCGTCGCCGCCGGACTGGCGTTGTCATCCTTGACGGAATTCGGGCATTCGATCCGCGAACCTGAGTACGACATCTACGAAGGCCGTGACGCCCAGATTCCCATGAGCTTTCTCTTGCAGGCGAAGAAGACCTGAAACGTTGACATTGAGAAGTTGCAGTGCTGCCGGCGACCCTCAATTCAGCCGCTGCCAAAATCACCGCCGAATGCAAGCCGCCCGCCTCACGCGGGCCGCTCTGCCGGCGGTGCCAGCCCCCCCATCAGCGCCCCATGCAGCACCGGTGCCGCCACCACCACGCCCCCTGCCTTTGGATGCGGCGCATTGAACCGGATCGGCGCGCCCGCCCGGTCCGTCACCACTGCGCCCGCCCGCGCCGCGATCAGCGCCCCTGCCGCGATGTCCCATTCCCAGGCGTCGCGCAGCGTGACCATGCCGTCGAACCGCCCTTCGGCCACAAGGCACAGCCGATAGGCCAGCGAGGCGCGGAAGCTGCGCCTGACCTGCGGCACGCCGCCCGGCCACAGCGCCGGGGCCATGCTGGACTGCGTGGCCAGCAGTGTCGCGCCTTCGGTCCCCGCCCGCGCGCTGGCCGCAATCGCGGCCCCGTCGCACAGGGCGGGGCCATGATCGCAGGCCGTATACAGCCGGTCGAGCGCGGGCAGATAGACCACCGCCGCCGTCACCCGGCCCTGCTCGGCCACGGCCAGCGAATGGGCGAAGGTGTCTTCCCCGGCCATGAAAGCGCGCGTCCCGTCGATGGGATCGATGATGAACACCCGCTCTGCCGCCAGCCGGGCGGCACCGTCTTCGGTTTCTTCCGACAGCCAGCCATAATCCGGCCGCGCCGCCAGCAGCCGGTCTGCCAGCATCTCGTTCACATCGAGGTCGGCCTCGGTCACCGGCCCGTGGCTTCCGCCCTTGTCCCAGGACTTTGGCGACCGCTTCCAGAACCGCATCGCAATGTCGCCCGCCTTCAGCGCCGCTTCGGTCAGCAGGGCAAGGTCACGCGCCGGCAAGGGTCAACCCTTCGACCAGCAGGCTGGGCACGCGGGTGGACAGATGCGCGCGCGCGTCATTTGCCGGTGTGATCCGCAGCAGCATGTCGCGCAGGTTGCCCGCCACCGTCACCTCGTTCACGGCATGGGTGATCTGCCCGTTCTCCACCCAGAAGCCGGACGCACCGCGCGAATAATCCCCCGTTGTGGCGTTGATCGAACTGCCGATCAGCGCGGTGATCAGCAGCCCCGTTCCCATGTCGCGGATCAGATCGTCACGGCTGGAACTGCCCGCTGTCAGGTCGATGTTCGACGTGCCGGGCGACGGCGGCCCTTGCGTGCCGCGTGACGCGCTGGCGGTGCTGGCCATGCCCAGCTTGCGCGCCGTTGCCAGGTCCAGCGTCCATCCCGTCAGGATGCCCCGGTCGACAATGGCGCGCCGGAACGTGGCAAGCCCTTCGGCATCAAAGGGGCGCGATGCCCCGATGCGCGGGCGCAGCGGGTCTTCGGTCACCGACAGCGTTTCGGGCAGAACCTGTTTGCCCAGCAGGTCGCGCGCCCAGCTGGACCCGCGCGCAATCGCAGACCCGTTCGCCGCCGACAGAAGATGCCCGATCAGCGAGGCGGCAACGCGTTCATCAAACAGCACCGGGCAGGCGCCGGTCCTGGGTTTGCGCGCGCCCAGCCGGGCCAGCGCGCGCGCTGCCGCCAGACGCCCGGCCTCTTCCGGGGCCGGCAGGTCGCTTTGGAAGGTGCGGCTTTCGGCGGCCCAGTCCCGCTCCATCCCGGTCCCCTCGCCGGTGAAGGCCACCGCCGAGAACGACCGCGTCGTACGCCCGTAGCCGCCCGAAAACCCGTTGCTGGCCGCGATATGCATCCGCCGGGCACCATATCCGGCCGAAGCCTCGACCTGCGTGATCCCTGTCATCGCCATTGCGGCGGCCTCGGCGCGCCGCGCATCCTGTTCCAGCGCCTGCGCCCCCGGCTCGGGGCTGTGATCCGCCAGTTCCAGCGTAGCGACATCCCAGGTGCGGGCCAGTTGATCCGCCCCGGCCAGCCCGATCCACGGGTCTTCCGGCGCTTCGCGCGCCATGGCCACGGCGCGTTCCGCGACCGCGTCAATCGTCGCCTGCGACATGTCGGAAACCGAAACACAGGCCTGCCTGCGGCCCAGGAGAACCCGCAGACCCAATTCGATGCTTTCCGACCGTTCCGCCTGCTCCAGCGCGCCCGCGCGGATGTCGATGGACAGCGACGTGCCCTCGATCGCCAGCGCATCGGCGGCATCGGCCCCCGCACGGCGGGCGGCGGACAAAAGCGCTTCGGTCAGGGATTCCAGCGAAGGGGTCATCGGGCGTTCCTTGTGCACAGACCGCTGAGGTAATCTGCCCGATGCCGGGGTGCAAGCGCCCGGCAGGCAAAGGGCACCCCCGGCCGGGCCGGAGATGCCCCTGACAGGGTGCCGGAAAAGGGCCAACCTCATGGGCTGACGGCGCGGAAGGCAGGACGTTCTCTCTTGCGGGCAAGATGCGCATCCGGCGACCAGCCGCACCGGCCGGAATGCCCGCATCCAGAGCGGCCACAAACCGCCCGCGCATGTCAGTGGAACAGGGTCTTCCCATCGATGCCGGCCCCCTTCACGGCCGTCAGTCTGCACCGGAAATCAAGCCCGATGGGAATCCCCTGGATTCAGGCTGGCCGGGAACGGCTCTGGCGATTCAAGCGAATGCATATGAAATGAGTATACATTTCCCGGCGTCCCGGAGCGGCCTGCCGCGCACTCTGCCGTTCTGGCGTGCCACAGTCCGGGCCTGCTTCGGTCCGGGCTTGCCCGAACGTCCGCAGCCGGATCGGCTACCAGGCCCGCAGTGGCCGCAAGAGGTGAACCTTCTTTGAAAGATGTTCGCTCATTCGCAGGTGCAAGCCGTCCAGCATCCGGATGCCGTCCAGCAGGAACGGCCCCTTGTTCAGCATCACGCACTCCGCCCGTCCCGCCATTGCGGCATCCGTCATCTCCCCGCGTGTGGGTACACCGGTCTTCAGATAGCTTTCCATCACTTGGGTTGCCCAGACAACCGGAATCCGTGCGGCTTCGCAGAGCCACAGGATTTCTTCCTGCATCTCTGCAACGCGGGCAAAACCCACCTCGACCGCCAGATCGCCGCGGGCGATCATCACCGCAGTCGGCTGAACGGCCGCTGCCGCAACGATCAGAGAGGGAAGGTTCTTCAGCGCAAGCCGGGTCTCGATCTTCAGGATCAGGCCAAGGTCCCGCCAGTCATCGGGCCGCACCTCTGCCAGCGCCGACTGGAGATCGGCCACATCCTGCGCTGTCTGGACGAAGGAAAAATCGACCGCGTCGGCATGTTGCGCGACGAAGGGCAGGATCGCCCGGTCGTCGTCGGTCAGGGCGGGGATGGCCAACTCGGCGTCGGGAAAGTTGATGCCCTTTTCAGGCTTCAACCTGTAGCCTTTTTCGTCGGGGCCAGCTTCGATCCTGAGCAGAACGCCCCAGGGTTCGACAGCCGCAACCCGTGTCGAAAGCTTGCCGTCGTCAATGTGGACACGGTGATCGACGCGGGTCGCGTCAAGCGCTGCATCCAGTTCGCACGCGATGGCGGGAAGATCGTGCGGGACCTTCGAACGCCGGTTTCCGCGCAGGATGGCAAGATGATCGCCGACATGCAGACGCGGGGTTTCCCTGTTGCCGCGCAGTTTGCCTGTCCGGATCTTTGGCCCAGGCAGGTCCATAACGACGCGCATCCTGCGCCCGGTTGCCGTCCCGGCTGCCCGGACGTGCCTGACCATGGCAGACCACGCGGCGGTATCATCATGCGCGCAATTGATGCGGACAGCCTCGACCCCAAGGTTCGCCAGATGCAATGCAAGTTCCGCATCCTCCGCCGCGCCGGACGGCAGCGTCACCATCAGGCGCACGGGGCTTTCCGCTCCGTTTGTTCCCAGAACAGCATTGGCGCGGGCGACAATGAGGCGTTGCCCGGCGAAGAATTCTTCTGTCCCTGGCGGAAGCGCTGGCGGCTGGTGCCCGCAAGCAAGCATCAGCACGCGTTGGATCGCCGTCAGTGTCGGCATCACCCGGCTTTCCGACCGGCCAAGCGACGACAGTCCCGCTGCCATGAGGCGGGCCTGCAGATCGCGCAGATCGCGGTGGCGCAGCGCCAGATACTGCGCCAGGTTTGCGGCACTTCCGGCATAGTCCGACCCGTCAAGCCAGGGTCGCCAGGATGCAACCATCGCGGACGCGTCACCTGCGACACCTGCAATCAGCGCATCGATTTCGCGGGATAGCGACAACAAGTCTTCATGCGGCATGGCACCCTCCTGTGCGCATTGTCTTGCATCAGAGTACGACGGATTTTTGACGGTTCCGGTCATGCAATCATGTTCGCCAGGCTCACGGCTCTGACCGGAAAGACCGCTGCCCGGACCTGCGGCCAGATGCGGAAGGCGGTCGGCCAGGTCTGCGAGCGCTTCAAGGAAAAGGAATGCGACAACGTCTTCATGGGCGCAGGACATGAAACCGAAGGTGCGCAATGCGCTGCAATCCGTCTTCTGTCCGCAGATATCCTTGCGGGTGAACTGGCCGCAGGCCAAGAGGCGGCTGACAGCCCCCGGGGAAGGTCCGCACAGGAGTCGCCCTCAGACCGCGATGTTGTCAATCAGGCGCACGCCGCCCACCCAGGCGGCGGCCAGAAGGCGGGCGGGGTTGTCAAGCCGGTCGGTCCACAGCAGGGTCTGCGCATCGCAAAGCTCCATGTAATCGACCCGGTCAAAGCCTGCGGCCAGCACGGCGGCCGTGGCGGCGGCCAGCGCCTGGGGCACCGGCATGCCCGCCCGCATCGCGCGCGCCGCCCCGGCCATTTCGCGGGGCAGGGCTGCGGCTGCCACCCTGGCCTCGGCCGTAAGCCGCGTGTTGCGCGATGACCGGGCCAGACCATCCGCCTCGCGGATGGTGGGGCAGGCCACCACCTCGATGGGAATATCCAGGTCCGCCACCATGCGCCGCACGACCTGCAGTTGCTGCCAGTCCTTCTCGCCGAAATAGGCACGCTCGGCTCGCGTCATGCCGAACAGTTTGGCAACCACGGTGACCACGCCGTCGAAATGGCCGGGGCGGTGCAACCCCTCCAGCCGTTCGGGGATGCCTGTCACCCGGACACAGGTCGCAAATCCCTTTGGATAGACCTGATCCGCGCCCGGCGCGAACACCGCATCCACGCCCAGCGGTGCCAGCAGGGCGGCATCCGCCGCTTCGGTGCGCGGATATCCGGCCAGATCATCGGGGCTGTCGAACTGTCTGGGGTTCACAAAGATCGTCACGATCACCCGGTCGCAGTCGCGCTGCGCCGCCCGCACCAGGCTGAGATGGCCGTCATGCAGGGCACCCATCGTGGGGACAACACCCAAGGTGGCACCCGCACGTTTCCAGCCGCCCACGCGGGCGCGCAGCTCTGCCACCGTCCGCAGGATCGGGATCACGCCTGTCACCCCGGCCCGTCATCCGCAAAGACATGCTCCGGCCCCGGAAAGCGCCGGGCGCGGACGTCTTCGGCATAGGCCGCCACCGCCGCATCCGCCAATTGGCCCAACTCGGCATAGCGCCTGACGAACTTCGGATGAAATCCGGCAAAAAGCCCCAGCATGTCATCGATCACCAGAACCTGCCCGTCACAGGCGGCAGAAGCGCCGATGCCGATGGTGGGAATGGCGATGTCTTCGCTGATCTCGCGCGCCAGCCGTTCGGGCACCTTTTCCAGCACCACGGAAAACGCCCCCGCCGTTGCGGCGCTGCGGGCATCGGCACGGACCCGCGCGGCATCTGCGGCCCGGCCCTGCACCTTGTAGCCGCCGAACACGTTCACCGCCTGGGGTGTCAGGCCCACATGCGCCATCACCGGAATGCCGCGGGCCACCAGAAAGGCGATGGTTTCGGCCATATGCCGGCCCCCTTCCAGCTTGACCGCCCCGGCCCCGGTTTCCTGCATGACCCGTGCGGCGCTGCGAAAGGCCTGTTCGGGGCCTTCCTCGTAACTGCCGAACGGCAGGTCGATGACGATAAGGGCGTGCAAGGACCCGCGCTGCACCGCGCGGCCATGCAGGATCATCATCTCAAGGGTGACGCCCAGCGTCGACGGCAGCCCATGCACCACCATGCCCAGACTGTCACCCACCAGAAGGATGTCGCAGTGCGGATCGGCAATCCGCGCAATCGGGGTGGTATAGGCCGTCAGGCAGACGATGGGCGCACCACCCTTGCGCGCCAGGATATCGGGCGGCGAGATGCGGCGCGAGGAAGGGGCATTTGCGCTCATGTCCCGGTCTCCGTAAGCGGTGGGCCGGCGACAGCAATAGCGGCGACTCGCGGGAATGGCCACTCCGAATGCGACGGCCCCTCGCCCGGCGCGCCGCGCCGGGATAAGCTGGGCAGAACCAAAGCGCCGGAGGCTGCCCAGATGACGCATTTCGCCCGACTGACCCGCGACGGGCTTGTGCCCGAAACCAGCCGCCCCGACCCGGCCCGCGTCCAGCGCGGGGATCCGGTGCATACTGCCTGGCCGCTCGAAGACCGTGACGGTCTGTATTGCGGTCTGTGGCAATCCACGCCCGGCGCATGGCGCGTCAGCTACAGCGAATGGGAATACTGCCATATCCTGTCTGGCCTGTCGGTGCTGACCGAAGACGGAAAGGCCCCGGTCACCCTGCGCACCGGCGACAGCATCGTGATCCGGCCGGGCTTCAGCGGCATCTGGGATGTGGTGGAAACAACGCTGAAAGACTACGTCATCCGTCTGTAGCAGGCGGCTGACAACGTGCCAGCCGCATGGACCGCCGGCCGGAAGGCAGGAAGGGCTTCCGCCTGCGCGCCCTGCGCGGTCTGGCCGGGGCCATCGCCCCGGTCCTGCGGGGGCGCTGTTCACCCGCCGGTCAGGGGCCAAAGCCCCGGTCCGGCACCCGCTTCGCCCCCGCCGCCTGCTGCACCCGAAACAGGGCCTGACCATCCGCCGCGAAATCAGCCGCACCGGCCGGATCCTGCGCTTTTCAGGGCCAGAGGCGCGCAGGGGCGGGCTGGTGGATGACGTGCCGGACGCGGTGGAACGGGTATTTCAGCTGCGGTGGGCGTTGTTGCACAACTCTGTTTGCCTAGGATTCACAACGTGAATCCATGTGGTTAGACAGGCCGTATGAGTAAGCCATCACCCGCCCGTTACCGCACGACGAACTGGTCCAGCTACAGCGCCTCACTGAAGAAGCGCGGGTCTTTGCTGATCTGGCTGGACAAGGAGATGACCTGGCTCGCGCCGCCTGACGGCGGCCCAGGTCGCCCTGCGGTGT
>Ga0315907_10007193_pt1 | contig 11645 bp, 9 predicted proteins | sample LakEriMetagenome_3_FD_203525 | JGI IMG/M metagenome (GOLD analysis project Ga0315907, IMG submission 203525) | Freshwater fungal communities from buoy surface, Lake Erie, Ohio, United States - Buoy 12 MA123 | ecosystem: Environmental > Aquatic > Freshwater > Lake > Lake biofilm | place: USA...
CCTGAAGCAGGCGGTGCACCATCATGTCGGGGTAGCGGCGAATCGGCGACGTAAAGTGGGTGTAGTCGTCGAATGCGAGGCCGTAGTGCCCCACGTTTTGGGTGCTGTACACCGCCTTGGCCATGGTCCGCACCGTAAGTGTTTCAAGCATGTTGGCCTCGGGCGTTCCCTTGACTTGGCGCAGCAGGTCGTTGATCGAGCGGCGCACGTTGCCGGGGCTGTCGACCTGCATCTGGTAGCCCAGCGGGCGCACAAACTGACTCAGGGCGATCAGTTTTTCGGGATCGGGCTGGTCGTGGATTCGGTAGACCATGGTGCGCGGAGCCTGCTTGGTGCGCGCATTGGGCTTCTTGCCGCCGGCAAAGGCCGCCACCTCGCGGTTGGCCAAAAGCATGAATTCTTCGATCAGCTTGTTGGAATCCTTGGCTTCCTTCACATACGCACCGATGGGCTGGTTGTTGGCGTCGAGGCGGAACTTCACCTCGGCCCGGTCAAAGGCGATGGCCCCGTCCTTCATGCGCTGGGCGCGGAGTGATTTGGCCATTCGGTCCATCAGCCGCAGCTCGGTCGCTAGGGGATCGTCGTCGCCCTCGAGTACCGCCTGAGCCTCTTCGTAGGCAAAGCGGCGGTCCGAGTGGATTACGGTGCGCCCGAACCAGCGGTCGTGCACCGACCCCGACTCGTCCATGGCGAAAATGGCCGAAAACGTAAACTTGTCCTCGCGCGGACGCAGCGAACAGACCTGATTCGACAGGATTTCGGGCAGCATCGGCACCACGCGGTCCACGAGGTAGACCGAGGTTGCGCGCTCAATGGCTTCCTGCTCGAGCTGGCTGCCGGGACGCACGTAGTAGGTCACGTCGGCGATGTGCACGCCGACCTCCCACAGCCCGTCTTCAAGCGGACGAATGCTCAGCGCGTCGTCAAAATCCTTGGCGTCGACCGGGTCGATGGTGAAGGTCAGCGTGGTACGCAGGTCGCGGCGCTTGGCGATTTCGAGCGGATCCAGCACCAGCGGAATGCGCGCGGCCTCGGACTCCACCTCGGCGGGGAAGGTCCAGGGGAGCCCAAATTCCTCCATGATGGCGTGAATCTCGGTTTCGTGTTCCCCGCGCTCCCCGAGGATTTCGACCACCTTGCCGACCGGAGCGCGTTCGGCGTCGGTCCATTCCACGAGCTCGAGCACCACCATCTGCCCGGCCTCGGCGCCGCCCAGCTGGGACTTTGGCACAAAAAAGTCCCGACCCACCTTGCGCCCGTCGGTGAGAATGAAGGCGCCTTGGGCATGGGCCTGAACTTCGCCGACGTAGCGGCTTCGGGCGCGGCTCAGGACTTCGACCACTTCGCCTTCGAATTTTTTGCCCGCCTTTTGGGGGTAGACCAGCACCTTCACGCGGTCGCCGCCAAACGACATTCCCGTGCTTCCTTGGCGAACGTAGACGTCGTCGAGCCCCGGTCCGCGCACCACGTAGGCGGCACCGCTCGAGGTAAGCTCAATGGTTCCGGTGGCGTAGGCGAGGTCCATTTTTAGGCGGAACCCGTCGCCGTCTGCCTGAATTTGGTCCGTTCGGCTGAGGATTTCGAGGGCGCTGGCAACCAGGCTCTTGCCGGTCCGCTCGTTCATGCCCGTTTCAAACGCCAAGTCGGCGGCCGTGAACTTGCGCCCGGGGCGCTTTTGAAAAAATCGGAGCAGGCGGTTGGCCAGCGATACCGCGTCCATCGAGCGGTGGGCTTTGTTAATCTTGGGTCCTCTTTTGGGCATCTAGGCGGAATTCTGGGGCTATTTCTGGGCGTGTTTAGGTAAAGGTCGCACAATTTTAGGGGGGCAATGCAACCTTTGTGTTAGGAAGCGCATCTTTTTTGCGGATTCCGCCCCGATCTAGTGGAAGCTTGGTACGCACACATTCATGGCTCGCTGCACGGCCAATTGGATGCGCAGCGCGCTCTTTATGAAGCGCTTGCGCCCCGTGTGCTGCATACCTGCAAACGCTACTTCGCCGACGAAGCCGACGCCGAAGACGCCATGATACGAACGATGACGACCATGTTCCAGCAACTCCCGACGATTCGCGAGCCCAAGGCCCTGCCGGCCTGGCTGCGCCGGACGGCCGTGAACGAGTGCCTCATGGAGCTGCGCAAGCGCAGGACCGAACGTCTGGATGAGGCCGAGCTTCCCGAGGTGGGGGCGTCGTCTACGGATTCGCTGCACGACCGCGAAGCCTTGATGGCGGTGCTGCGTCAGCTGCCCGACGGCTACCGCAGCGTGTTCAATCTTTATGCGATCGAGGGCTACAGCCACGCCGAGATTGCCGAACAGCTCGGCATCAGCGAGGCCACGAGCAAGTCCCAATTGAGCCGAGCCCGGCAGTGGCTGCAGCGCCGCCTCACTAACTTCAATGTGCAATGAGCCAGAAGGACCTCGATAAGCTGTTTCGCGATGCCCTCGGTGAGGGCCGGGCGGAGCTGCGGCCCGATTCCTGGGCCCGCGTGGCCGCGGGCTTGACCAGCGAGCCCGCAAACTCGCCAGCCAAGCCGAAGCGTCGCGTGCTTTGGTACCGCTATGCGGCGGTCGCGTCGGTGGTCCTCGCTGCAGCAGCATGGTGGTGGGCGCGCCCTGAAATCCCGTCCTCTGCCATGCCGGCGGCGCAATTGGCGGTCGCCGCGCTGCCGTCCGAGTCGGCAGAAGTTCAAACGGAACCGGCGCCCGTTCCCGCGCCCGCGACGCAGCAACCGTTGAGCTCCCCAGGTCCATCCGTTCACGCCTTGGACTGCCCGATGCCCAACAAGTTCGAATCCGCACGCGCCGACGTGGCGTTCCTGGAACGCATGAGTCCGGTGGAAACCGAGGAATGGGTGCCGCTTATTCCGCCCCGATTGCGCCCGGCTGAAGCAGCAGCCTACGCGATCCACCCAGAGGCTCCGCGCCGACGCTACGCGGAGTTAGCCAACAACCTTCAGGACGTATGGTCGACCGTCCGCAGCCTGCGCGAGTCGGAAACTTCGCCCCAAGTACACGTTGAAGTGCACGTGCCAGCCGCCGTGCTTCAGCGCATCAATCAAACCAAAGAGCTGGCAGAAAACCTCACTGAATCATGGTCCACTTTTCAATCAAAGCACTTGCACTAAGTGCCGTATTTGCTGCGGCTGCGCCGCAGCTTAGCGCCCAGGACACTCCGCCGGCCATGCCGACGCCCCCCGCCGAAGTCCGCGCGGGGTCCGACAGCAGCAAAGCCTCAGGGAGCGACAGCACCCTGTCCCGTGCCGCCCGCATGAGCGCCGAAATTGCCGCCGCCATCAGCGAATACACCAAGGACATGGCGGCGCTCGAAAAGCAAATTCGCGAAAAGGACATCACCAAAGAGGACGCCGATCGCCGCCGCAAGGAGCTTTCGGACCGGCTCGAAGCGCGCCTGGAAGCCATTGAAGAAATGGCCGAGGCTTGGGCCGATACCCTCGAGGAGTCCATTGCGAACCTTGAGCTCAACCTAGGAGACGACCTGACCCTGAACATTAAGCCTTCGGAGCCCAAAAAGAAGAAGTTCAAGAAGAAAATCAACGGCCTGGTCTTGCTCGTGGGAACGAATACGCTGCTGACGACGCCGACAACCGACCTTGTAGCGGCCGACCCCTACTCGGGTCTTTGGCATCCCGCCGGCGCGAATTCGGCCACGTTCGGGCTCCACTTCACCAACCAGTGGCGCCTCAACAAGACGCCGTTGTGGTTGCGCAGCGGTTGGGGTTTTACCAGCTACACATACGACTTTGGACAGAACATTTTGCAGCTTGATCCCCCTACGGGCGGTGGCTACGCACTCGCGCCGTCCACGGTGGATTTGCGCCGATCAAATCTTTCCATGACCTATTTCGAGGTGCCCGTTTCGTTTGTGATCAACCCTTCGCGCCGCGGCAAAGGACTAAACCTGTCTGCGGGTGGTTTTGCGGGGATTCGCCTCGGAGGTACGCGCCAAGTGGTCTACCGCGCAGCGGGTATGGGCCGAGTTACCGAAAACACCAACGGACAGTTCTACGGTTCGCTGCTTTCCTACGGTCTTCAGGCGGAGCTCGGCTTCCGTCAGTTCACGGTGGGCGTGCGCCAGAATTTCAATAAGCCCTTTAACGAGGCGGTGCTTCCGGCCAATATTTCCTTGGATTCCCAACCCAATTTCTACAACGCCTCGGTCTTCGCCACCGTTCGCCTCTTTTAGGTTCTAGGTTAAGGCAGACCTAAAAAAGAAACCCCGGGCGCGAGCCCGGGGTTTTTTGTGTGCGGTGAAGCGAAGCTTACATCACGCCCTGGTCGAGCATGGCGTCGGCCACCTTCACGAAGCCTGCGAGGTTGGCACCCTTGACGTAGTCAATCGTACCGTCTTCGCGCGCACCGTACTTCACGCAGGAAGCGTGGATGCTCTTCATGATGCCGTGCAGGCGCTGGTCCACCTCTTCGCGGCTCCACGAAAGGCGCAGCGAGTTTTGGCTCATCTCCAGGCCGGAGGTCGAAACCCCACCGGCGTTCGAGGCCTTACCTGGGCTGAACAGGATGCGAGCGGCAGCAAACGCCTCAATCGCTTCAGGGGTAGAAGGCATGTTGGCGCCTTCGGCCACGCACTTCACGCCGTGGGCGATCAGGGCCTTGGCGTCGTCGCCGTTCAGTTCGTTTTGGGTCGCACAGGGCATCGCGATGTCGCAGGCTACGCCCCAAGGAGTCTTGCCCGCAACAAACGTAGCCGACGGGTACTTCTTGAGGTAGTCGCTGATGCGTCCGCGCTCCACGTTTTTAATGTGCATCACGTGGGCCAACTTCTCGGCGTTGATGCCGTCGTTGTCCAAAATGTAGCCCGACGAATCCGACAGGGTGAGCACGGTGGCACCGAGCTCCGTCGCCTTCTCGGCGGCGTACTGGGCTACGTTGCCGGAACCCGAGATTACGACCTTCTTGCCTTTGAAGCCGTCGCCTTTGGTGGCGAGCATCTCCTGAGCGAAGTAGACCGTACCGTAGCCGGTTGCTTCGGGGCGGATCAGCGAACCGCCCCAGTTGAGGCCCTTGCCGGTCAAGACGCCGGTGAACTCGTTGCGGATGCGCTTGTACTGACCAAACATGTAGCCGATCTCGCGGCCGCCCACGCCGATGTCGCCGGCGGGTACGTCGGTGTCGGCACCAATGTGGCGCGAAAGCTCCGTCATGAAGGCCTGGCAGAAGCGCATTACCTCGTTGTCGGACTTGCCCTTGGGGTCGAAGTCCGAGCCGCCCTTACCGCCGCCCATGGGCAGGGTGGTCAGGGAATTTTTGAAGATCTGCTCGAAGCCGAGGAACTTCAGCACCGACAGGTTTACCGTCGGGTGAAAGCGCAACCCGCCTTTGTAGGGGCCAATGGCGCTGTTGAACTCGACGCGGTAGCCGCGGTTTACGTGTACGTTTCCGGCGTCGTCGGTCCACGATACGCGGAACATGATGGTGCGCTCCGGCTCGGTGATGCGCTCAAGAATGCGCGCCTTTTTGTACTTCGGGTTTTCTTCGATAAACGGAATCACCGATTCCGCCACTTCGTGCACCGCTTGAATGAACTCAGGCTCGGCGCCGTTACGGGCCTTAGCCCAATCCATGAATGCTGAAATTTCAGCTTGATACTTAGGATTCATAAAGGGGGTATTTATCCGGCAAAGGTATGCCCGAAATTTGTCCCATGATTGAAGATCCGAATCCGCAGCGCACCCCCTTATCTGAATTGGGTGAATTTGGTTTAATTGAGCGCCTGACCGCCGACCTCGTGGCGATTCAGCCGTCGACCGTCGTGGGCGTGGGCGACGACGCGGCCGTGGTTCGGCCCGACGCGGACTGCGATCTGTTGGTCAGCACCGACCTGCTCGTGGAGGGGGTGCATTTTGACTTGGCCTATGTTCCGCTGCAGCATCTGGGATACAAGGCGGCGGTCGTCAACTTCAGCGACATCTACGCCATGGGCGGAACGCCCACGCAGTTGACCGTGGCCCTGGCCGTGAGCAGCCGCTTCCCCGTGGAGGCGCTTGACGAGGTGTATGCCGGAATTCGCCGGGCCTGCGCCCACTACCGGGTGGATTTGGTGGGCGGAGATACGACGTCGAGCCCGAGCGGATTGACCCTGGCGCTGACGGCCATCGGTCAGGTGGCGCGCGGCGCTGCGGTAGGTCGGGGCGGAGCCCAAGCGACCGATCTTATTGTGGTGTCGGGCGATTTGGGCGGAGCCTACATCGGGCTTCAAGTTCTCGAACGCGAGAAGGCCACCTATATGGCCAATCCCAACCTGCAGCCCGACCTCAGCGAGTACCAATACCCCATCGAGCGCCAGCTCAAGCCCGAGGCGCGAAAGGACATTGTCGAGCTCCTCGCCGAACTGGGCGTCAAACCCACGAGCATGATGGACGTGAGCGACGGCCTTTCGAGCGAACTGCTTCACCTGACCAAGGCCAGCGGCCTGGGATGCGTGGTGTTTGAAGACAAGCTGCCCATTGACCCGGTGGTGCTGCACGCCTGCGAGGAATTCGGCATTCACCCCGCAACCGCCGTGCTCAACGGCGGGGAAGACTACGAACTGGTCTTTACCGTTTCGCTGGAAGACTACGACCAAATCAAGGGGAATCCCCACATTACGCCCATTGGCCACATGACGGCTTCAGAAGGCGCCTACCTCGTGAACTTGGCGGGTGAACACGTTCCGCTCGCCGCCCAAGGGTGGAAGGCCTTCACGGCGAAGTAGTCCGCCAAAAATAAAAAGCCCGAGGCGCTGGCCCCGGGCTTTGTGTTTGCGCGCAGTTTGCTTACTTAATGAAGGTAACTTCCTGCGTTACGGTCTGCGAGCCCAGGTCGGGATCGTTGATCGTTTGCACGCTGCGCAGGCGAAGGCTGGTCTCGAGGAAGCTCAAGATTTCGTAGCCGGTCTTTTCGCCGTCTGCGGTAATGTACACGGAGTCGGGTGTCACGCCGCCGCCGTCGACCGCGTACCACGAACCGCTCACGGTGTCTTGAATGTCCACACCAAACGAACCGAGGGCGGCTGCCGTGAGCGTGGCGCGCACGTCAAGGTTCCACAGGATGGTCTGCGTGGCGTCCTCGTTGATGGCCAATTCCATCGTGCTGTTGGGGCGAATCAGCGAGTCGGTAATGGTGAACGGAATGGCGCCAAGCGGTGACTGAATGGTACCCGACATGCTCAGGTCGCTGAGGTTCCAGGTTCCGGCCAACTGCTCGTCGAGCGTGGGATCGGGGCGGCACGAAGCCAGGGCGGCAACGGCCGCTGCGGCGAAGAATAGGTGTTTGGTCATGTTGCGGTAGTTAATGGAGCGCAGAACGGCAAAGCCCGTGCCACGTTGCGGATAATTAGGCGGTTATGGAGGCTTTGAGGTATTCGCGGTTCATGCGGGCAATGTTCTCGATCGAAATGCCTTTGGGGCACTCGACTTCGCAGGCACCCGTGTTGGTGCAGTTGCCAAAGCCCTCGAGGTCCATTTGGTGCACCATGTTGCGCACCCGGTCGGCGGCCTCAACCTGGCCTTGGGGCAGCAGGGCGAATTGGCTCACCTTGGCGCTCACAAACAGCATGGCCGAAGCGTTTTTGCAGGTGGCCACGCAGGCTCCGCAGCCGATGCAGGTCGCCGCGTCAAATGCGGCGTCGGCGTCGTGCTTCTCGATCGGAGTCGCGTTGGCATCGGGCAGGTTGCCCATCGTGTTGACCGAAATGTAGCCGCCCGCTTGAATGACGCGGTCGAATGCGCTGCGGTCGACCATCAGGTCGCGAACCACGGGGAATGCCTTGGCGCGCCAGGGCTCCACGGTGATCGTGTCCCCGTCCTTGAACTTGCGCATGTGCAGCTGGCAGGTGGTTACGCCGCGGTCGGGGCCGTGGGCCTCGCCGTTGATGAACATCGAGCACATTCCGCAAATGCCTTCGCGGCAGTCGTGGTCGAAAACCACCGGCTCCACGCCCTGGGCAATGAGCTGCTCGTTGAGCACATCCATCATTTCGAGGAAGGACATGTCGGGCGAGATGTCGCGCACCGCGTAGGTCGCAAACGAGCCTTGGTCTTGGGCGTTCTTTTGGCGCCAGATTTTAAGCGTGAGGTTCATTACTTGTAGGAGCGTGTTACGAGTTTAACGTTGTCAAACACCAAATCTTCTTTGTGAAGGGTAGCTTTTCCGGGGTCGTTGTCGGTGAATTCCCAGGCCGAAACAAAGGCAAACTCTTCGTCTTGGCGCAGGGCTTCGCCGTCTTCGGACTGGTATTCCTCGCGGAAGTGGCCGCCGCAGGATTCGTTGCGCGTCAGGGCGTCGAGCGCCATGAGTTCGGCAAGTTCCATAAAGTCGGCAACGCGGTTGGCCTTGTCGAGCTCGGGGTTCATTTCGTACATGCCGCCGAGGACCTTGACGTCGCGGTAGAATTCCTCGCGAAGGGCGCGGATTTCTTCGATGGCCTGCTTCAGGCCGGCTTCGTTGCGGGCCATGCCGATTTTATCCCAAACGATTTTACCCAAGCGGCGGTGGAACACCTCCACGGGCGTCGAACCCTTGGCCTTCAAGAAGCCTTCGAAGCGGGCCTTGGCTGCGGCTTCGGCCTCAGCAAACTCGGGAAGGTCAGTGGAGATGCTTCCGGTGCGGATGTCGTCCGCCAAAAAGGTTCCAACCGTGTACGGCAGCACAAAGTAGCCGTCGGCCAAGCCCTGCATCAGCGCCGAGGCACCCAGGCGGTTGGCGCCGTGGTCCGAGAAGTTGGCCTCGCCCGCCACAAACAAGCCCGGTACGGTCGACATGAGGTTGTAGTCCACCCAAAGTCCGCCCATGGTGTAGTGTACCGCGGGGTAAATCTTCATCGGGGTTACGTAGGGATTCTCGTCGGTGATCTTCTCGTACATCTGGAAGAGGTTGCCGTACTTGGACTCCACCACCTTGGTGCCCAGGGCGCGGATTTCGGCCTCGGAGGCCTGGTGCATGCCCTTTAGGTTGGCCTGCTCTTGGCCGTAGCGCATGATGGCCGCCGAAAAGTCGAGGTACACGGCCTCGCCGGTCTTGTTCACACCGTAGCCCGCGTCGCAGCGCTCCTTGGCGGCGCGCGAAGCCACGTCGCGCGGAACCAGGTTACCAAAGGCCGGGTAGCGGCGCTCGAGGTAGTAGTCGCGCTTTTCTTCGGGAAGGTCGGTTGGCTTCAAGCGGCCTTCGCGGATCGCCTTGGCGTCCTCGAGGCTGGCCGGAACCCAGATGCGTCCGTCGTTGCGCAGGGACTCCGACATGAGGGTCAGTTTCGATTGCGATTCGCCGCTCACCGGAATACAGGTCGGGTGAATCTGCGTAAAACAGGGGTTGGCAAAGAAGGCGCCCTTTTTGTGGGCCTTCCACGCGGCGGTCACGTTGGAACCCATGGCGTTGGTGCTCAGGTAGAACACGTTGCCGTATCCGCCCGAGGCCAAAATCACGGCGTGGGCGCTGTGGCGCTCCAGCTCGCCGGTGACCAGGTTGCGCGCAATGATTCCGCGGGCCTTGCCGTCGACCACGACGAGGTCGACCATTTCGTGGCGGGCGTACATTTTCACGCGGCCCTTAGCCACTTGGCGTTCCAGGGCCGAATAGGCACCGAGCAGCAGCTGCTGGCCGGTTTGGCCCTTGGCGTAGAAGGTGCGGCTCACCTGAACTCCGCCAAAAGAGCGGTTGTCGAGCAGGCCGCCGTAGTCGCGGGCAAAGGGAACCCCTTGGGCCACGCACTGGTCGATGATGCTGGCCGAAACCTCGGCAAGGCGGTGCACGTTGGCCTCGCGGCTGCGGTAGTCCCCGCCCTTGACCGTGTCGTAAAACAGGCGGAATACCGAGTCCCCGTCGTTTTGGTAGTTTTTGGCGGCGTTGATTCCGCCCTGTGCGGCAATGGAGTGCGCGCGGCGCGGCGAATCCTGAAAGCAGAAGGCCTTGACGTTGTAGCCCAACTCCGCCAGGGAGGCGGCGGCCGACGAGCCCGCCAGGCCGGTACCGACCACGATCACGTCAATACGGCGCTTGTTGGCCGGGCTCACGAGCGGAATCGTGCCCTTGTGCTTGGTCCATTTTTCGGAAATGGGCCCCTCGGGAATGCGGGAATTCAATTTACTTGACATGGTACAACACGCTTAAACGTTGGGCGAAATCAGAACGTACAGGGGGATCAGGGCGAAGGCGCCGCACACCGCCACCGCAAAGGCGCGGCCGACGAACTGAACGATGGGGGTGTAGGTCGGGTGGGTCCAGCCCATCGTCTGAAAGGCCGACTGGAAACCGTGCCAAAGGTGAAACCCAAGGGCCAACATGGCCACCACATAAAAGGCCGTGTACCAAACCTGCTCAAACGCAGCGGTGGTCAGGGTAAAGAGGTCCTTGTTGCCGTTGGCGTCGAGGCCGAGGCTGCCGAAGTGCATTTCGTACCAGAAGCTCTTCATGTGCACCAAGATGAACAGCAGGGTGAAGATTCCGAGCAAGGCCATGTTGCGCGAAGCCCAGCCCGCGTTCGCTGCGCCGTGGTAGGTTCCGTAGGCGACCGGACGCGCCGCGCGGTTCTGGCGGGCCAGCGCAATGCCGTCGGCCGCGTGGAGCACAATCGAGGCATACAGGAGGTAGCTCACGATTTTAATCGGCGGGAAGCTCGTCATGAACGCCGCGTAGGCATTAAAGTCTTCGCCGGTGCCAAATACGATGGCCAGGTTGCCCAGCAGGTGGACAACGAGGAACGTAATCAAAAAGAGGCCCGTGAGGGCCATCCAGTACTTGCGGGCCAGAGACGACCCAAACAATCCGCGTTGCGATGCCATTTTGTTGTGACTTTTGGTGGGCCAAAGGTAGGGGCCAAAAGGCCTCGTACCAATCCATAACAGCGCGAGCCGTACCTTCGTTCGCATGCGCTACGAACCCCTTAAATCGGACCTCTACGCCCGCCATCGGGCCCGCTTCACGGCAGCACTTAAGCCGAACTCCGTCGCTTTTTTTAACTCCAGCGACATCTATCCGACCTCGGCCGACGGGAGCCTCCCCTTCAAGCAGGCCACCGACTTATTGTGGCTCTGTGGCGTGGACCAAGAGGAGTCCATTCTGGTGCTCTTTCCGGATGCCCCCAAGCCCGAGCAGCGCGAGATGCTGTTTTTAGTCGAAACCAACGACCTCATCGCCCGCTGGGAAGGGGCCAAGCTCTCCAAGGACGAGGCCCGCGCCCTGACCGGAATCCAAAGCATTCACTGGCTGAGCGACTTCGAGCGCGTCCTGCGCGACGTCATGGCCCACGCCCACCACGTTTACTTGCTCAACCACGAGCACATTCGCCGAAATAACCCGGTCGAGACGCGCGAAGACCGCTTTGGGGCCGACCTGCGCCGCCGTTTTCCGAACCACGAATACGAGCGTTCGGCGCCGGCCATGAACGCGCTGCGGGCCGTCAAGGACCCCGAAGAGGTCGAAATCATGCAGGTGGCCGCCGACATCACTGCCGCCGGCTACGACCGCGTGCTGCGCTTCCTCAAGCCCGGCGTTTGGGAATACGAACTCGAGGCGGAATTCCTTCACGAGTTTGTGCGCCGCCGGTCCCACGGATTTGCCTACACGCCCATTATTGGTTCGGGCGCCAACGCCTGCGTCCTGCACTACATCACCAACGACGCCCCGGTTCGCG
>Ga0315907_10007195_pt1 | contig 11642 bp, 13 predicted proteins | sample LakEriMetagenome_3_FD_203525 | JGI IMG/M metagenome (GOLD analysis project Ga0315907, IMG submission 203525) | Freshwater fungal communities from buoy surface, Lake Erie, Ohio, United States - Buoy 12 MA123 | ecosystem: Environmental > Aquatic > Freshwater > Lake > Lake biofilm | place: USA...
GATCATATTCCGGTTCATATGATCCGCTATCCACATTATTAATAAAAATTGTGAATAAAATATCAAAAAAATTTTCTTAAAAGAAAAAAATATTTTTAATATTGTGTAGGGAAATTCGTTTCCCGGACTTACTAACCCATCCATTATAACAAAGCTCAGTTCTCTACTGAGCTTTTTTATTCTACATAACAGTTAGTTTTTCTACCTTCCCATCATCAAAAAATCTTGTATGCTAAAATCGATGACCGGCTACGGAAGATCTGAACAAACAGTGAATGATAAAACCTTTATAACAGAGTTAAGATCGCTCAACGGAAAACAATTTGAGATCTTATTAAAGATCCCTCAAATGCTCAAACCTTATGAATTTGAGATCCGTAATCTCTTATCATCTTCACTGTTGCGGGGCAGTGTAGAATGCATCATTTCACTCAAACAAAATGGAGCTGCAAAACCCGTTACCATTAATACAGAACTGGCAAAAGCCTATTATCAGCCATTAGCGAATCTCTCTAATGAACTAGGACTCGATGCTTCTCATATCCTGAGTACACTGCTGAAACTTCCTGAAGTAGTAAGCCCGTCAACAGATGCCATGAGCCCAGACGAATTTGAAGGATTTAAGAAAATTTTACTTCAAGCAATTGAAAATATGCAAATACACCGTGCAGAAGAGGGCAAAATGCTAGAAGAGGATCTTTTACTTCGGATCAATAATATCCTTCAATACCAGGAATCGTTAAAAGAACTTGAACCTCTCCGCCAGAAAAAAATTCGAGAGAATCTCTCCCGTTTGCTTGAAGAACAGGTAGGTAAAGACAAAATGGATGCCAATCGACTAGAGCAAGAATTGATTTACTACATCGAAAAGATCGATATAACAGAAGAACAGGTTCGATTAAAAAACCATTGTCAGTATTTTAAAGACATACTAAATGAAACCGGAGAAGAGGCAAAAGGCAAAAAACTATCGTTCGTTCTCCAGGAAATCGGCAGGGAGATCAATACTACTGGGGCCAAAGCATATGATGCATCCTTACAGAAGTTGGTGGTATTAATGAAAGATGAACTGGAAAAAGCCAAAGAACAGGTATTAAATGTGCTTTAATTTTCGCTTTACCTTTGTAAAAATCATTGCATTGAAGCAAGTTGCCATTTTACTGATGCTGACCACCATTTTAGGGTCTTGTGTTCAAACCGGTGTTTTTGAAAAAACAATCACCCTTCAAAAACATGAATGGCCCACATCCCAAAAACCAGTAATCCGTTTCAACATTACCGATACCAACGCAAACTATAGAGTGTTTTTTGTGATCAGACATACCAATGCCTACAGATATAATAACCTCTGGATAAAAGTACTTTCAAAAGGACCTGGTGATTCCCTCCGGCAGAAACAGCAGTTCGACCTACCCCTCGCCACCAATAACAAATGGAACGGCACAGGTTTGGACGATATTTTTGACCAGCGAATTCTTCTTTCTCAACGCCCTCTAACCGTAATTAAGCCAGGGATATATGAATTCACCATCCAACATATCATGCGGGAAGACCCATTGCAGGAAATCCTTAACGTAGGAATACGGCTAGAGAAAACTACTTTACCATGAGTATTGCAGCTTATTACAAACGTAATAAACTAACTATTGCCAATTGGACATATTGGATTCTCCTCCTTTATGTGATTGCGGCGTTGATCTGGTGGTTTTTTGAATTGCTGCAGCAGAATAATGATATGATGCAGTTCAGAAAAAATCTGCTTCATGCCACCGACCCGGCCTACACTGAAAAAATGGCTGAAATTGTGAACGCGCACCGACTAAATCAGGCTCAATATCTGGGTGAAGGCATCACATTCCTCGTACTCATTATAATCGGTTCTGTTTTTGTTTACCGAGCTGTTCGACGTCAGTTCCGTTTAAACTACCAGCAACAAAACTTCATGATGGCGATTACGCATGAACTGAAAACTCCTATTGCCATCACGCAATTAAACCTTCAAACGATTAAACGTCATAAACTGGACCAAAACCAACAGGAAAAATTAATTGACGCCACTATTCAGGAGACCGGACGCTTGAATGATCTATGTGAAAATATTTTGATGACCACCCGCATCGATGCCGGACACTATATTATTCAACAGGAATTAACAGATGCTTCCACCCTTTTAGTAGAAACATTAGACAGAATGAAAAGCCGCTTCCCTAAACGATCTTTTCTTGCCAACATTACCCATGATCTGTTTACCCTTGCTGATCCATTCCTGCTTCAACTGCTATTCAGCAACCTTATTGAAAATGCAGTTAAATATTCATCGCCTGATAGACCAGTACAGGTTGAATTAAAAAAAACGATATCAGGAATCAAATTATCTGTAATAGATGAGGGTGATGGCATACCAGACAAGGAGAAACAAAAGATCTTTTCCAAGTTCTACAGAATCGGAAATGAGAATACCAGAAAAACAAAGGGTACTGGATTAGGACTATATCTGTCGAAAAAAATTGCCGCAGACCATCACACCTCGATAACAATTGAGGATAATCAGCCAACAGGCAGTATTTTTGCAATTGAACTCAAATCAAATGGCTGATTTGTCAAAAGGAACCATTTTACTGGTGGAAGATGAAGAGAATCTCCAGGAAGCACTTAAGCTCAATCTGGAGCTGGAAGGCTATGAGGTGACTTGTGCAGGAGACGGATTAGAAGCACTCAAAAAAACAGAAAACGAAATTTTTGATCTGATAATCCTGGATATCATGCTGCCTGAAATAGATGGTATAAGTGTAACCGAAACCTTACGGATTCAACAAAATAATGTTCCTATTTTGATCGTAAGTGCCAAGAGCAGCAGTGCCGATAGAGTATTGGGACTTAAAAAAGGTGCCGATGATTATCTCAACAAACCGTTTAATCTAGAAGAATTACTGCTGCGGGTTCATAAACTGATTGATAAAAACAAAAGGCTTTCTCAAGGTAGCTCCATAAGTGATACATACCATTTTGGGGGGAATTACATTGACTTTAAAGCACAGCTAGCCAAAAACTTCAGAGGCGATAAAATTGATCTGAGTAAAAAAGAGATCATGTTACTCAAACTGCTCATCGAGAATAAAAACGAAGTTGTTTCCAGAGAAAAAATTCTTCAATTTGTTTGGGGCTACCAGGTTTTTCCTACCACCAGAACTATTGATAACTTTATTCTGAACTTCCGAAAATATTTTGAACAGGATTCCCGCAATCCTCAATACTTCCATTCAGTTAGAGGAGTGGGTTATAAATACACAGAATAGGTTTGTCAAAAAACTAATCTTATTTTATCAGAGATCTCCTAATTGAGGGCGTAGGACTATTTCCTCCACACAAGCTTTTGGAGACAGAATGGAGGCAGCATAGACCATTTCCGCTACATCGTTTACTTCCATAATCCTTTCCGACTCCACGAAACCTTCCCAGGATCGAGTGAATGTGGCACCAGGATGTACCGACGTAACTTTGATCCCAAATGGTTTCATCTCTTCCCGTAAATTCTTGGAGAAGCCTTCCAACGCAAATTTACTAATACTGTATGATCCACCACCAGGATATGCCTTTAATGCCGCTATGGAACAAATATTGAAAACATGCCCTGATTTCTGTTGGATCATCACAGGAAGTAATGCCCTACTCATATAGTAAGCAGAATACAGATTCAGCTCGATCATCTTCTCCAGATTTCCTTCCGGCTCATCATATACATTTCCCATTTCAAAGGTGCCGGCATTATTAACTAAAATATCTATTCTATCCCAAGCTGTTACAACAGCATTGGCAGCTTCTTTCACCTTATCCTTTCTTGAAAGATCTGCATTAAAGGTGGATACCTGAACACCATGTTCATCCATCAATGCTTGTTGCCACGCAATGTCGTTATCCATATGTCTGGCAATTAAAAAAAGATCTGCTCCAGCTGATGCAAATCGTTTTGCTATGGCTTTCCCGATTCCCTGACTTCCTCCGGTTATGACAACTTTCATTTTATATTCCCTTTAGGCTTCAAAACTAAGTATGTTTGCAGCGAAAAACGCGCTGAAGGCATGAAATATAAACATATATTCTTCGATTTAGATCATACTTTATGGGATTTTGAGACCAATTCAAAGGAAACGTTATATGATCTGTACCATGAATTACAGCTGGCCACAATGGGCGTAGGCGAATTTGAACATTTTCATTCCACCTATCATCATCATAATAACATATTCTGGGACCGATTTCGAAAGGGTTTTATTTCCAGAGAAGATCTTCGCTGGAAACGTATGTGGCGTACCCTGTTGGATTATAAACTAGCGAATGAACCACTGGCTAAACAAATGAGCGAACGCTACTTAGAAATACTGCCCACCAAGAAAAATCTATTCGCTGATACGTTTGAGATTCTAGATTACCTAAAAGCGAAGAACTACCCAATGCACCTGATCACAAACGGCTTTGAGAAAACACAGATGGCCAAGCTTGATAATAGTGGCATTCGGCCATACTTCACGCATATCATCACATCGGAAGCTGCAGGTATTATGAAGCCTCATGTAGCTATTTTTGAATTTGCTATGCAACAAACTGGAGCTACGGCAACTTCTTCTATCATGATCGGGGATACATTAGATGCAGATATCGAAGGGGGCAACAGAGCTGGTATAGATACCGTTTTCTTTAATCCCAATCATGATCCGGTAGATAAGATCATCCCTACCTTCACCATACATAACCTGAGTGAATTAAGAAAGCTATTATAACTGTGCTAAAACGGTCACCCCGCCTTTTACTACTTGTCCGAGCTGAACATGCACACTGGTACCAGGAGGAAGCAATACATCCACCCTGCTGCCGAATTTGATAAATCCAAGCTCTTCGCCCTGTGTAATTTGATCACCAGGCTGTAAATAATTGACAATACGTTTTGCCAATGCTCCTGCAATCTGCTTAACCAGGATATCTGCCTTGGCATGACGGATCACTACGCTATGTCTTTCATTATCAGTAGAGGACTTCGGATCCCATGCCACCAGGAATTTTCCTTTATGATGTTGACTATATAATACTTCGCCGGATAATGGATTTCGATTCACATGCACATTTGCCGGACTCATAAATATCGATATCTGTAATCGCTTATCCTTGAAATATTCAGGATCAACTGTTTCCTCAATCACCACTACTTTCCCATCACATGGAGAAACTACTGAATCTGCTTCTTTGGTATGCGTCCGCTTTGGTAAACGGAAAAAGGAAATCAGAAATAAAAATAAACCAGTAGTAACAATAAAAATGATAAGCTGCGCTAAATCATGATTGATAAACTGATAACTCAACAGATTGATGATCGCATAAATCACAAATCCAATGCTAATGGAGGCATAGCCTTCTTTATGTATGGTCATGCTGCAAATTTAGGCGGATGGGGGATATAAACAATTTTAAGATGCCAATCCATTCGGTAATTAGTGTTTAGCCACTATACTCCAGCCTATAGAAGCGATGCCCCTGTTAACAGTATAGCTCATAGTAAACAAATTAACGGTTGGACAAATATGATAAGGAAGTACATACAATACATGACCAGGATTAACTTCTTCACCCACTTCGATAATTCCATGCTCTTCACTTTGACTCAGCAACTTAACAGCTGGCTTATTCAGGAATATTGCTCTTCGGGTGATATCATTTTCCGCAGCGATGGATTTATGTCCTAAATCCAAACAAGCCTTCCCTTTAGCAGGAACAGATATTACCCTTGTCACTACCAGAGCAGCAGGAATAAAGGGCTGTTCTGCACATATTTCTGAGTAGCCTTTATCCCAAAATACAAAAGTACCCGGGCTGCACTCTACATCAGGCTTGGAGGCATGAACAGAAAAACTTGGAGATCCTCCAACAATTACTATCGGTTTTGGATAGCCCTCCTTGATCATCTTATCACGAAGTATTTCTACATTTTTGAATGCTTCATTGCATTTTTGTTTTCGAACCTCAAAAGATATATCCCGAATATGGCCATCGTAGGCATGTAAGCCTACAGGATCTAGTGATGCTAATGCAGTACATAGCTTATATAATTCAAATGCCCCTTCATTTATACCCGTTCTGTTCATACCTACATTCAAGTCTATATAAACAGTGATCCTGCATCCTTCGCTTGCGAATGCATGATTAATTATTTTAGCTACTTCCGGATTGTCAACCAAACAGGAGAATTGGGTGTCTGGAAACTTTTTTACTAATTCTATAAGCTGATATATTCTTGGTCCAACCGGTTGATAGGCCATCAACGCATCAGGAGCATTTTCTTCTCCCAATAAAAACCCTTCTTCAAACGTAGCGAATTTGAATTTTCTGATGCCTGCATCCATCATCATTTTCACCACTTCACGACATTTATTTGTTTTTATATGCGGTCGTAAACGAGAAGGATCGCCTATCATTTCAACCGCCTTTTGAATGTTATGCAATACTCGATCGGCATAGATCACCAATTGAGGAGAAGGAACCGTTTCAATATTCGAAATAGAATACCAATGCTGATCACTCATTTACATCATTTTTATCGCATAAAAAGAAAAACATATAGCCATACACAAGGAATGGCAAAAAGTAATGAATCAAATCGATCTAAAAACCCCCCATGTCCGGGCATGAAATGACCACTATCTTTTACGCCAGCCATTCGCTTTAACTTACTTTCAAAAAGATCACCAAATGTACCGGCTATTGAAGAGATAAGAGCGATTAGTAAATAATCAGGCCAGGCATGCTGCGTGAACCCCACATAGGTCATGATACCAACACATAAAAGAACGCCTCCAATTGTACCCTCCCAGGTTTTTTTCGGTGAAATAGCAGATAATGGGGTTTTGCCTATGAACGATCCTACGATATAAGCAAATGTATCGTTCATCCAGATTGAAGCAATCATCATTATAGGGATATAAAATCCTCCAATTACAGCAGTAAAAGAATCAAAGAATGAATTTAAGCCATCACCAGGTTGATCAGATAACCAGATTGCCCCACTTCTTAAATGAATAATCAAAGAAAAGCTTAGGGATATATATACTAATCCGATTAATGAAACCAATGCATTTTTTGCATTAAGTTCTTTGGTAAATAATATTTCGGCTATCGGTAAGATAAATGCAAATAAAAGCAAGATCCAGAATCCGACAGCAGCAAGAGAAATATTCCATAATGCTATTTGATCAGAAGTTGCCAACAACATCCCAGCCCATCCAGCTATGCGTACACCATATCGATGAAAGGATGAGATAGTTTCATACTGAGGATATAGTATTACCATCAATTTTTGATACTCATACCAGCATCCAAAATGGATAATAGTGAAGAGCAAAAAAAACAACTGAAGATTGGTGAACAATCCTGCAGACATCACTGCAACAAAAAGTAATGCGGTCAATGCACGGGTGCGAAACACACCCCAATTCATAGCCATAAGCAGAATTTGACGTAAAAAATTAAGTCATCCATTGTTCTTCATTTGCCTGATCCTCTGCAGGGACTAACTCTTTTCTGTCTTTACGCGATTGTTGATGAAATAAAATAAATAATCCGATTATAACGATCAATCCAATACATCCAGCCCATAGCGGCGTTGAATCTTCAAGCATCAACTGTTCTATTGTTTTCCCTTTTCGCTGATACCAATATAGTTGGGAAACACCAATGGCATTATTTGCAAAATGTCCAATAACGGCTAACCATATACTGCCCGACCATTGATATAATAATCCTAAAACAATTCCCAACATCAGACGAGGCAGAAAACCATAAAATGACATATGGATAGCACTGAAAATTATACTGGTAACGATTACTGAAAGCCAAAGATGTTTCGTTTGCCTAAACAATAAGTTTTGAACGCCACCTCTGAATAACATCTCTTCAAAAAGGGCAGGCAACAAGCACATCAAAACAAGGGTAACCATATAATCGGGAAATCCTTTTATACCTGATATTGCTTTCACTTGCTGCATATATTGATCTTCCAGCATCTTGAACTTGGCAGTTAATGCCGGCGATAAGGGTATGATTTTATTGACCTCACCTAGAGCACCACTAAGTGGCAATGCAGCCAGCATGATCAATATAGTTAGTACATATTGTTTGTTAGAGACAAAACCATTAAACCCTAAAAATCGAAATGCTCTACGGCTCATGTACATCGACATGAAAACAGAGGGCACAAAAAACATAAAAAAAGTAGAAACCACCTGAATCCAACGAAGTATATATTTATATGCGGGATTATTCATTTCATATTGAAGCGTAATGGCTTCCTTACCAGTTGACATGGTCCAGATAAGCACGGACAATGAAGAACCCGCAAACATGCCAACCAGTACACCACCAAATAACACTAATAACCCACTGAAATGAGACCTATCTGGCCTTGAATAGATATCGTACATCCTTTGCTAATTTTTGGTTTACTACCTTTGTGTTTCTGTTATGACAAAGATAGGCAAGATAACCTTACCTGATTTCCCTTTATTACTTGCTCCTATGGAGGATGTGAGTGATCCGCCCTTCCGTGCAGTATGCAAAGAAAATGGTGCAGATCTCATGTTCTCTGAATTCATCAGCAGTGAGGGTCTGATCCGTGATGCAATAAAAAGTCGGCAGAAACTGGATATTTTCGAGGAAGAAAGACCTGTTGGCATCCAGATCTTTGGAGGAGATGAAGAAGCTATGGCATTGAGTGCCCGTATCGTGGAAACCGTTAACCCGGATTTACTAGATATCAACTTCGGATGTCCTGTAAAAAAAGTAGTGACCAAAGGGGCAGGTGCTGCCGTTTTAAAGGACTTGGACTTGATGGTTCGATTAACAACCGCCGTAGTAAAAAGTACTTCATTGCCCGTAACCGTTAAAACACGTTTGGGTTGGGACCATGATTCGATCAATATCATGGAAGTAGCAGAACGATTGCAGGATGTGGGTATTCAGGCTCTTTCTATTCACGGCAGAACACGTGCTCAGCTGTATAAAGGAGAGGCAGATTGGTCGCATATTGCTGCAGTTAAAAATAACCCACGTATCCACATTCCTATTTTTGGAAATGGAGATATTGACAGTTCCGAAAAAGCATTAGCCTATAAAAATAAATACGGTATTGATGGTGTCATGATCGGTCGTGCCGCTATTGGCTATCCATGGATTTTCCGAGAGATCAAACATTTTTTAGCTACGGGCGAATTATTACCCCCTCCTACTATTGCAGAAAGAATATCGATTATCGAAAAACATATAGATGGATCTGTTGCCTGGAAAGGATTAGTGCCGGGCATCAATGAAATGAAAAAACATTATGCCAATTACCTACACGGATTACCGGGCATAAAAGAATTCAGAAACAAGCTTGTTGTTTTAAAAACAGTTGAAGAAATTAAGGAAGTACTGGCGGATATAACCAGAACATATGAAGGATATGAAGCCCCTGCTCGTGACTTACAAGCACAGTGGTCTTGCGAAACAAATGCCTGCGGATAATTTATTTTATCAGGTCAGCAATGGTATTGGGTTCAACAGCAGATGCAAAATATCCCATTAATTGACCATTCTCAGATATGAGGTATTTGGAAAAGTTCCAACCCGGTGCTTTATCGTTCCATCCATTCTTTGCAGGATCTGTAAGCCATTGAAACAGCAAATGTTGCTTGTCGCCTTTTATCACATCAGCTTTTTGGGCCAACAGAAAATCTACCCCATAATTTTTTTTACAAAATGCAGCAATTTCAGCATCAGATCCCTTTTCCTGCTCTTTGAAATTATTGGCAGGAAATCCAATAATGACAAGTTTATCTTTGAGTTGCTCATGCAATTTTTGTAAGCCTTCATATTGACCAGTATATCCACAATCACTTGCCGTATTCACAATCAATATTTTTTTTCCTTTAAACTGATCAAGTGTAATGGCAGATCCATCATTCAATGTTACCGGAATATCATAAACAGGAATAGATGGTTCTATTAATTTATCTTTTACCAAAGATTCCGCATTTGTTTTGGTTAAGCGGCTTCCAAACGAAATTGCTGGATAAGCCCAACGAAGAAAATTTTGCTTGAATGTCATATTTTTTTGAAAAGTACAGCCAATGAGTAAAATGGTAGTACTAACTATTATTGCGATTATCGATCTTTTTATCATCTGAATATTTTTTTGATCCACTTCAAATGATCTTTATAGGGGGCATACCATAATGGAACATCAAACCAGGTTGGTGATTTGAGTACACTTTTTGTACGACTAAACGCCCTGAATCCTAATTCACCATGGTATTGCCCGATGCCACTCGTACCTACGCCTCCAAACGGCAGATCAGGATTACCCAGATGAATCAAGGTATTATTTACGCACCCACCACCAAATCTCACATTGTCGATATAATAATCAGCATTTTTTTTATCAGAACTGAATACATATAGAGATAATGGGAAAGGGCTTTTACTAATCCAACTCAACACCTCCTCCCTATTTTCATAACTTATGATGGGAAGTATAGGTCCAAAAATCTCATCCTGCATGATAGCATCTTCGGCTTTAACATCATCTATCAACGTTGGTGCTATATATCGCTCAGTAGCATCAACTTGTCCACCCAATACTATTTTACCATTATCCAAATAGGTTATTAATGTATTGAAGCGTTTATCACTGATCACCCGTGCATAATCTGGAGAAAGTTTTGGATCATCACCATACATTTTTTGAATTACGGATTTTAATTCCTGAATAAATTTATCTTTCACAGAAGAATGTACTAAAAGATAATCAGGGGCTACACAGGTTTGTCCGGCATTGACGAATTTTCCCCAGGCTACTTTTTTTGCTGCAAATGAAATATTGACATCCGCTTCAATGATACAGGGAGATTTCCCGCCAAGTTCTAATGTAACCGGACTGAGATGTTTGGAAGCCATCTCCATAATTTTTTTACCAACTGGAACCGAACCGGTGAAGAATACATGATCGAAATGATAATGGGTAAGCAGTTCATTTCCTATTTCCAATCCATCACCCATTACTACGGCAATATATTCTTCATCAAAATTTTCTTCGATCAGATCTGCGATCAATTGTGCTGTATGTGGAGCTATTTCTGAAGGTTTAAGCACCATGGTATTGCCACCGGCAATGGCAGAAACCAATGGATGAATCATTAACAAAAACGGATAGTTCCAGGGACTTATGATCAGTGTTATACCTAAAGGATCCGCGTACGTCCAACTGCTGGAAGGTAAAAACGGTAATGGAGTTTTCACTTGTACCGGTTTCATCCAGCTGCGAAGATGTGCCAAGGTGTGTTTGATCTCCGTATATAATGGACCAATCTCCGTTCCATAGGTCTCAAATTCAGGTTTTCGAAAATCCTGCTTTAGGGCTTCCAATATTCGAGGCTCCCATGCTTTGATTAGTGCATGCAATTTTTTCAATTGTTCCTTACGAAAAGCATAAGGACGAGTGGCGCCTGATGCGAAAAAAGCCTGTTGCTTTTGATAGATCCTCTTCATTTCTGATTTTACATCAGACTGAACTGCTTCTTTTACCATAAAAGTATTAACCCTTATTCTTGATTAATGTTTAC
>Ga0315907_10007196_pt1 | contig 11640 bp, 8 predicted proteins | sample LakEriMetagenome_3_FD_203525 | JGI IMG/M metagenome (GOLD analysis project Ga0315907, IMG submission 203525) | Freshwater fungal communities from buoy surface, Lake Erie, Ohio, United States - Buoy 12 MA123 | ecosystem: Environmental > Aquatic > Freshwater > Lake > Lake biofilm | place: USA...
AGAAATAAAGTATTATGGCAATAGCACCAGTGTTACATATTACGATCCGATTCTATTTTCTCAAATGGATACAGAAGGTAGAACAGAAAATGACATTCAGCTCTACTATCGTCCGGACGGAGCGAGTGCATGGACTTTGTGGCCAGACTTTGAAATTCAGACACAAGGAAATGCATCAAACTTCACAGGTCGCGTGCACTTCAATGGCATGCTGAAAGGACAATATGCATTGGGTTATTTGTCTGACGTTACCTTTGTAGAAGCTACATCAGCCGTAGGTTCCGGAGTAACAGTCTTTATCGACTCATCGAATGTGATCCACATGAATTCTCAGAAAAAAGAAGGAGAATTTATTATTTACGATTCTACTGGCCGAATGATTGTTCGGTTAAATGCTCAAGAAAAAGAAATACAACATTCCATTCAAGATCTTTCTGCGGGAACATATTTAGTAGTATTTGGTTCTACTGAGGAAACAAAGTCTTTTCACATTTCTAAAAGGTAATTGATGAATCAAGATTCAAGCATAGCGAGCAAGAGAGAATGGTTGTTTATCGTTCTGGCGGGATTGTTTATTACCAATGCCGTAACCGCAGAATTGATATCCAATAAGCTAATTGAGATCCCACTTTCCTTCAATTTCTTTGGAAGCGAAGTTGGTCCATTTGTAACCATCATAGGTATACTGCCATGGCCGATTGTTTTTTTGCTTACCGATTTGATGAATGAGTTTTACGGTCAGAAGGCGGTGCGCAGATTATCGTGGATTACTGCAGGTTTGATCGGTTATTGTTTTATCATCTTGCTATTGGCTCTTCAGATTCCTGCGAAAGAAATACCGGGTTCAGGATTAGCAACGAATCAAGAATTCAACAATGTGTTTGGTCAAGCGCCATGGATTATTGTAGGAAGTATTTGTGCATTCTTGGTGTCGCAACTTTTAGACGCCACGCTATTTCATTTCATCAAGAACCGAACGGGTAATCGGTTTATCTGGTTGCGTAGCACGGGAAGCACTGTTGTATCGCAGCTTATAGACAGTTATATCGTTTTGTACATTGGATTTGTATTGCCCGGCAAGATGTCATTCGGTGATTACATGATGATCGCACCAACGAATTATATCTTAAAATTAATCATAGCCATCGTGCTGACTCCTCTTATCTATGCGGGGCATTGGGCGGTGAGGCGGTACTTGCGCACCGCTAATGGATGATGGATGAGCCCTTCGGGCATGGATAATGGATGCAGTAACCAGTATTCAGTAACCAGTCATCGGTCACTAGTCCTTGGTCGTTGGTCGTTGGTAGGTTGTTTTATTCAAAGTGCCTTTGCTTTCGATTAGGTTCAGTTCTATTCCCTTTTTCAAATCTCGACTTGCGGTGGCGGAGGAAATGTCTTTGAATACGTTCATGTAGTCCTTTCGATTAAACTCCTTCATTCCGAGATTTAAGAAGTAATCTAGGCGATCGATATCTTTTAAAATTCGATTGTTGTAATTAAGTAATCCTTCAAGTGATTTCTCAATGACACCGAGCATATATTCAATGAAAACTGTTGATTTCCCTGCCTTATCGCTTAACGACAATGACTTGTAATATTCCTTTTGTGATTCACTTATTAATGTCTCAAATGGCAAAAATTCGAACACTGGGTATTCCTTCATTAAGATTAGAGTTTGCCATAGTCGTCCCATTCTACCATTGCCATCTAAGAAGGGATGAATGAATTCCATTTCGTAGTGAAAGACACAACTTTTTATCAAAGTCAATTCATCTTCATCTTTCAAGTAATCGAATAAATCGTTCATCAAATAGGGAACATTCGCGAATGGGGGCGCTATGTGTTCCAAACGTGTGCCTTTTACGATTCCAACACCTTGTTTTCTATATTGACCAGCCTTTGGAATTAATCCTTTCATCAATTCTTGATGGGCCTTCAAAAAGCTTTTGCTTGAATGGAATTTGTATTTCTCTAAGTTATCGTAAACTTTGATTGCATTAAGCACCTCTAGAATATCCTTTTGCGGTCCAATGACTCTTTTATTCTCAATCAAAGAAGTGATCTGCTCTTCGGTCAAAGTGTTTCCCTCAATTTGCAATGAGGAATGAATAGTTTTAATTCGATTTTGCTTTCGAAGCTGCGGAGATTGTTTGCTTAAATAGTTGGCATTCACCTCCCCCAATTTCTCAGAAATCGAGCTAATCCGCTTGAGGATTAAAGGAGTAATATCATAAGGAGGTTTCATTTGATAATGTCATTTGATACTATCAAAGATAACCCTAAATCTTCCATTGACAAAAATTTCTAACGACTAGTGACCGACGACTGGTAGCAGGTAGTAGGCGGGAGGCAAAAGATTTAAGACCGTATTCTTCGCATAAATCCGGTCATATCTTTTTCCATTCTGATGTCGCTATTTGCCCTTTCCAAAGAGAACATCTGGAATAATGGCCATTAATAGAACAACTGTTAGAACTGTAATTAGTGCATAGTAAGTATAAGGACTTGCTCCTGTTTTTTTTTGAATCTGATATAAAACTAAAGTACTTTCGCTTCCAAATTTTTGAAATGAAAAATATTAAGTCACTCCTAGCCGCATTTCTTGTATCTCTTACAGTTGCAGTAGGTTGTAAAAAAGAGTCCGAGCCAGAGGTTCAAGTAACAGTGATAAAAGTGGGAGCATTGCTTTCAAAAACTGGTGAATGGAGTAATCTAGGTATTTCGTCGAATGCAACTCTAGAAATAGGTGTCCAAATGATTAACGAATATTACGTTTCAAGAAATTTCCCTTATCGTCTAGAATTAGTTGTATCGGATACACAGTTGAATCCTGATAATGCGGCTGCAGCAATGCAAAATTTCGCAGACCAGGGAATCACAATGGTCATTGGCCCTCAATCAAGTTCAGAAGTTGCCGCTATAAAAACTATTGCCGATCAATATGGGATCCTTGTAGTAAGCCAAGGCAGCACTGCTAGTAGTTTAGCGATAGCTGATGATGCCATATACAGATTATGTCCTGGCGATCAAATTGAAGGCAGTGCTATGGCCCAATCTATTTACAATTTACCAAAAAGCGGTTTAGTAACGATTGCGCGCAACGATGCGGGTAACTTGGGTTTACAATCAGCCGTTGGAAATCAATTTGAATTATTGGGAGGAGAGGTTTTATCGGCAGGCTCATACGACATTTCGACTGCGGATTTTAACGCATCACTAGACGCTATTAGAGAAGGAATTATTTCTTTGAACGGCACACACCCAATAGAGGAGATTGGTGTCTATTTGGCTTCATTTGATGAGGCTGTACAATTATTTGAACAAGCATACGGAGATCCTACTTTATCATCTGTGCAATGGTTTGGTGGTGATGGATTTATCAAGAATCAAGCATTGCTATCCAATACGAATGCCGCATCCTTTGCTTTTACAACTTCGTTTTTCAGTCCAGAGTTTGGACTACCTGAATCAGCATCTGACGTTTGGGCACCTCTAAAAGAGTCGGTGTTGAATCGTTGCGGATATGAGGCTGATGCATTCACTCTTGCTACATATGATGCTCTGTGGATTATGGCCAAAATGATTGAAGTAAACAATGGTCCAATTGCAAATGCTACATCACGATATAGTGAGTTTGAAAGTATAGCTCAAGGGTACAACGGAGCAACAGGCAACGTGCAATTGAATAATGCCGGAGACAGGTCCAATGGAGCTTTTGACTACTGGGGACTACAATACACGAACAGCAATTACGAGTGGATTCAAGTGGGACAATCGGAATAGCAAGTCCCGACTTTGGTTATCTTACATACTGTTCGTGTTGAACTGATAGTTAGCCTCCTATCCTCTACTCCACCACAATCGTTCTAGAAGCGGATTGATTATCTCCGATTAGATTTACGGTGTAGAGTCCAGAAGACAAGCTAGACAAGTCTACATCCATTCTATCAGAGATGATCTTATTATCATAAACTAGTTCACCCACTGAGTTGAATATTTGCGCTTGAACAGGTCCTTTAGATGTGTATTCGATATTCAATACATCTGAAACAGGATTTGGATATATGTTGAAGTTGAATGATAGTTCATTCTCAATGACGGCCACTGCATAGGTGCTTCTAGCGAACAATGTATTGTCGCAAACGATTTCAGAAACTCCAGGCACATAACCAGAAACATAGGTGTTTGTGTAGGTATTGAAAGCAATCATTTCAACCTCACCGATGGCATTAATTCCCACCAAAAGAAAGGTGCCCGTGTTTTGATCGAATTGAGACGAACCACCTACGAAGTAAGGGAAGTCTGTTAATTCTACGAGCGTGTTGACATCCCCATTATTCACGTCGATTTCTACAATGGTTTTTCCAGTAAATAAACCAATCTCGTCATAGGTATCATTCGTTGCGAATAGCTTCTCGTTGACATTGTCAAAATTAAGACTTGTGATACCGTTGATGAGGTTTGGTGTATTCAGAATGGTTTTGGTGAATGAAAAAGATTCTTCTCTCACTGGAATAGCATAGAGCGCCAATTCTGAGTCAATGGTGTATCCAACATAATAGATAATGCCATTGTTGGAATCAAAACCAATAGCATCGGCAATAAGGCCAATAACACCTGGTTCATATATCGTTCCAATCAGGATATCTTCATTGGATACAATATCGTATTCGTAGATGCTGATGTACTCCTCGGTTTCCATGATGAGGTTATACATTTTGCTATTGCTCATATCGAATTCTGCGATGTTGGTGTACAATGAACCGGTGTTCAAATTGCTTTCCTCAGTATCGGTATCGTATGAATACAACCCCGTACTCTGGCCTGAAACGCCCGCTATGTAGTAGCTGCTATTGAAAGGATCAAAACCCGATGACGCGTATAAATAAGCATCTAACATTGTTGGTGTTGTAGTTACTGACAAAGGATCAAATGCGTTCCATCGAACCAGGTCGATGGTACTTGTGGTATTGTTGTAGGAAACGCCGATGAGTTTGATCTGTGATTGTGCTGTCGCGGTTAGCGTTAGAGCGATAGTTAGGGCGTATAGTAGTTTTCTCATAGCAAATCTTTATTTTAAGACAAATAGGTAAAGGCTTTGTTCTAGGCTTTCTTCAGCCTACAGTGGTTATCTATTTCACAGACCACAACTACCTATAATCTCTTTTGGAAATGAAAAAGTCAAATTCTGCGCCGTGAGCCTGATCTTTTTTAGAAAATACTCATACTGTGCTTAGCGGTGGGAATTAATTAATTTATTTTCCGTTCTATAATTTTCTTAACTATTTCCCATTCATTATTGAGTTCTGATAATTCCAACGTTAAGTCACCATTCCAATTATTATTTAATTTGCTTTCTATTTTTCTCACAATTTCCGCCATAAGACTGAAGCGCATAGTACTCGATGAACCCCACAGCCTATGTGCGGCATCATGAAGCTTTTCTTGATTCTTTTCCTTACTGGCGTTCTCTAATTCAATTATTTGAGCTGGTATATCTCTAAGTGCTAAGCTCATCACCTCTTTTATAACTGATAAATTATCAAACAAACTTACAAATTCATCATAAGCTATATGTAAATCATTTTCAGATTTATCATTGAGAATTAACTCAGGCGAATGCTCTTTTTTTGTCAAATATTTATTGATCATTGCCATGATTTTCTCTGGCACAAGCGGCTTGGTTAAAAAGTCATTCATTCCACTTGCAAAACAGTTCTCCTTTTCTTCTTTGAGAGCACCAGCGGTAAGAGCTATTATTGGTACATTTTTTCCAGACAACAATTCAATCTCTCTGATTTTTTTTGTTGCACCAATCCCATCCATTTCGGGCATGTGAACATCCATTAGAATTAAATCTGGACTCATTTTTTGGTATTTCTCAATAGCCTCGATGCCGTTTTTAGCTTCAATGATATCACTATTAAAACCAAGATCAGCTAGCATGGCCTTGATTAAAACCATATTTAAAAACACATCCTCTGCGATTAGTATTTTTACTTTTTCGTGAACATTGTCTACCTTTTTAAAATCGACAAATTCTTTATCTTGGCTAGTATTCTTCTCTTGGTATAGATTATTGAGATAAATAAATAGATCGCTTCTTTTAACTGGTTTGCTTAAGCGAAAGCGAATCCCTAATTCCTGGCATTCTTTTTCGATGCTTTGGTTATCTAAAGATGAGTGCAGAAGAATAAAAGGCTGTTTTTCATCACTTAATTTCAATTTATTCCTAAGCATTCTTATTGTCTCTATGCCATTAATATATGGCATGTTGTAGTCACAAATTATTAGATCAAAGGGTTCGGGTTGTTCAATTATTTTGAGGGCTTCAAAACCACTCTCACAACATTCGGATTGAATGTGCCAATGGCTGAGCATTTGTTTCATGATTGTTCGGTTATTGGCATTATCGTCAATAATCAAACATCTCTTCACTCCTTCAATCTTTGTATAATCTTGCTTATCGCCAGCCTCAAATCGAGTTGTAATTTCAAAAGAGAAAACAGTTCCAATACCTTCTGTGCTATTAATATTGATTGCACTGTCCATTTTTTCTGCAATCAATTGAGAAATAATAAGACCTAAACCTGTACCACCAAATTTACGCGTGGTCGAATTATCGGCCTGTGAAAATGATTTAAAGAGCTTTGATTGCTGCTCTTTACTGATACCAATCCCTGTATCTCTAACTGATACTAATAGCTTGCCATCATCTGAATTAACCGCTTGGTAGCGCACTTTAAGCTCGACTTCTCCCTTTAAAGTAAACTTAACAGCATTACCTAATAGATTGGTCAAAATCTGTTTCAACCGAACAGCATCAACATGTCCGAATCTGGGCATTGTGGTATCAATATCGAGCAATAACTCAATGTCTTTTTCTGCTGCTGCGAATTTAACGATGTCGATACTATCCTCGAATAATTGAACCATATCAGATTTCATTACTTCCAGATCCAACATCCCTGCTTCAATTTTAGAAAAATCAAGAATATCATTGATGATGCCAAGGAGAGCGTGTCCAGAAACATTAGCGCTATTTACATATTGCTTTTGTACAATGGAAAGCTCGGTTTTCTTAAGTAAGTCAGTGAATCCAATAACACTATTGAGGGGTGTGCGGATTTCGTGACTCATATTGGCAAGGAATTCTGATTTTGCCTTGTTTGCTTTTTCAGCTTGCTCTCTAGCTGCGATTTGTTCTAAAGCTTCTTTTTCGGCCGTTATATCCCAATTTGTTCCTATCATCCGAATAGCATTGCCATCACCATCTCTTAAGACGGTTGCAAGTGCTCTTATATTTCTAATCCGGCCGTCTGCATATTGAACCCTAAACTCAGTATTAAAGTCTTTTTCGCCTTTAAGTGCCAGCTGTATCTCTTCATTAGATCTTTGTTTATCGGCTTCGTAAATTCCATTAACCCAAGCCTCATATGCGCTTGTAAAATCCTCTTTATTTAATCCGTATAAAACGAACATTTGATCATCCCAATTGAGTTTATCAGCTACAATATCCCAATCCCAAATTCCCACTCCACCCGCTTTAACTGCAAGACTCAGACGCGCTTCGTTTACTTTTATTGATTCTTCTGCTTGTTTTAGCTTACTTATATCGGAGTGAGATCCGACAACTCTTATTGCTTCACCATTTGCATTTCTCTCAACCACTTTTCCTCTATTTAAAATCCATAAGTAGTTTCCTTCTTTATTTTTAAATCTATATTCATGGTTGAAAAAATCTGTTTGTCCTGATAAATTTTTAGAAATTTCAGCAAATGCAAATGCAACATCATCTGGGTGAATTCTAGAACTCCATTCAGAATCATTATCTGTGAACTCCTCTGGTTTATATCCTAACATTTCTATCCAGCGATTTGAATAAAAAGTCTTTTTCTCTAGCGGCCTCCAATCCCAAATTCCATCGCCACTTCCTTCGATAACAAATTGCCATCTCTCTTCGTTGATTCTCAATTTCTCAGCAGCAAGCTTTCTTTCTGTGATATCCTGCGCTACCCCTTTGATGTGCGTCATGTCGCCGCTTGAATCAAATTCAGCCTCTCCACGTGCCCACATGAAGCCTAGGCTGCCATCTATGCGGATTGTATTAAGTTCAAGTTCATATGGGATTCCCTTTTCTTTGGTGAGATTTATTGCAGAAGCCAGCTTCTCCCAACTTTCAGGGGCAAAAAGCTTCATGTGCTCGGTGTATGGTGGCGGTGGAAGTGAAGAATCGAAACCATACATATTATATAGCTCTTCTGTCCAGAATACCTCATTAGTATTGATATCAAGCTCCCAACTTCCTATGCCTGCAATTCTTTGTGTGTAATTTAATAAAGAAACAGTCTTATTTAATTTCTCCTCATTCTCTTTGTATTCTGTAATATTCTGATGAGAGCCTAACATTCTGATGGGTTTGCCTTCCTTATCTCTGATGGCCAAACCTCGGCATCTTATCCAAACTATAGATCCATTTTTATGAGTGTATCTGATGTTTTGATCGTATGGTATTTCTGGTGTTTCGCAATGTTTAATGAAGAGTTCATTGGCTAGCTTGAAATCATCAGGATTTATGATTCCCTGCCACGCAGAAGGTTTGTGTGGCATATCTTTATAATCATAGCCTAAAACAGACCAAAATTTTGGACTCATCCATTCCTCTTCGGGATTAACCAAATCCCAATACCAAATTCCATCTAAGGATGATTCTTGTATAAAGTCGAAGATAGTATCATCTGCTTTTACTAACTCGTAAAGCTCTTCCTTGAGGTAATGGTTGTCTTTCATGACCTACCGATAATTAAATTTCCGACAATATACTATTTTAATCGTTTATTTCCTAATCAGATTATAATATTTAGCTATTTTTTCTATGATTTTTTAAAAAATTATATTTTCATTATTTTACTCTTTCCCCATTTTCATTACTTTCTTGAGCTTCTTCTGCTAACTTCTTTTCAAATTTATTATGTAAAAAAAGTATTGAAAGTCCGAACAGAATAGCAGCGACAATCAGTACATTATTAATTATCCCACTAACAGAAAACGATATTCGAATTAGTATAGTTGAAATTATAAACCCTGAATTTCGAATAACCTTATGAAACTCGTCTGTGTGGAAAAATGAAAATAACAACAGTATTACGTCAGCAATAATCAGAATATTGAAAAACTGTTCAAAGAAAATATTATTGATGTTCTTGAAAGAAATCGCATTGCTTTCAAGTGGTTGAAAAATACCAATACTCCAGTTTAAGAATGAATATATTGCAATTATCAAAAGAACAGGAACTAATGCTGTGGCTATCCATTTCTTTGCGTTTATAAATTTAGAAACACTGGAAGAATGAATTTTGCTCCTTGTTACCGTTCTATATACTCTCGTTCGTTGCACATGGAATAAATAGATCAAATAGAATAATAAAACCGATGCTACTAGGTCATAGGTAAACTGCAAGTCATTATTAATGTTAAACCAATTAGGGGTAAGAGATAAATCTGAAAGGTCTTTGAACAATCGTCGGATAATGATAAGCGCGATAATTTCATATTGCTTCGAGATATAAGTAGCAGTTGATTTTGGCAGGTAGTAAATCAACAAGTAAACCTCATACACCAGGATGAAAGAGAATGGAGTATAGATTGCTGCGATTGGATTTCTTAATAAGTTTGATGGCTCATTAATGGCAATAACATTAAAATGTATCAAGCCAATCATTAGTAAGTGAATTATAAAACTCACCAACGCAATCCATAAAATAACCCGTTCACTCTTTTCTTTTGTTTTTTGCGAAAGAAGTTTTTGATAAATTTCTTCTAAGAGGATAGTTACTTGCATGACGTGGATGGAGTTTGGTAAAGGCTAACGTATAAAGAACAACTCACTAGAGAATTGGTTCATAGTTGGCTTGAATTCAACGCCCTATCCTAAATGAACTTAACTTGTGCGAAGAGTGATCTTTATTTATGCCTGAACCAACAATCTGTGCGATCGCTTTCGTAGCACTTAAAGACAGTATTCACTGGCGCTCCATGACGAATCCTTTTGTCGAACTGAGTTCTTACCAAATAGTTGAACGCGCCCATATCGCCTGTGAAAGCTGTTAGGTTATTCATGTTGGACTGCTCATGTATTGAGCACAACTGTTGAATGAAATCAATCATCAACGGTGCCGAGCCGCCAATGATCCCGCAGTTTAACAGCGTCTCGTCCTTGAATTTTTCTTCATACTCAGCATAATCTGCTATGTTGTTGCGCAGATGAGTTGAGTGCGCTAGCATCCATTCGTCATTGAGCTTTTTTGGTTCGTCTCCGCAAAAAAGTGACGATGGATGTTCTTGAAAATACGGGTGGATGAATGGATTTTGAATAAGAACAACATCATTGACATCGGTGATGAAAATACCTTTGAAGTGATCAACATACCGCTCCAAGAAGTCTTTGTAAACGAAGTATCGAAAAACATTTGGATTGAATCGCTGTTCGTACGCCACTTCTACGAATGAGATGAATTCATTTTCGAATTGATCGCACGTTGACTTTGTGAAATTGTTATGAAAAATGACTCCCTTTAGTTGAGCGGCAGCTACTGATTCAGCCCACTCGCGGACAAGGTCATAGCTGTCATTTTCTAAGGTCAACTGCCGATTCACATCGTGCACTCCCGTAATATGACATGCAAGTAAAATCTCCTCGTTGGGCGGAAAGCGTCGAAGGTCGAAGGCCATTATTTAAGAGTTAGTCAAATTTGACTTTTTGATTGTCGCACAAATACTTCCGGGAATGTTTCTGTGGTACACGTAGGTGCGAAGGTTTACTTTCTGCACCCGAAATTGTGATTTCGCCTGCTCATAAAATGCTGCATCAGCTGCGAATCCAGAGCGGAAATTGAGTTTTTCGAATACCTCTCTTCGACCGAATAGGGTGCCGAACAAAACGGCCTCGTCGAGATGAATAAGTTTAGTGGTATCGTTTTTATCTGGAATATAATAGTCATCGGCGCTGTCTACAATCGTTTCTGTGTTGGAACAGATCAAATCGTAATTTACAATTTCACGAAGACAAGAACTCAAGTGATTGGGCTTGTATTCATCATCACTGTCCAATATCGTTATGAATTTTCCAGAACTACTCGAAACCCAGCGGTTAATCGATTCACCTTGTCCTCTGTTGCTATGGCGTATATAAGTCACCTTGTCCTCATATTTCTCCACATAGTGCATCAAGGCCTCGCAATTAACGCCTAGACTGCCATCATCGATAATAATCAGTTCGAAAGCTTGAAAGTCTTGAGACATCAAAGAATCGATTGCTCTTTTGATGTAAAACAATTTCGTGTTGAAAACAGTCATCAACACTGATACTTGAATAGGCGCCGGCATGGAGCGCAAGATACGTCCATTTTGAGACGAATAGTTTCACCACGTGTTTTATCGCGTTATTATGCTTGTGTGAAATTACAGTGAAGAGACAAACTTCTTTCACTTTTTTATTTCACAAATTCGATGTAATCAATCTCAATTGAGAAAGGCCCCTCCTTCTTCTCATTTGTAATTATGCCCATTCTAACAATGTTTTTCAGAACTGAATCTTCTAATTTCTTGCCAGTAGCTTCACCGATCTGGTATTGTTTA
>Ga0315907_10007198_pt1 | contig 11639 bp, 16 predicted proteins | sample LakEriMetagenome_3_FD_203525 | JGI IMG/M metagenome (GOLD analysis project Ga0315907, IMG submission 203525) | Freshwater fungal communities from buoy surface, Lake Erie, Ohio, United States - Buoy 12 MA123 | ecosystem: Environmental > Aquatic > Freshwater > Lake > Lake biofilm | place: USA...
CACTTTGTAGAACGAATGTACATTGTCTGCTCCAAGAGCCACTCTACTGCTGTCAGTTTCGTTTCCATGCCGCAAACAAAGCCTATTTGTGAAACAATTACAAATTATTTTTGCTCTGCGGAATTTCTCTGTTCACGTTGCATTGCCGTTTCCTCCTTGTGGCACTCCTTACACAGCACTTCAAGCAAGGAAAGGTCCTCTACGAATAGCCTTTCGCAGAAGCCAGGAAGGTCCTCGTACGTCTTCAGGCTTCCCAATGGGAGTTTGTGGTTCACCTCCACTTGCTTTCGGTCGAACAGCTTGTCGCATTCGGCACAGAGATAGAGGACGCGCTTTCTTCTTCCTATATGATGCGTAACGGATGCCGCCTTTAAGGCCATAGCAAAAGGCTTCCACCAACGAGAGAGATTGCGCAGTGCGCTCCGTAGCTTTCCCATATGCTGGCTTTGCGTCTCGGTCCGGCCATTTCTCGTCCGTTCAACCCGTGGCGTTACAATTCGTTTGGGTTTGCTGCTACTTTTCGTAGATGATTTCATTCGGGTCGGGGATGTATGTGCCAAGTTCGCTCAAGGCAAATGTACGGATGGATTCAATGTATTCCGTCATTTCGAGAGTATTCAAAGACGTGGTGGAACGGACAAAAACTTCTTCCGTTCCGTCAGATACGCTTTTAACGTATTTGAGAAACATACGGCCCATGAGCTGATGGGCTTCCTCCTTTGTATATCCGGTTTCCTCTGATATATAGCCAATTACGACTGACCAATAGTACCGATTTTGGCTCCCTGACCGCTGCACTCGTTTCTTCTTAATGGCAACAGCGTGTTCTCCTTTCAGAACTTTCATAATGGAGAACAGTTTCTTCTTGTCCTCCTCCTTGTCGAAATTGATTAACAGGTCTATCATTTTGCTTTCTTTTTAGTTTTCTTCGTTTCCATTGTCCACGTTTCCGTTGGCGTTCTGTACGCCTCCCCCTCTCGCAAATAGAGCGTTATGTAGGAAATATCGCAGCCTGGATTGGAACGAATAATTTCCCTCTCTCTGTCCGTTTTTAAGAAATAGCTTTTAATCGCTCTGTAAGCCTCCGTTTCTTTGTTTTGGACTTCCGCTTCATAAAATTCCTTTGCGTGTCTTATGCTCAATGTTATTGGTCCCATTTGCGAATATTCCCTTAGTATTTGTTTCCAGTCCGTAACGTGGACGTTATTCTTGACGGCACGGAGGAGGAAATCACGCTCCTCCATGAATTGCTTGTCCTCCCAGAAGTCCTGGGGCGGTTGGCAAATGTAGGCGTAGCAGAATGTATGCAGGATGTCCCATTTGCGTTGGGAGGGATTAAAATGGGGCTTCATCAAAATTAAATCCTGATTTATTAAACAATACACTTTTTAATTCTTCCTTCGGAGCGGATGCCATTACACGCATTTTTGCAATAGGATTAAACCCATCCTCAGTAGCAAATCCACATCCATCGTGCATTTCAAAAATAAATGGCTCTTTGAATGGAGATGGCCTCCCTCCTGTTTCGACTTCTTTTATTTTGCGAACATGAATCTCGGTTTTCCTCCAATCAAACTCGTGGTTTGGCTTACGGTGTATCGTAAGAAAATCATCAGCCTTTGCGGCGAACATACTCCCTTGTTCTGTATCAGCCATTAATGGAGCCATAGGAAATCCATCCGGGTCCTTTGCTCTCATTGCTCCTGTTCCAGGATGGGCATTTACATAGACACTAACTTTATTCGCCTTTGCCCAATATCGAAAAGAATTTAGTGCGCTGTAGTGATATTGATAGGCATCCTTTGCTGGAACATCAAGACTGTTATAGGTGTCAATTAAAACACTTTGGACGTTATGCTTGGCATGAACAGCCGAAAACATTTGTAATACTTGCTCGTAGCTGTAACTTTCTGTGTTGTCTATGATGAAAAAATGTTCTTTCACAAAATCATAGGCTTCCTTCCTCTGCGCAGGAGATTGTTGTTTAATCGGACGATTCCAATAAAACTCCACCATCTTAGTCCTCATGCCTCCTGCCGAGTTCTCAGAGCAAAGCATAACCCACTTCCATTTGTGCTGAATGGCTGTCAGTATAGACAAGTACCATAGCACCACCGTTTTACCGACGTTTGCATGGCCGTTCACAATTACAAGGTTTCCTTGTTTAAATACAAAGTATTCATCAAGTTTTGGAAACCCAGTTGTAAGTCCTCTCTTGAATGTTCCATTAACAACAGAATCAAAATATTTATCAATATCATCCTCCTTAGCAAGAAATGATAGGGATTCAACATCAATTTCCGTTCTTCCTTCCGGTCTTGTAAAGGATGGTTTTATAGAGGGCTCTGATTGTTCCGGCTTTTTTTCTCCATAGCCTATTGCAGAAAGTTTCCTTGCAGCCTCCGCATAATCCCCGTTACACTCTAACAAAGTAAATACGTGCCAAGGACGATAGGCTTTTTCGGGTTCAAATAGGGTGGAAGTTGTAAATACACTAAACCACCCTAATTCCTTATCATAATTTCCAGAAGTAGCAGCATGAGTGTCTCCTGGTCTTTTAAGATTAATTTTTTGACCCGCCTGACCAACAATAACCCACCCATGTGATTCTAACAGCTCTAACACATCACCTCTGTTGTTATAATCATCCCCCGGAGAAATTCCCGTACTTGATGTATTGTGTTGCTTAATCTCCCTTGGAATTGATGGCTCAACAATAATATATTCATTTAGCTGTCTTGCACAGGAAAACAATATCTCTCGCTCATCCTCGGAAATCGTTTTTATGTCGGATATACTTCCATAAACAATCTCATAGCCATCGGTGGGAGGAATAACGATTTGCCCCCCCTCTCCACGTGTTTCAATCAACACTCTCACTTTATCGTGAGGATTGGCCGCCATTTCTTCCTGCGTAGTAAATCTCCTTGCAAGTTTAAGATTGCCCTCAATCACTGGGCATCGATAGATAAAATGATACCCTCCGCTGCGAGTGCGATTGACAACAAGTTTGGACAAGAGAGATTTGCTTGCCTTAGCAATGAGCGATTTGTAGGATTCAAATAATTTACCATCCAAGCTGTACTTTTGGTCAATGTCTATTACCTCAATGTTTCCACTGATGCTTCCGGTGGCCAACCCAATCCCTCCGAGTTTTGGGAATTTTGACAAATCATAAATCGTCTTTGTCTTTTGCCAATCCTTTGCAAGCGGAATTTTGTTGCCATCAACAGGAATTATTTGCAATCCCTCTATGGCTTGTATTTGTAAAAACTTTTCAATAGACATGATTCGACCTGTTATTCATTTCCCTTGCTTGTGCCTTCGTTACTCTGTGTGTTGGACTCACGATGCGAATATCATCCGAGTATTCTTGAAACGTGTAGCTGCCTCGATACTGCCAATGGTGAATCCAAGCAAGTTCCTCGCTGGAAACTTTATCAAGCCCTTTTTTCAAAAGGCGGAACATTTGTGCATCCCCCTCCTCCTTGGACATCGTGAGTGATTTGTTAAACTCGCCCCCATCAAAGTCTTTAAACCAATTAGTCTGAATCTTCTGCTTCCAGTTTACTACCTTTTTACCATGACTATCCCTCCAATCGTGGTCATTGTAATGGTTAAACGCTTTACGAATCTGATTGTCTGGATACCCCTTTTCTCGAAAGTGGGCTAACACCTCTTCAAGACTTGGAGGAATAAACTTTTTCTTTCCCCCACTATTATCTGGTTTATCATTTGGTTTATTATCTGTAATACATTTGATGTCCTCATCAACTCCATTTGATGTAGAACACAAATCGATTTGAGAATCTAAAAACAAAGATTCGTTAGCAAAAGCATACCAAGAACTTCTTTCATATCCGTTTTTGTGATAGTTTCCCTTTACTAAAATTCCTTTTGAAACAAGGGAGTCTAAGCACTTTCTAATTTGCCAAGTAGTTAGATATGGAAATATCTCTTCAAAAGCTCTTACAGAATTATAGGTCCACGTTTTTCCATCGTGATTGTGGTTTTTGTTTGCTTTGTTCTTGACTATCCAAAACTGAAAGTTTTTAATCATAATCGCTTCATGCAGCCCATATCGTTGGGCGTGATGAATGTTAAATAAATGTTCCACCTTTTTATTTTTAGTGTTGAACAATTGGTTGACAAGCCTCGATAAACGCCTTTAGCATATCATAATTCAACTCTCCCTCATGAATTAGTTGCTTTGGGTCGTCATAAGCAGGACTATAGTGATATACCTGAAATGTAATAGGCTTGTAATGTGAGTGTTTTGTAAACCGATACTCTACTCCGGTTGCATCATCGACTTGGTTTTGGTCGATTGATTGCACTGTTGCTGTTATCATAAAATTTTGTTAAAAAAAATGTCCTTTGTTCGCCGTTCGGGGTAGAGGACCCTACTAAGCGGACAAAGGACAATTAGTATTTTAGAACCCGGAGCCTCTACTCTCCGGCCTTTCGGCTCTGCAAAGATAGGAATAGTTATTTCACAATTCCAAAATTATTTTACGCTAACCTTGACGGGTCTATATCCTCTTAAAAAATCTTCAACATAAAATTTAGCCTCATCCATCCCAACTGGTCTTGATGCAACCGCATATCCTTCTAAACTTGTTGGAGCAAATTTAGAAGTTTTGTTTTGAGTTGCGGACACCATAGGAACTCCTTCAGCCTCTACTAAATATGGGCCTTTATATCCCTGACCGCTTGGATTGTATCTTCCGTAATCTAAAGGCGTTCCTTTTGCATAAAAAAGTCTTGGATTAGCAGCTTTTTTTAAATTTATTCCACCCTCTACTCCTCTTTGGGCCAATTCGCTAAATTCTTTTCCCGCTTCCGACCCACCAAACCCTTGTAAATTTTTAGTTTCTGTATTGACAATGTTTCTAAGGTCAGGACTTCTATGATAATATGCTTCTGGGTTTGGTTTAAATGTCCAAGGAGCCTTTTTTAAATAATACGAATAAAGGTTTTTGCCAAACTTTTTTGCTATTGGCCTTACATAAGGCGCAGCAGCTTTAATGCCTTTAGCTATCGCCTCTCCTGCAATTAAGCTAACTCCGGTTTGCTCTGCCGTTTTTGCAGGAGTGATACTAAAGCCTTGGCCGGGCATTGGTTCCTCTCCAAGTGTCAATACTTTTCCAATTGTTTCGCCAGCGCTTCCGGGTTTTTGCCCAAAGCGTATAGCTTTAAACGGAACTGGGCCTTGTGCTTTACCAGATGCTTTGCGTTGCTCAATAGGAATGTCTTTCATCTGCTCTTTTAGCTGCTCAAGCGTAGCTTGTCCTTGATAGCCAGGTTGATTGCCCAAGGCAACATTTAAAAACTGCTGCTGATTGAGCGGAGAAATCTCCGGCCTCATAAAGCCAAAGCTAACATTCTTCGCCTCCTCTTTTTTTAGCCTTCCCCCAGGCCCATCTTTAAACTTATTGTCTGCCATAATGCAAATTTACTATTTTTCCCAATAAACTTCCTCGCCCCTCCTGTAATGCTTCATGTTCTCCTTGGCCTTGTGATTGACAAAGTGTTTCTCCTTGTACACCACATAGTTATTCGGAAACAGAACAAACTGTCCGCTGTCAAGCTGAATGAGGGAAAGGGGCTTGTGTTCCGCAGGATAGCGGCTGTAGCCGTCCTTCCAATCCACAATTATTCCTGTGTGCCTCCCGTTAGGGCCGGGGTCAAGCATTCCTGTCGCCTCAAGCCCCTCAAGGAACGGCATATAAACGGCCTCTATTTCCTCCCCCATTCCGCCCCAAGGCATCAGCATTTCAGGGCCGTAACGGAAATCTTCCGTACAGGAAATGGCGTGGAGAGGAAGTCCGCTCCAATGCGCCCCTGATTCCAGGAAAACATGGCAGGAAAGCGTTTGATACTCCCGGCAATATATCCCGTGCCACACAGCCTTTGTGCTCCCCTCCGGCATATCAGGGCCGAGGAACTTGTTGTTCACATTCACATAGAAATGGAACGGAAGGGATGTGTGTTTGGGCATAGGTTAAGCCATTCTTTGTAATGCCTGATATTGAGCCTGCCGTTGTGGGGCTTGAGCAAGGTTATTCAGAAGGTATATGATTTGGTCTTCTGAAAGACCTGATTCTTTTAGTTCTTTGTATGACCCCATATCATTTAGTTTTCCGCTTTCAACAGCTTTTTGAACACTTTCTTTTGTGTATTGTTTATTTTGAGGCGTTCCTCTGTCAATCAATCCCTTTCTTAAAGCCGTTGTCCTCGCCCTAACCTCAGTGGGCATTTGGAGATATTCGTCTCGCATATCCCCAGAATACCTTTTCATTGCTTCTCCAAGCCCCTCATATTCTTTAGGGTTGTATTGTATTGGCCTTTTGTTTTCTGGAAGAGCATTGTAATACTTTAAAAGTTGCTCATTAGTTACGAAGTCTCGGTATTTTTCAGGATTTGTAAACGCTCTTCTTATGTAATAATCCTCATCAGCTCCTTGTCCTGCCGGAGCTGGTCTTATTCCCGCTAACTCCATATTCTGTCCAACAATACCTCTTATTTGATTAAGACGAGTGGCTTGTTCGGCCATTTTTTGTTTAGCAACATTGGGTTCTGACCCCGGAATCATTTCGTAAAACTCTCGCCCATACTTTTCTTGGCTTAAAGGAATCATTGCATGAGAATACTCATGGAATCTTACAGGAGTGCTTTGAGCCATAGCAGAATCGGCAAAAGTTATTTTACCATCTTTATAAACGCCTCCTTCTCCAGTAAATCCTCTGTTTATAATTCTTGGCTGAACAGCTTCGACATTACCAATCATTCGATTGTATCGGCTTTGTATTTCAGCATCTTTTTCTGGGCTGCTTCCATAGCGATAATTTGGCCCATGAACCTCCCTTCCAAGCCTTTCAATAAATCCTGGCTGTTGCATATATTGAAGATACTCTTTGTTAATGCTTTTTGGCAGTTTAACCTGAATATCTTCGTCCTTTTTGTTTATTCCATAGACTTGCTCTCCTTGCTGATATAGTTTATTCAGCCGATTTTGACGGATTTTGTCAATTAAATTAGGGAAAAAATCTGCGGCTTTCTGCCCAAAAGAAGGCTCTTGCTTGTTCCTCCAAAAGACTGTAGGCTTATTGCCATTTTCATCTTCCGGCCTCATAAACCCAAAATCTGTATTCTGTGCCATAACGCAAAGTTACATAATCCTGCCGTTCTTTATTCGCTTGTTCTGAACGTCCACGTTCCCTTGCTCGTCAAGCGTAATAAGGGCCACCCCGTTGGGAGGATTGAGTCTCTTGAAAGTGTAGCCACCAGTTGTTTTTCTTCTACCATTTAGACAAGCAGATATTTTAGTAGCCGTAACATTGAGGGCAGCAGCAGCCTTGTGTATTCCATCATAAACGCCAACCTGAACGCCATCTTTGTAGGCAGAAACTTCCCCCATAAAATTGTAATTCCTGCGACCATACATAGGGTTCTTTTCTCCGGTTCGTTCTTTTAATAGTTGAACCAAATGAGCTGCAGGCTTTATCCCTTTATGTGATTCGCTTAGTTTTCTCCTAAGTTCTTCTGTATAGACAATAGGGTTGTTTTTGCGGTGTTCGCTCATTTGCTTTCGCCTTTCAACTGAAAGAACCCTGCCTTTATTGGCGGCACTCAACCTTTGCCTGTGCTGTTCTGTAAAAACTATATTGGCCAAACCGTCCCCTCCATCTGTAAGATTGCATAATGGTCCAGTACCAAGGTTTTTTCTGCCATAAAGTTTTATGAACTCAATTTCTTTCTGTTTGGCAAATTCAAAGTCAATGTCGTCAAAAAGAATCTCAACAATATATTCGGTCTTGTCCGCAATTTTTTTCCAAAACTTGCTTCTACGACAAGCATACTTATCGTGAGCTCTTTTGTACTCTTGGTCGTTTCCTATTCCAATGTAGAAAGGCTCATTCTTATCAAGCCTTATGTGCCTGTAAACGTATGCCATTATAGCATTTTCCCGTTTTTAATTCTTTTGTTTTGCACATCTACTTTGCCTTCTTCGTCAATAGTGATGAGAGCCACTCCGTGATTCCACGAGTTAATTGGCATATATAATGGATGTAAATCGCATAAACATCCTACGGACCAGGTGGTAGTCATGTACCCATTGATGTCCGTTTCGGAATGCTCCGAATTTTTATGGAAATGTCCACAGATGGCATTGGCTTTAGCCCGGAGATACAATCCCCTTGCCACGTTCACAGGAGACGCTATCCCGGAAGGAAACTCATGTCCATGAGCTATGTTTAAATTGCCGGCCTTAATTATCCTCTTATCCCCCACGAATTCAAGAGGGAACTTATTCCCCAGACGTTTCCGAAGGATGTTCTCAAGCGTTATTTCCTTCATTTCCTCCAAGTCCTGTAGCCCACTCATCTCCCCCATCTTCTGCCAAAGGAAGTGCTCGAAACGTTCATCATGGTTCCCCATTTTAAATATCACGCCATCACGAGGCTTCAGAGCCACGTATATGGCCTTCAGAAGTTCAATGCCTGTCCTTATCTCCTCCGCAGGAGAACGTTTGTCGGGGTCTTTCAGGAAGCGTGAGAGGCCATAGAAGTCGAAGAAGTCCCCTCCTATGACGACAATTGTCGGCTCATGCGCTTTAAGCCACTCCAAAGCCGCTGTGAGCGCCTCTATGCTGTGATAGGGACAATGTATATCAAAAAGGGCTGCAATTCGCTGCGGCCCTTCTATAACGTGCGGAACGTATTCCTTTTCCTCGCTCGGCGGGAGGCTATACGGATTGTAAGGCCGGGGCGTTTCCATAACGAAAGTTTTGTCTATTAGCCGTTTTCTGTTTTTTGTTCCTATTTTCCCTTCAACGTAGCGCAACGAGGCCCTTGCGTCCTCTACGTCCACAAACAGAAGGGGGTGGGCCTCGCACATTATCCTTGCCAGCTTCTTTGTAGGCATTTCCATTCCGTATTTGTCACGGAAAGAACGGGCCACTTCTGTTTTTCTCATTGCGTAATGTGTTGAAACACAAAATTAAGCAGAAAAACAAAAAGGAAGGCCATTGGCCTCCCCCTTTTTTGCTCATGAAAACAAAGCAAAACGAAAATTCTATGTGTTACAGGGGCAAATATAATGAAAAGCCCATTACACATTCCTTGTCATTTTCTGTCAATGTTGAACAAGGAAATAATCAAGGCCCAAAAGGCAGCCAATATTAAAGCCGCTTTCTTCCAAAAGGAATGTCCCTTTTTGGCCTCTGTTTCCCTTGTTTCCAATTCCTGAATGCGTTCTTGTTGCTTCCTCAGCCTGTCTTCCAAGGCCCATTTCTTTCTCAGCAGCTCTGTCTGCTGGCGTTCAAGGAAGACAATTTCCTTCTCAAGCTGTTTAAGAGCTCTCTCCGTTCCGTTCCCGTTCCTCATTGGCAATAAGACGTTCTAAATACCATTTGGCCTTCCTGAGGTCCTCAAGGCCGTTCTTTTTCTTGTAGCGTAACAAATATTTCAGGACATTGCCTTCCACGAAGTCCATGTTGTACGCCTCTATGATGTTAATGGCTTCGTAAACATTTCCCTTTCCCCCATAATGGGCGGGGCTGTCAATGGCCTCTTTTTGTGCTTTCATTCCTTCTACAAGCCTGCTTACAGTTTCCTCAAGCCCTGGGAGTGTAATGTCTGTTTCTTCCTGTTTGTCAGGAAGGCTATTAAAAAAGGCTGAAATAACGTCTCCCATGTCCTTATTCCTCTCCCTCTCCTGTGTTGTCCATTTCGCTTTCCTGAAGGAACGGGAGGAAATGCTCGCATTCCCCCTCGTCATTAGGCCAAAATTCCTCCACTTCGTCTGTTGCGTCATGGAGCTCACTCTTGTACAGGAAATAACGGAGGCATTTGAGCCTCATGTCGCATTCCTTGTTGGAGCAGAGGGCGTAATTCGTTGCCATAATGGGGGCGAAGATACGAATTAGTTATTAAGACGAACAGTTGAGAACAGATTTCCTTTCCTTGGCAATGGACGGCCAAGTTTGTTTCTCAGGTCTTGAAATGGCTCTAAGGCCATTCCATACATATAGTCCTTCCTTCGGGCAATAGAGGGGTTGAACATTATGCGTTCCACCTTTTTTCGTTTTATAGGCGTACTAACAACAACAACCACGTTCTCGTCTATGAGTTTTTTAAGGAATGGGATGAACGTATTTCTATGCACACCAAGAGCCTCACAGAGCGTCCCCTTTGTGTGTCCCTTTCCTGTTTTTGAATTGACAAGAAAGCAGAAGTCCGAATCCCCTATCATAGAAGCAATGAACATTATGCGGCCTATTTCCAATTCGGAGAACTTTGTGCGTAAATATTCCATTCCCTCTCCGTCTAAAATGAACCAGCTCTCCGAACTCACTCCTCCGTGATAGCCCCAAGGCACTTCCTTAGGAGCATTAGGCTTACAAAGGAAGTTTTCCCATTTGTCCCCTTCTAATTCCTCCTTCCAAAGAATGGCCTTAACGAGGGCTTTTGATTGTGTTTTGTCTATGTTCATAGCTATAATTATTCTGTTGTTTGTTTCTTGACGACACATTGCGGGAAGGCTTTTATTCTGCTTCCCTTGAAGGCACATTCAGGATTGAGCCAGAACGTATTCTTATGCCCTCCAACATGGGAAATGTACCCATAGCGACACAGCTCCGCTATTGCGGCCCTATACGTCTTTAGGCACTTGACAGAACATTCGTTCATGAACCGCTTAACGTTCACGACAACATAATCATCTCCCGTTTCCACCTCGTAAAGCATCCATATCCAAAGCTGGAGGCATCGTGTCGAAAGCCCTCCCATAATCAAACGTAATTGAGCTTTGTCAAACAGCTTGACATACGTGTCCATTTCCATGTCCACATATTGGTCCACCATTATGTCATCGTCAGGAACGTACCCACTCCGAACGGCTCGCACCCTTATCTTCAAAGAGGCAACAAAAGGATTAACCCCCAATGCCGCCCTCTTTTCTTTCCTTAAATTAGTGCGAGAAAAATTTTCCCCTCCCTTCATGTTTTTCTTACAAATATAGGGAAAATATTCCCAAAATGGGACAGAAGTTATATTTATTAAGCTGAAACCTCATAAAAAAGGGGAATCTATTCCCTCGCAAAAGTGCCATAATTGAAACACACTCAAAGCGTTATAGAGGAATAGCAATTGGATAGTATATATAATACCCCCTTTTTCTTTTTTCGAAACAAGAACGAAAACGGCTTTCAGGCCCACCTAAGGCCACATTCAGGCAAAAACAGGAAGGGAATATTTTCCTCTCCCCACAAGGAACACGCTGCTGTAAGCAGGCCGGAAGGGGAACGACATGAGAAACACACGGAACGCAACGAGGGGCGAGGAACGAAGCCCAGAAGGGAAGGAAAGGACAAGTGGAACCAAGTTGGGACTAAGTAGGCCCCCGTAGGGTAAAACGAGATAACGAATCAGGGACGGCCCCCCTCCCCTCCCCCCCTCGTCCCGGCTCGTCCCAAGTCGTTTCCCCTTCACCCCGTGGCTCTGTTTCGTTCCTGTGCGGCTCTGCTGTGCTGTCCTTTCCTTTCCTGCCATTGGCAGAACGGAAACGGAACGCAAACGAGAAAGCACAGCAGCACAGCACAGGTACGGAAACGGAACGCAAACAGGAACGCACAG
>Ga0315907_10007199_pt1 | contig 11639 bp, 9 predicted proteins | sample LakEriMetagenome_3_FD_203525 | JGI IMG/M metagenome (GOLD analysis project Ga0315907, IMG submission 203525) | Freshwater fungal communities from buoy surface, Lake Erie, Ohio, United States - Buoy 12 MA123 | ecosystem: Environmental > Aquatic > Freshwater > Lake > Lake biofilm | place: USA...
AAAACAAAAAATATTACGGTGCTGTATCAAGGGCAGCATTTAATTTAAATGAATTAATTATGGAAACTTATTATAATAGCCTTTTAGAAAATAACAAAAAATGGGTCGCTGATAAATTAAAGGAAGATCCGGATTTTTTTAATAAACTTGCTCATGGACAGAAACCACCTGTCTTATGGATTGGTTGCTCAGATTCTCGCGTTCCCGCAAATGAGATTATTGGTGCCCCTCCCGGAGAGGTTTTTGTGCATAGAAACATTGCCAACATGGTGGTGCATTCTGATATGAATTTGCTGTCAGTATTGGATTATGCCGTAAATGTATTGGAAGTGAAGCACATTATTGTTTGTGGCCATTACGGGTGCGGTGGGGTTCAAACGGCCATGACCAATGCCCATGTGGGATTAATTGACAACTGGATTCGTCACATTAAAGATGTATATCGAATGAATTATGAAGAATTGCATGTAATTCAAGAACCAAAGGCTCGTGTGGATCGATTTGTTGAGCTTAATGTTTTTGAACAGGTGTGTAATTTGGCGAAAACATCCATCGTACAAGGGGCGTGGGAGCGAAGAGCAGATTTGCATTTACACGGATGGGTGTATGATGTGGCCGATGGGCTAATTAAGGATTTAGATGTTACCCTAATGAATAACTCTACCCTTCAAAACGTTTACAAACTAGATATCTAGTGTGAAATCTCTCCGATTTCATTCGGATTGTGTTTGTGTTTGAACAACACAGCGAATAAAATAGCCACTACCAAGGCATAAGCGGCAAACGAAAGCCAAATAGGCTCCCATTGCTGAATCATGATGGCCCTGGTAAGCGTTCCATCTGGGTTGATGGTATTCCCTTTAAGCAGTTCTTTTAACATGGGGTGGTCCGTATTAACCTCGTAGTAGCGTGCAACGTCACTAACTTTTGTTAAGGGTTTTGTAAAAAATGCATCAATCATTCTACCGCTGATGGAGCTCCCTAAAATCGCTCCAAATCCGTTGGTCATCATCATAAATAAACCCTGAGCGGAAGAACGCTTATCTTCAGAAACGGATGAGTTTACGAAGAGCGAACCGGAGATATTGAAGAAGTCGAAGGCCATTCCATACACTACGCATGACAGTAATATCATCCATAGTAAATCGCCCGGATTACCGTAAGCGAATAAACCAAATCGTAAGACCCAGGCAATCATACTCATCAACATCACTTGCTTGATGCCAAATCGACGCAGAAAGAAAGGTATCGCAAGGATAAACAAGGTCTCTGAAACTTGAGAAATCGACATAATTACCGTTGAGTGTTTGACTGCAAATGTTTCCGCATATTTTGGAAACGCTTCAAACGTACTTAAATAAGTATCCCCATACATGTTGGTTAATTGAAGCGCACCACCCAACATTAAGGAGAACAAAAAGAAGATGAACATTTTATAATTTAGCATCAATTTAAAGGCATCTAAGCCTAGGATTTGTATCATATTTTTCCCTTCGTTCGATCCGCCCTTGGGTGCACATTTTGGAAGCATAAATGAAAAGATAGCCAAGCTAAATGAAGCAATCGCACTGATATAAAATTGATTGGCTGAGGCACTATTTCCCGTTAAATCCGTAACCCACATCGCGATAATAAATCCAACCGTACCAAATACGCGAATAGGAGGGAAGGTCTTCATCGGATCCAGGTTGAATTGTCCTAAAATATTATAAGAAACCGCATTCGATAATGCAATCGTAGGCATATAAAATATCATAGCAATTAAGGTGATCCAAAAAAACATGCCGGGGTCTTGCACCATGGGAAGGCTCGCAACAGCGATACCACTCAATAAATGGAGGATACCAAGCAAGCGCTCTGCATTGATCCATTTATCCGCAACAATACCCATGAGGCTGGGCATGAAAATTGAAGAAATCCCCATGGTAGTGAAAATGGCACCGAATTCAGTGAAGGACCATTTCATGGTGATGGTGCAATATTTTCCTACCGTAATTAACCACGCGCCCCAAACAAAATATTGGAGAAAGCTAAGAACCGTTAATTGGAGTTTAATTGAATTGTTTTGCGAAGGTAAGCCAAGTGTATCCATGGCTTGAAGATACTATTTTTTTCGCTTATTGATTTCGTCGCGAATTTTTGATGCTAATTCGTAATCTTCATTTTCTAATGCTTCCTCTAATTGTTGTTCCAGGTCATCTACACTCACTTCTTCCAAGGGTTCATCCAAATCAATTTCATGCACTAGATTTTTCATGTCGTCTTCATCCGTTGAGCTTGAATAGCCCTCACTGATATTATTCACTTCATTAATAACCTGTTTGGTCGTATAAATAGGTGCATTAAACCGAACTGCAATGGCAACGGCATCTGAGGACCGTGAATCGATATCGGTAGGTATACCATCTTCTCCAACCAAGGTGATTTTAGCAATAAATAACCCTTCACGGAACTGATGAATAATAACCTCCTGAACGCTAACATTAAACGCACTGAAAATGGGTTTAAATAAATCATGCGTCATGGGACGGTTTGGAACCATTTTTTCCAATTCAACAGCAATGGCTTGAGCTTCAAAACTACCTATCACAATAGGCATGTGGCGATTTCCATGGATTTCTTTTAGGTGCAGTACATAGGAGCCCGAATGCGTTTGGCTATATTCGATTCCTGTGATTTCTAACGGTACTTTCTCCATGGTTTTACGCTAATTAATTAGCTGCTTGGAATTTTTTAATCGCTTCCGTAAGTTTTGGAATAACCTCGAATGCATCTCCAACCACCCCATAATCTGCTGCTTTAAAAAATGGTGCTTCTGCATCGGTGTTTACCACTACGATTACCTTAGAACCATTCACTCCTGCTAAATGCTGGATAGCACCTGAAATTCCAACTGCGATATAGAGGTTCGGACGAATAGCAACTCCGGTTTGTCCAACATGTTCGTGGTGCGGCCTCCAACCAATATCAGCCACTGGTCTAGAGCATGCAGTTGCCGCTCCAAGGGTACTTGCCAAGGATTCAATCATCCCCCAATGTTCTGGGCCTTTTAGTCCGCGCCCTGCAGAAACTACGAGTTCTGCCTCAGGCAATGGAATGGCACCTTCCGGTTTTTTAACAGAAAGAACACGTACGGTCGATGCACCCATGTCTTCTGTGATTTCGCTAACCGTGCAAGGACTACCCAACTCTTCCGGAGCAATACTATTTGGCAATAACGAAATAATTCGTTGTGTAGAATGTACTTTAACAAATCCGAACGCCTTCCCTGAAAACACGTTCACTTTGATAGATCCGTCGGCTTCAGGTAGTGCAACTGCTCCCGCAATTAATCCGGCTTTTAAACGCACGGAAAGACGAGGAGCGATGGCTTTTCCATTGAAATCATTGCTGAATATGATGTTATCAGCTCCTGCTGCTTGGGAAGCTATCCATGCTGCTATATGTTGATCATCATTACCTGTTATTCCACGGTTAACGATAACCTCATTTGCGCCATAGGAACCAAGCTTAGCCAGTAAATCTGCCGACATATTTCCCGTCGCTAAAACGGTAACAGTACCGCCTAATTTCTTGGCATAGGTCACTACTTCAAAAGCCGCTTTTCCTAAGTGGCTATTCCCATTGATGTATACTAAATTTCTCATGGTTTAAATAACTTTTGCTTCGTTATGTAACAAGGATACAAGTTCATCCATGTTGTTTGGATCGATAAGTTTAACGCTAGATTTTGCTTGGGGACTTGCGAATGTCACGTAGCTTGTTAAGGCTTCGTTAACGGTTGGAGCTAATACTTGTAACGGTTTTGTCCGCGCCGCCATGATTCCTCGCATGTTTGGAATTCGCTGTTCCGCCATACCTTTCGCACAGGAAACAACCACTGGGAGCGACACTTCAACTACTTCTACACCTCCGGTAATTTCACGTTCTAAGGTAAGCATGTTCCCATTTACATCCAATTTAGATGCTATTGAGATGTAAGGTGAATTAAGTCCCTCAGCAATCATACCGCCGAGTTGCGCACCATTAAAGTTTATGGTTTCTTTGCCCGTCAATACCAAGTCGAACCCTTGAGTTTTTGCATAATTAGCAATTTCCGCAGCTACCACATATGCGTCCATTGGTTCAGCATCAATTCGAACAGCTTCATCGGCCCCAATAGCCAATGCTTTACGCATTATAGCTTCATCAGCGCTTGTGCCTACTGTGATAATTGTAACATCGGCGCCTACTGTTTCTTTAATTTCTAAGGCCCTTACTAAGGCATACCATTCGTCATATGGATTAACAATATATTGAACCCCATTTTCATCAAACGCACTGTTATTGTTAGTGAACGCAATTTTTGATGTGGTATCCGGAGCCTTACTAATACAAACCAGGATTTTCATACGTGTAAATTTTGCTCGACAAAGTTAAGGAATTATTACAGATTCAAGGGAACTTTTATTAACAAATGCGACACTTAAAGATAGCTAAGTGCATAATATAAAATGGAAGCACAGAAGGTGCTTAGCGCAACTTTTTTAAGTTCGGGATCAAAGGCTTTTGGCTCTGTGATTCTTATTACCTGAGCGATGTGCGTTGCAAAGAGCAATACCGGTAATCCAGCCATTAGTATGAAATAATTTTCTGTTTCAATAGCACACCGGTAAAGTAGAATAATCCAGGCACTGCAACCTAAAAAGGCAAGCACATAATGATATCGTTTCGCATTTTTTGAACCAAGGAGAACAACAAATGTTCGTTTTCCCGATGCTGCATCATTCGTTATATCTCGCATGTTGTTCAAATTTAAAACCATAGTACTCCATGCACCAATGGCAATAGCACCTAACAGTTCGTTTAACGCAACCCCTTCCTCAAACAGATGCTTGGTCCCACTTACGGCTACAATCCCAAAAAACAGGAATACCATCAGATCACCGAGTCCGTGATATCCATAGGCTTTTTTACCAACCGTATAGGTTATAGCTGCAACTACGCACAACAACGCAAGGACCGCATAAAAAATGAGGCCATTCCCAGAATGGATAGCCGGTGCCGAAGCGATGACAACTCCGGCCGAAAGCATACTGAGTATTCCAAGCACAATGACACCTATTTTCATTTGCTGAATTGAAATTTCACCAGATTGCACTGCTCTCATTGGACCGATACGCTCCGCATTATCCGTTCCTTTCATTCCATCTCCGAGGTCGTTGGCAAAATTTGAAAGTACTTGAAAGCAAATGGTTGTCACTATGCACCCGATTACAGCCAGTGGAGCCATATTTCCGTGCTCAACGCTTAGGGCTAATCCCACAAAAATACCGGAAAGGGATAAGGGGAGGGTTCGTGGTCTTGCGGCTTTAATCCATGCACCAATTGTACTCATGACGCAAAGGTACAAATTCCCAAAGGACTCTTAAATTAGGTTGATTCAATTCATTCCCCTACCTTTGATTAATGATTAGATGCCTAATACGCACTTTGGTCATAGGTCAACTCCTTGGATTTTCGTTTGCCTTTGGGCAACAAAAACCGGTGTATTTCGATGATTATCGGGCCTTGGCAGATAGCCTTTCTTTGGTTTATCAAATTCCCTCATGCGTCATGTTAGCGGTTGCATATCACGAATCCGGTGGTGGTGTGAGCGTGGTTGCAAAAAAACTAAACAATCACTTTGGAATAGCCGGGGATTGCCGTTATGATATTACCAAGCACAAGAGTAAATACAGGTATTACCCTACGATTACCGATTCGTATATCGGATTTTGTAACCTCGTTGCGTCTAAGAAATTCTATGAATCCATGAAAGGAAACACGGATGAGAAATTATGGCTTAAAAAACTTGGTGCTACAGGCTACGCTTCCGACCCGAATTGGGCCACTACCGTGTATAAGGTGGTGCTTAATAAGTGTCACTAATAGCTTATTTTCTGCCCTAGTTTTAGTGAATTTGGATTGGTGATTCCATTGAGTTTACACAAGGCATCTACACTTGTGCCCAGTTTTTTCGCAATCGCAGAAAGAGAATCGCCTTCTTTTACTATATACGTTCTGCTTACTGTGTTTGTCACAATGGATGGGGGAGTTGCTGGAATTGTAACTTGTTTTGGAAAGGAAGGGGTAATCTGTTTTTCCAAGAGTGATTGTTGTTCTATCCCTACATTACAGGCTTTCAATAGGGCATGGCAGAGCATCTGACCCATCAGTGTTGCTCCCTTTTTATTAAAATGCAGCTGGTCTTTAAGAAACAAATCATTGGCCTGCCAACAGGCATGTGAACCCCAGCCACCCATCACTCGATTTACATCGTAGTACGCGGTTTCCGTTTTGTTTGCAATAAGGTTTAAACATCGATTGACAACAAGTTCGCTTTTCGGAGTTTTACCGGCGCTTCGCGTGTCAGGCGCATTGGTGATAATAATCCCAACTTCGGGTAGTTTTTCTTTTAATAATAAAATAAAGGATGCGATTTGTTTTTCATAGGCTATACTATCTAACGCACTATAGGATTCATTCGTACCATAGGAAAACACCACTAAATTTGGTTTTTGCCATTGCAACATGGATAATATGTCTTCTTTGTGTGGTAACAGATGGGTGAACTGCGCACCCACTACGCCGCATTGCTGATAGACTAAACCGCTTTCTTGAACGAACTCAATGCCCCAAAGTGAACATTCTTTTAAGGCTCTAAATTGTATTTTTGATGGGATTTCTGAACATTCAAAGGTATATCGGGTCAGTTGATTTCCCATAGCCTCATGGGATTTTAATACGCCTGGTATGGCTAAATCAATTGCAACGGTATCCATTGTTCCATGGATCAGTATACTGAATTCCTTACTTCGCTTTCCCCTGAATTGCTCATTAAATTCCATCGTAAATACAGCATCTTGGGACAAGGTGATTTCATATCCCAACGAACCAATTCGTCGCTTTGTTGGATTTTTTAATATCGAAGAATAGGTATATGTCCCGGTAATGTTACTGTTTGTTCCGGTGGGACCTACGCTTTTACATAGCGAATACGGGAAAAACATGCCGCTCCCTCCGTTTCCGCCCAGCGCTTGTAAGTTGTTTCTAACCTCTCCCGATATCCGATCTCCTTGAATGTGACTGTCACCGAAATGAATAACCTTGTATGCGCTGTTCAGTTTAGCAGGATTTAACACCTGTTGTATGGCCTCAGGACGTTCAATAGGAACATAAACAAATTCAGAACTTTCTTGTGCTCTTCCAATGAAAGAACAGAGTAATATGCTTAGAACTGAAAGTATATAAACGGTTCGATGCTGTTGTCGCGAAATTGAAGAATGAGTTGCAAGGCAACCAAGAGAATTACTGGCCATATATATAAAGGTAATGAAAGAACTCGGTTAATTGCGTTTTGTTTCATTTTCCAAGGAGCAAATACAATTCCTGAAGCAATAACCAGGAGTGAAATGACTTCAGGACGGGTATAACAAAAACCAATTAGATCCATTGGATTTGTTTTGGTGAAGATAACCTGAATACTTTCAAAGGCCGTTTCAAAGGAGGTTGCACGGAAGAATATCCAAAGGAACCCAACCAAATGGAAGGTCAATATGATTCCAAGTACCTTTGACCAATTATTAGTTTTCTCACTTGGTTTGAAGAACAGCTTATGAAGTATGAGTAATACACCATGCGCGCAACCCCAAAAGATAAATTTCCAATCGGCACCGTGCCAAATTCCACCAATGAGCATGGTTAGAAATAGGAAAATATACATATTGACAATCCCTTTACGGTTTCCACCCAATGGAATATAGATGTAATCTCGAAGCCATAAACTAAGAGAAATGTGCCATTTTCGCCAAAAAACAGTGATGTTTTCAGCGGTGTATGGATTAAAGAAGTTTTCCTTCATTCGATAGCCCAAGATCAAGGCAATCCCAATAGCGATATCAGAATACCCGGAAAAATCAAAATAGATTTGAAAGCTGTAGGCGTACATGGCTAAAGCATGTTCTAAGCCACTAAACCCGCTCGGTGCATCATGGATTAAATCTACATATTTCCCTAGAAAATCCGCAATCAATAGTTTTTTAACCAAGCCTGTCGTGATTCGTAGCAAGGACTCCTTGAGTAAGGTTTGATCAAAATTTAAGGGATTCTTAATTTGCGGTAAAAAATCTTTGGCACGTACGATAGGACCGGCGACCAAATGAGGAAAGAAGGTCATATAAAACCCATAATCTAAGATTTTCTTTGAGGGTTCAATTTCTTTCCGGTACACATCAATGAGGTAGCTTAAGGATTGAAAGGTGTAAAAGGAAATCCCAATCGGCAAAAAGAGTGTTTTTGTGGTGAACTTCGTTTCGAATAGCGCATTGATGTTGGTGATTACGAAGTTAGAGTACTTAAAATAAAGTAAGAACGATAAGCCATACGCGATGCTGAAAAACAAGAGTGCTTTTCGCTTCGACCCCTCCAAGGTACTAAGCCAACGGGCTAGAAAATAATCACAGAGGATTACCCCAATAAACAATAATAAAAAGGGCCCACTGGATTTATAATAGAAAAACAAGCTAAAGGCAATCAAATACCCTAATTTCCACTGACTCTTAGGCGTGAAAAATGCATATCCCAACAAGAATACTGCTAAGGTCAATAAAAACCCATACTCTGTAAAAAACCAAGGCTGTTTTAGCGAGTAATAAAAGAAATAATGAAAATCCTGCAGTAATTGATTCATCCCTTAATACCCTTTATCTTTTGCGGCGTTAGCTAAAATCACTCTACCTTGGAGTTTATAATTTGTGCGTTCAGGTGGAAGGAAATTAAAGGGATAGGCATGATTACTTTGAATGTAACTTGCAATGTAATCCATCCAGATTTTATATCCCTCTACGTTTGGATGTCTATGGTCACCACCGCGAGGGATTTCAAGATCCTTTGATAACACAAAACATCCGGGATCTGCGGTTTGCTCAAATACCTTGTTAATGCCGTGATCGGTGGTAAAGTTTGCAGGACCAACCCATAAATAAGGCGTATCGCCTAATTTCTTACGAAACAAGGCTGCGGCTTCTGTCCTTCGATCCATGTCGGTTACATACATTTCATTTAAGCCCACCACAAAAACTACAAAGGTTGGCTTGTACTTTTCTAGGAGCTCATCTACTTTATTCGAATAACCGAAATTTAAAATCGATGCGGAGAACCAAGTATAAACCGCTTCAAGCTTATGTCCGTTGGCCACACAATAATCATTCAAGGGGTAAATTAAGCCGCCCGTTTCCGAATCTCCGAGCAATAGGATACGCTGTGAAATGTGCTCCTCTTTCTCTGCGCTGAGGGGCAAGTTCGGACGTGTCTTAGCGGCTCTTTGATTTGTGTCTGAAGGCATTTGATACGCCACATTTAAAACCTCTTTAATGATTCGATTCTTTTCTTGCGCGCTGAGCGGCTGTGATATCGGATTGTTTTTTTTGGGCTCAGTTTGTACATTAATCGGCGCATTGGGGTCTGTCTTTTTCAATACAAACGACCCAACATAAAGACTACTCGGAGAATAATTATAGGCAAATAAAATCAATATCGGGAAGCCGATAATTGCAGTGGCTTGAAGAATTGCGCGTCGAGAGGAATTCAAGTACTGAAGGTTAATTTCGCGCGAAAGTATGAAAGAAATGCTGCTTCACAAAATTTAGAGGCGTTCATTAAGTAAATGATTACTTTTTATTTTTTCTTTGATTGTGATAAAATCGAACAAAGACCTCTTTCAGGGTGATTTTTTTATCCTCCTTAATTCGAAGGTATGCATACAGCGCGCCTCCTTTTTTCCAGCATTTCAAGGCAGTAGGATTGAACTCCATGCTGAATATCACAGTATTCCATTGATTTCGTTTAAACGTTCCGTCAATCCTACCGCGAATGTTGCTAAATACAGTCCATTTTTCAGATAAAAATTTATTTTTTTTGGAGTGCAGAAATAATGTAATTCCTTTTTTCAACTGATTTCTACTTGCTAATTTCACCAGGGTACTTACATGAATTCGAATGCTTCTGTTTTTCTTTGGTATGGGATATTTTCCTATTAGGGTCATTTTTGGCTTTAAGAATAAGGCCGCATACTTGATTTTTTTATCCAGTTGAAAGGCATCTTGGTTGCCCATCCAATGTGAAAAACTTGCAGAATCAATCAGGTTGTTTTGTACTATCGTGTATTGGGAAAATAACTGATAAAGATGCAGTTGTTTTTTAATCCATGCGGCGGATGCTTTTTTTGAGGTTTCTCTCAGCGAAAGGGAAGAGTCCAACGCATAGTTTTTACCTGAGATCCATGCGTATTGCTGATACAACATGTCGCTTGTCTTAAGTTTATTGGTTGTGAATACTAGGGTTCGATTAGGCTTGAATTTATTCGATATAACCAATTCCCTACCAACAAAGGGTAAGGTGTCGGGTGTTGGCAGTTTGTAAGCGGTTTTTAGATAATTTACAATCGTGGGAGCGAGGTCGTTGTGTGAAACAATCGCTTGAGATGTTTGAGGTTTTTTAAGCAATGGGGAATAGATCACAATCGGTATGTTGTACTTGCTTAAGGCATTACGTGGGTACAATTCCGTTCCGTGGTCTCCTGTTATAATATACACGGTATTTTTATAAGAAGGTTTTTTTTCTTCTTGGTCAAAGAATGATTTTAAGGTTGAGTCCACATAACAAAACGAACCAAAGGAAGCTGACTGTTTGCTTACGAGTGCCCTTAATTTGGGGTCTTTGATGGCAGCTGCTTTCTGTTTTACCCGAGCATCCCACCCCACTTTATTTGGGTAAATGAAGGGGTCGTGTGAACTTATCGTAAGAAATAGGCTCATGGATGATTTATCAAGTTGGTTAAAGCGCAAACTATCATCCGTTTGTGCTTGCTGAAATAGATCCTCATCGGGATATCCCCATGCATTTCCAACTTGGGCTTTGTGCGTTTTATGTTTTTTGTTCCATTTGCTCACATGGTAGTCGGTTTGATAATGACTCATTAACCCTATCATATTAAGATATTCTAAAGGAACCCCGCAATAGAACTGTGTGAAATAGCTGTTTTGAAATAAGTTAAATAATGCATAGTGTCTTGGAAATGGCAACTGTTGAAATACATTTCCATTAATGGTGTTTGGAACTGATGCCAACACGGCCGGTAATACGTTATGGGTCCGTTGGTAGGTAGAAAATCCATTCGGAAAGTACAAGGATTTTTTTGACAAGGAGTCCATAAATGGCATTAGATTGCCTGTATTATTTCCCCGCTGTCCAAACAAATCAGCAGACATGCTTTCTACAATTATCATTTTTATGTGCGGAGGTTTATGATTCGTTGTTTTTTTCAGGTATTGCGCGAGCACCGACGGTGTTTCTAGCGTGTGAGCCAAGGGGAACCTGGGATCTGTCGAATGGTGATCGCCGTACAAGCTTGGTTCTAAATCTTTGAATGCCCTCAGGGTCACTTTATTTATTTGCCGCGGTTGAATGAGCGATTTAATGCTTGTTTTCACAAAGTAAATGAACCGATTTTCGGCAAGCCGACTGCTTTCTGAGGGGTTAGGAATAAATCGAACGATATTCAAGGTCAGTATTATCCCGAGAATCCATCGTGTCGAATGAATGGAAGGAAATAGTTGGCG
>Ga0315907_10007200_pt1 | contig 11636 bp, 15 predicted proteins | sample LakEriMetagenome_3_FD_203525 | JGI IMG/M metagenome (GOLD analysis project Ga0315907, IMG submission 203525) | Freshwater fungal communities from buoy surface, Lake Erie, Ohio, United States - Buoy 12 MA123 | ecosystem: Environmental > Aquatic > Freshwater > Lake > Lake biofilm | place: USA...
TACGTCATCGGCGACGCCATCGCCCGCGGCGAGTTGCCCGACATCGACGGCTGGCAGAAGGCGTCCTGGACGACCCCGAAGCGCGTCACCGTCGACGCCGGCCGCGAAGCCGCCAACGACCGCGCCGACATCGAGATGGGCCTCATGTCCATGTCCGAACTCTACTCGCAGCGCGGGATGGACTTCCGCGAGGAGATGGAGAAGCGGGCCGCCGACATGGCGTTCATCCGCGACCTCGCCGCCCGCAACGGGATACCCTTCGAGCTGCTGTTCAAGCAGACCAACACCCCTCCCGGCACCGTCTCGGCGGCGTCGACAACCCCCACCCCTTAATCATCATGCGCTTCCTCACCAACGCCCTGAAGGGCCGCGAGCCCCTACTCATCGACCCGTCCCGAGCCGCCGACCACGCGGAGGCCGCGGCCAACGCCGGCGCGCTGGAGGACACGCTCAAGATGGTCTTCGGCTCGAAGCCCGAGGCTTACAAGGCCGGCCGAGTCGGCGTCATCCCGCTGAAGGGCGTGATTGGCAAGGGGCTGTCCCGCCTCGAGGCTTTGACCGGCGGGGCTGACGTGGACGAGTTCACCTCGGCCCTCGAGATGATGGAGGAAGACCCCGAGGTCTCGGTCATCGTGGTCGACATCTCGTCCCCTGGCGGGACTGTCACGGGTGTCGAGGAGGCCGCCGCGGCCCTCGCCCAGTCGAGCAAGCCCACGGTTGCCTTCACTGCCACCGAGGCCGCGTCCGCCGCCTACTGGATCGGCGCCTCGGCTGACCGTTTCGTCGCCACCCCTTCGTCCACCGTCGGCTCGGTCGGCGTCTACATGGCAATCCCCGACTACTCCAAGGCTTTCGACATGGCCGGGGTTAAGATGGACGTCATCAAGTCCGGCACCCTCAAGGGCGCGGGCATCCCCGGCACCTCCCTCTCGGACGCCCAGCGCGCCGACCTCCAGGAGCAGGTCAACGCCATCCACGCCGAGTTCCGCGCCTCCGTCCGCAGCAAGCGCCGGATGGTCGCCGACGCCGACATGGAGGGTCAGGTCTTCTCGGGCCGGCAGGCCGCTGGCAAGGGTCTTGTGACGGGCCTCGGAACGAGCCTCGCCGCCCTCGTCGCCGAGCTGAACGCTTGACACTGCTCCCAAGGGTAGAAACAAAATGGACACCATCGAAGCCCGTCTCGCCGCCGCCCTTGAGGGCATCGCGGCCAAGGATGCCGAAGTCGCCGACGCCCGCGCCACCGCGGAGAGCGTCGTCTCCGCCAACCTTGAGCTCATCGAGAAGTTGAAGGTCGCCGAGGACAAGCTCGCCGCCATCGAGGCCGAGAAGGTTGCCCTCGCCGCCAAGGTCGAAGCCGCCGCCGAGACCGCCGTGACCGCCTCCGAGGAAGCCGCCAAGATCGCGGCCTCCGTCGGCGTCGCCCCTGTCGAGACGAACCCCGCCGTCGACGCCGCCCCCAAGGCCGACGTCCTCGAGACCTACCTCGCCCTCTCCGGGCAGGAGCGCGCGGCCTTCTTCGCCGCCAATCGGAACGCCATCATGGGCGCCCTCCGCAAGTAATCTTTCCCCCAACCCTCACCCCCTAATCATCACTAATCATGGCTAACTCCATCCAGGCCGCCCCCGCTGTCCTCGCCGACGGCGTGATCGCGTCCCTCAAGAACAAGCTGCCCGTCCTCCGCTCGATGAGCCGCGTGTTCACCTCCACCCCCCAGGCCTCCGGCAAGACCATTCAGGTTCCCCTCATCGGCACCTCGACCGCTACCGAGTTCGGCGCCTCCGGCTACCTCGCCCAGGATGACGCGACCGTCACCAAGGCGGACGTCACCCTCAAGCACTTCAAGGTCTCGACCCGCGTCGACCCGCTCAACATCAAGGAGTACGGTGCCGGCTTCTTCATCGACAACTTCACCGTGACCGCCGCGAACGCCCTCGCGCAGAAGTGCATGGACGAAGTCCGCGCGATCATCACCGTCGCCAACTACTCCTCGGACGTCGTCTCCGGCGCCGCCCTGTCCTACGCCGAAGTCCTCTCGGCCAAGAAGACCCTCGACGACAACCAGGCTTCCGAGCCCCGCGTCCTCGTGCTGAACAACAAGTACACCCAGGACATCCTCGGTGACTCGACCATCGTCGGCGCCAACGGCTTCGGAGCCGAGGTCATCCGCAGCGGCCGCGTCGGCACCCTCGCTGGCGCCGAAGTGTACCAGTGGAGCAACCTGCTCAACACCCAGGATCTCGCGGGCTTCATGGCTGGTGCCGATGGCATCGCCGTCGCCGCCGCCCTCCCCTACACCGAAATCCCCGGCTGGGAAGTCGCCAACGCCATCGAGCCCGACACGGGTCTCGGCGTCCAGGTGATCGTCGGCCAGGAGCAGTCCGGCTACCTCAACGTCACCGCGACCCTGCTCTTCGGTGCCGCTGTCGGCCGCGCGGCCTCGCTCGTCCGCTTCGAGTCCACGGTCTAATCGACCCGGCAACGGACTTGGGGGCCCCTACGGGGGCCCTCTTTTTTTGACATCCTCCCAAGGGTGATGAAGACCAGCGAGCTAATCGAGGACGCGAAGGCCATCGTCGGCGACATGGCCGACCTCGCCCAGACCTGGACTGCGGTTGGCGGGACGCCTTCCTTCCAAGTCCTCATCGACGGCCCGAACATCACGCAGGACTTGGGGGCCGGGGGCTTCGTTGACAAGGTCTCGCATAACTGCCGGGTGGTCGCCGCGACTTCCTCGTGGACTACGGCCTATGGGGTCGCCTGCGCCGCGGCCGTCTCCTCGGGGGCGCCTGTCGCCGCCTTGGCTATCGGCAAGACGCTTGTGGCTACCGAGCAGGGGAACCGCCAATACCGCATCGAGGGTTCGACCTACAAGCCCGGCTCCGCGTGGGTCGAGCTGATGGTGCGAGCCCAGGACGACCGATGATCGGCATCAGCATCGTCCCGCGTTTCTCGCGCGTGAAGGGCGACCTAAAGGCTTTTAGGCAACACCTTAGCAAGTTGACTGGCGACCTCCTAACGCAGGAAGCCTGCCTCACTGCCCGGATGGCTATCAAGTTGACGGCACCGATGGCCGAGTCAGGCGGGCAAGGCGACAAGAAGGCCGCGGAGATAATGGGCAACCGGGCAATCGACAAGGATGTCCGGGCCATCTTCGCCCCCAAGCACGCCACCCTTTCGGCTGTCTTCGCAGACGGCAGGGCCGCGGCCAAGTCCCGCTTTATCGCGTGGAAGGAAAAGAACCTCCCGCAGTCTTCCTCGACCCTGTTGAGCAAGATACACGCCGACTCGGATGTGGAGCGCGCCTTCGAGCGGGCGTCGCGTCTTTACCTAGGCAAGCAGCCGAGGAACAAGGTTGTCTCTAGCCCCGCGCAGATGAAGTCCTTGCACGACGAGCAGAAGTACCGCGGCAGGGTTGTCCGTTTCGGTCGGCCGTCCAAGGAGGTCAAGCGCTACCCGCACGTCACGAGCGAGGCCAACATCAAGAGGTACGTGAAACTGCGCCAACTTCAGGTCGGCAAGATGAAGGCCGGCTGGTGGGACATCATCGACAAGCATGGCCGCAACCTGGTCATCTTCGGCCGCACCGTCGACTCGGGCTCCAAGGGCATTCCGAAGTGGATCTACCGCCACTCTGGGGGCGGCAACCTGAGCCGCGCGAAGACCATCATCGGAGGCAACCAGCGCATCCGCATCCGCAACGACAGGGGCAACGCCGAGGGAGTGGGCGACGAGCGCCGCACTCACGCCGCAGTCATTTCCGGCCGTATGAAGGCAATCTCCGAGCGGCCGTACCAAGTCTACGCAAACCGCATTGTCCGAAACTGGAACAGCAACCAGCGTCCAGGCGCCTAACTTATGGGAACAAAATCCATCCGAGAAATCATCGAGGGGGCCATCGTCGCCCACCTCGCCGCCCAGACCGAGCTCGCGGGCGTGAACATCTACAAGGGGCTTGAGGTCACGACCGACACCCTGCCCCAGGCCATCGTCAGCTGCGAGTCGGTGGGCAACCCTCCCGACCTCCCCGAGGGGCTGGGCAACTACAACGCCACGGTGAACGTCCACCTGTACACCTCGGCCGACGCCTCGAACGCCCTGACGAACCACCGGGACAGGTCGGCGGGCATCCTCGGGGCGATGCAGAACTTGAGCGCCATCAAGACGGTCTTCACCACGCAGGGCGACGCGACCTGCTACGACGTCACTTTCGAGACGGTGGACGACGGGCGCGGAGACCGTGCCCTTGGCACCATGGCGACCTTCACGGTGGCCGTTGTCCTGCCCGCTTGACAAACCCCCCAAGGGTAAGAAACAACCATGCCCGCCGTCGTCAAAGGTACCGCCCACGTTTACGGGATTGTCTCCGGAACGGTCACTAATCTCACGGTTCAGTCCTACACCATCTCCCGCTCCTTCGAGCTGGACGACAAGGTGGCCGACGCCTCGGGCATCACCATCACTCACCGCCTGGACGGCCGGACGAACGAGATCAGCGTCGAGGGCGTGCTCCAGTCGAACACCTTCAACATCGCGGTCGGCGACCGCCTCCAGTTCACGGGCAACGAAATCACCTTCGACGGCGTCATCACCCGCCTCGAGGACAGGGGCCAGAACAAGGGCTTTTCGCTCATCTCCCTGACTGCCGTCTCGTACGAGGGCATCACCTCCTACTCCTAATCCTCCCGAGGATGACGGACGCAGCCCCCGCCCTGGGGGCTGTTTCGTTTAGTTGGCCTCGGCCTTGTCGTCGCGGACGCGGAGGAAGACAGGGTGCCGGAGAGAGCCGGCCTTCGTCACTTCCTGGCAGCGAACCTCGACCAGCCGGCCGAGGAAGGCGGCGGCGTTGTCGCGGACGGCGCGGGGCAGGCCGATGCCGACCTTGACGCGGAGGCCCTTGTGGCTGACGACCAGCGAGCCGTTGTCCAGGATGTCGACGACGCGGAGGTCGAGGGTGCGCTCGGGCTTGACCTTGGCCCACTCGCCGCGGGCGACAGGGTAGGCGCGGTCGGGGTGCTTGAGGACGACGCCCTCGTGGCCGGCGGCGACTGCCTTGGCTAGGATGGTGTCGGTGTCCTCGGGGTAGCCGTCGTCGGCTGCGGGATCGTGCAGGACGGGGACGATGCGGACGAGGTCGAGTCGGCCTGCCTTGGCGAAGGCTTGCTCGAGGACGGCGCGGCGGACGCGCCAAGGGGAGTCGGCGAGGGCGGGCAGGTCGAAGACGTGGATGGTGTCGCCGACCATCTCGCAGTCGAGGAGGGTCTGCCCGAGGGACGCGGCCTCGACCTCGGCGAGCGGGGAAAGGGAGACGGGGTTTCCGTTTCGGGTGCAGGCGGTGACGGCTAGGCCGTCGACTTGGACGAGGAGGCGGATGCCGTCGACCTTTGCCTCGGCGATCATCTCGCCGGTGTCGGACTCAAGCCACTCGCCGGCTAGGGCTGGGGCGAAGGGCAGGGCGGCTTGCATACAAACAACTTTACCCCGCCCGCCTTTACCGTCAACAGCAAATAAAAGGATTTGTAGCAGGGCCAAACGGGGTGCGGCTGGCATCCTATGACCTCCCCCACAATAGGCCATTAGACCCCTCTGGCTTGCCCTAGGAGGCGTTTTGACCCTAGGGTGGCTGTCCTGCTATGGACAAGAGGTTTCTAAAGGCGTTTCTGACCCCTAGGGCTACGCGGCTCGCCGGCTACGACCTGTTCCCCTGGTGCCTCAAGCATCGCCTATGGCTGGAGGCGCTCGACCACCCGATTCTCTCGGGCCGCCCCTGCACCCCCGCCGAGCTCATCTTCTTCGCCAAGGTCTGCGCCGAGAAGCCGGTGGGGGAAGTGACGCTGAAGGACAAGTGGCAGGCGGCCAAGCTCAAGGTTCCCATCAACTACAACACGGCCATAAACGACGCCTACGACCACATGAGGGTCGATTGCTGGCCGCAGTTTTGGGAACGCAAGGAAAGCCAAGGGGGGGGAGGCAGAAACCGGGGGATGCCATGGGTGCTTTCGATTGTCGCCAACCTAGTAAAGGCCGGCCACAACCTAGAGGACGCGCTGAACCTTCCCGAGTGCCAGGCGATCTGGCTGTCCTGCGCGGCGAGCATACAGGCTGGGAGCGAGTTGGACATCTTGAGCACCGAGGACGAGGCCCTCCTTGACGAGTTGCAAAGGGTGAAGGACTCCCCTCCCAAGACATGAGCCGAGCAATGCAGTTTGACATCGTCGCCAACGACAAGGCGACCCCGGCCATGGGCAAGGTCGAGAAGTCGATGGACGGCTTCGGCAAGCGTGTGGGCGCGGGCTTTGCGATGGCCGCGGCAAAGGCCACGATGCTGCTCGCCGCCTTCAGCAAGATTTCCGAGTTCATCGGCAAGCAGGGGGACATCGCGGACGAGGCGGCCAAGCTCGGCCTTTCCCCGGAACTTTACCAGCGGCTTGGCTTCGCCGCGAAGGAGTACGGAATGGACGTCTCGCAGGTTGCCATGGCCCTTAAGGACGTCAACACCCTGCTCGACAAGGCGGCGACGAAGAGCGGCCCGGAAATGAAGGCGCTTGAGGCGCTGGGCTTCAGCCAGACGGACATCACCGATCGACTTGTCAGCCAGCAGGACGTGATGGCCAGGATGGCCGAGGTCATGAAGGAGGCCCGGACGGAGGAGGAGAAGTTCGCCCTCGCGACCCGGATGGTCGGCGCTCGGGTGGCGCAGTCCATCGTACCCATCCTGTCGGACTACGAAAACTTCCTCAAGTTGCAGCAGCAGCTGACGGTGGTAACTAACGAGAACGCCGCCGCCTATGACGCGCTCGGCACGAAGATAAACACCGCCGGCCAGAACATCGGCAACTTCTTCTCAAACCTAATCGGCGGCTATGCCCGCCAGACCGGCCTCATCGACGAGACCGACCTACCCAAGCCCGACGCCCGCACCGAGGAGCAGAGGAAGCGCGCCCAGCAGATGCGGGACGCCCTGCTCGCGGCCGACGCTAGGGACAAGAAGGAGCAGACGGACAAGGTAAGCGGGATGGCCGTGACTTCCCTTCAGGCGATCGGCGGCGGCGTGGCTCGCGGCGCGTCCCCTCTGGAGACATACGCCGAGCGAACCGCCATTGCGACGGAGACCATCGCCGCCAAGACTGAGGAGACATCCCCGCCGATGACCGGGGCTACCGACGTCACCAAGCCCTCGCAGGGCGTCGGCTCATCCTTCGCGAAGACCATGCAGGACGCAGGCGAGAAGGTCGGCACTGCGGTCATCAATCTTTTCAAATAACATGGCCCGCGTATCAAAAGGAAACTCCCTGTCCTCGGCCGTCCTCCAACCCGGATGGACAATCGAGAACGACGGCTTCGGCCTGCTTAGTTGCTCGGCCACGTTCAAGACCAGCCACGGCAACTCGAGCGGCAATGTCACTTCCGGCGCCGGTCTCGCCGCGCTCAAGGCCGCCCCTGCCCGCGGATCCAAGTTCCCCGGCGACGAGAGGCTGACCTGCCACCGGGCGTCGTCGGTGATGGACGCCAACGGGATACAGGTCATCTCGGCTGACTACGTCGGCATCGCCACCGGGAACAGGACGGAGGTGCAGGTCTCGGGCGGCTTCCGTTCCAACCAGGAGCCCATCTCGACGCACCCCGCCTTCATCAAGTTCGGGGGCCGCAAGGACGCCCCCGTGAACGGCGCCTCGTTCAACGACAGCGACGGCTCCTTCAAGCGTTTCGCCGACCCCGAGTACAGCGAGTGGCACGGCGTCACCTCCTACCTTGTGCCCGGCTTCAGCATCACCGGACACTTCTACACGAAAGAACCCTCCGCCCTGCCAAACCTCAAGAACGCGATGGGCACGACTTCCTCAACCGGATCTTGGGCTGGCTACAACCTTGTCGGCCCCATCGGAGTCCTTGCCAGCACACCATCCTGGAACGGCGTCCCCGCCTTCGTCGTCAACCTGACGGTGTTGCAGGGACGGGACAACAACGGCCCCATCACTGTCGACATCACCCGCGACCAGCTGCTTCTCACGGGAGTCAGCGTCGAATACTTCGCCGACTTGCTGAAGGTGTCCTACGACATCTCATTCTCGCAGGACGGCTGGAACTCCGCGATCTACAACGAGCGAACCAACGTCAAGCCGGCGAAGGCTCCCGGGAAGAAGTGGAACGGCAAGGGCACGCTCGGCCTGGGCGCCGCCTTCAACGCAACCGCGTCCGTCTTCGGGCGCTAACGCTGGACGATGAGCATCCACGGCAAGGGGGTTGGGGTTTACTCGAAGATGTCGGGGTCGGGCTGCCCGTCCTTTGTCATCGCCGACCCCGGCGACCCGGAGATACCCTTCGACCATCCCTTCAAGGTGACGGTCTTCATGGATGGTTTGCAGGTGAAGTACAGGGTGCGAGCCGGGACGGTGAACAACCTCGTCGTCAAGATGGACACGACCTACCTCGACGCCATCCCCGCGCCATCGGCAGAGCTGGACGGAAACGGCACCTGGAGGATTTACATCAAGGCGTCTTCATCGGCTCCGCCTGTCTTCTTCCCGAACACGGTTGTCGTGGAGGCGCACAACACGGAGCAAACGGACACGGACAGCAACGGCTACCTTCTTCTGGCGACCGTGGTTGTCGCCTCCGGCAAGCCCGGCCCGGTCAACCAGTACGTCTACGCCTCGCAGGTGCTCGTGCGCGCCAAGCCCGGCGAAGCGACAGCCCTTTGGTCTTGGTCTAGCCGATGAGCTACGGCCCCTTCCCAGCCTGGGACGAGGAGGAAACCTACTCGACGGGCGAACGCGTGTCCTACGATGGATACATTTACGAGGCCATGACGAGCATCGCGGCCGGAGACAATCCCCGCTCCGCGACCTATTCCCTGCTCGGCGGCACGTTCCGCAAGTGGAAGGTCTGGGACTATCCCGCGTCCTACATCATGGCGAGGCTTCGCAGGCTTCCCGGCGAAAGCGAGATTTCACTTCCCAACGAGGTTCGGACAATCTGCGTTAGGACTGACTTTGTGGCGACGGATGCGGGGTATGAGAACGACGTTTACCACGGCCCGGACTCCCTTTCGCCATCCGGCTACGGAATGCCCCGCGGAATGAATAGCAACTGGAGCCCGCCCGAAAGCGGATCAGAGCTGATGTATTCCTTCAGCGCCGTTCCGTACGAGGATGGCAAGCCGAAGACGTACGAGTACGGATTTGGAGCCGACACCGGCATCGTCTATCAGCCGACGACCATCGCGCCTTACATGAGCCTCGTCGAGACGGATGACGACCCCCCCGAGTATGTCTACGCCCTGAACCCCGCCTGGGCCACGGAAACACAAGGTCAGATGATTTCCTGCTATCAGACTTTCAGCAGGTCATTCCAGTATTTCGACGGGGACGGAGCCCCCAGCAGCACTACGACGACCGGATTCCAGGACAACTGGACAGCCGACCCGACGACCACCGTCGACGGCGAATACATCCTAGGCGGGATAGTCGGAACGGAGCCTAACTATCAGGGCACTTGACCTTCCCCCAAGGGTAGAACCTCCCCGCCGTGGCAATCCAGTTCACCAACTACCAGTTGTTCATCGACCCCGTGGCGCAGGCCGCGTACCAGTCCTACGGCGACTTCGCACCCGTCCCGACCCCCGTCTTCACCGAGGGTGACAAGGTTCGCCTCGAGCTGTACATCGTCACCCAGACCAACGTCCCCGGCTCGCTGATGCAGTTTCTGACGTTCCCCTCGGGGACGGTCAAGGTGCAGGTCGGCGCCCCCGGTTCGGCGCAGATCGTCGGCACGTCCACCTCAACGGCCGTCGCCGCCCCTGCCATCACCCTCGGAACCGCCGGCGGAGGCGTGACCCCCTTCACCATCGGCTCAAAGGCTTTCCGCGGCTATTTCAACGTTCGCATCCAGAACACGACCCCGGCCCTGGACGTCACGACCCGCTTCATCCAATACCCTATCGACCTTTCGCTGATGGAGGCCGCCCTGGTCGACGCCGTTCAAAGCGACACAGACTGGTCGCTTGCGACCGCCCAGGTGTTGCAGACCGGGGAGTTCACGGGGAGCATCGCCTTGAGCGCCAAGGAGACTAGCACGGTCTACAACCTCGCCGACTCGACCGAGTTGTCCGTCACCTCTAGCCTCACGGGCTACCCCGGCAAGTACGTCGACCTGGACTTCTCCGCGGCGGCCGTGGGAACCTTCCTCGGCACGTCCGAGTCCAAGCCCGCCACCCTCGAGGTGCAGGTGTCCGACTCCGGCGACGTGCAGACCTACGTTCAAATCCCTTGCACCATTCGCAAGCAGGTGCTCGACCCCGCCTAATCCTCCCTGATGAGCTCCTTCAACTTCAAGCGCGGCGGCACGTTCTCGGGCACCGTCACCTACACGCCCCCGACCGGCGGGCTGGCGAACCTCCTCGGGACGACCATCACCTCGGACATCCTGGACTCCGCCGGCGTGGTTCACCCGCTGACCCTGTCCTTGAATAACACCGGCCTCATCATCACCTTCACCGACCCGGCCGTGGACACCTCGGCGTGGGCGACCGGCGCGGCGAAGTGGGACTTGCGCGTCCTCCTCAACACCGGGGTCGTCATCTACTCCTCGACCGTCAACTTCACCGTCCTCCCGCAGATCACCAAGGACTGACCTATGAGCCTCACCATCACCGTCAACGGCGGCGGGACTTTCACCGCCAGCATGGAAGAGGGGCCCGTGTCCTTCACCGCCTCGCTCGCGGCTGTCGGCCCGCAGGGGCCCGCTGGTGCGAACGGTGCTCCCGGGCAGGGCGTCCCTGTCGGCGGCACGACCGGGCAGGTGCTGGCGAAGGCCAGCGGCACGGACTACGACACCGCCTGGGTTGCGGCCAATCCCTTCAACCAATCGCTCAGTACCACGGATGAGGTCACTTTTAATGTTCTTAATACAACTAGTGACATTCGGGTTGGTAATGACTTAGAGTTTTTGACTAACGGTACCGGGATTCTCTTCGCCGACGGAACCTACCAAACCACCGCCCTCCCCTCGGGCACCGCCGACGGCTACATCGTCATCTGGAACGCGGCAAACTCGACCTACGTCTCCTCGCCCAACGAGACCCGCGCCCTGTTCATGCTCGGGACGAACAAGACCGGCACGACAATCGCCAAGGGAAAGGCCGTCTATGTCAGCGGCGCCACCGGGAACCACCCCGAGATCACGCTTGCCCAGGCCAACTCGGAACTCTCCTCGGCCAGCACCATCGGCATCACCTCGGAGGAGATTGCGAACAACGGCACCGGGAAGGTCATCGTCTCGGGGCGTCTCGAGAACGTCAACACGAACGGCTTCACGGCCGGGGACACGCTCTATCTATCGCCCTCCTCTGCCGGCGGCTTCACGACCACCTTCCCGACTCAGCCCAACCACGGCGTGCTCCTCGGCTACGTCACGCGGGCGAACGCAAACACCGGCGTCATCGAGGTAGTCGTCAAGAACTACCAGGAGCTCGAGGAGCAGTCTGATGTCCTGCTGACCAGCAAGGCCAACAACGACCTGCTCTCCTACGAGTCGTCCTCGGGGCTTTGGAAGAACAAGAGTTTCTCGACCCTCGGCCTGCTCACCTCGGCAACGGCGGCGAGCACCTACGCCCCCATCGCTTCGCCGACCTTCACCG
>Ga0315907_10007204_pt1 | contig 11633 bp, 4 predicted proteins | sample LakEriMetagenome_3_FD_203525 | JGI IMG/M metagenome (GOLD analysis project Ga0315907, IMG submission 203525) | Freshwater fungal communities from buoy surface, Lake Erie, Ohio, United States - Buoy 12 MA123 | ecosystem: Environmental > Aquatic > Freshwater > Lake > Lake biofilm | place: USA...
ACCATTTCGGGTGCCACTACTGGGGACGGGGTAGGGTCTATCTCGTTTTATGACTTGACACAATAGAAGTGATACCATCCAGACAGATTGACCCCGTGAGGGCGGCATGAACCAGAATCTCTATTCAAACGGGGCTGTACCCCAGTCTAACCCCTCATATCCGATGGCCGGACTGCAGGGCAGTACCTATGCGCCGCCGCTTAACTATAACAAGCCGACCGAGGTCGTCGGCGGGTACGATGCTAAGATCAATCCCATGACCGGAGAAGAAATGGGACAAACAAATTTTGCAAGAGGCGGGCAAATTAATCCCGAGGCCGGTATAGCCTCGCTACTTGCCTCCCGTGGTCGCAACGGCGACAGCATGCTAATCCACATGGCTCCCGAAGAGGTTAAGGGACTCCAGTCCCTAGCCTTGGCCCACGGTGGTAGCCTAACTATCAACCCGCATACGGGGCTGTACGAAGCCTCGTTCCTCAAGAAGCTCCTGCCGACCCTGTTGGGTTTTGGCCTTAACTTCATTTTTCCGGGACTTGGCGCACTTGGTAGCAGTCTGCTCGTTGGTGGTGTGGAAGCCGCCCGTACCGGTGATCTGAGCAAGGGCCTCATGGCGGGTCTTGGCGCGTATGGCGGTGCCAGCCTTGGTAGTGCGATAAGCACGGCAGGTGCGACGGCGGCAAAAGCTACAACAAGCGCACTTCAAACCGGCGCTGATGCAGCGGCACAGGGGATTCAGGCTATAGCACCCGGTGCTACCACCGCTGCTTCAAACGTTGGTGCATTAACTGGTTCAGAGGCTATTAGGGCCGCTGGCGCTGCTGGTACTGACACGATCACCAAAGCATTGGCTCCTGAAGCCTTCAAGAACGTTGCTGCTGCACCCGTAACCGGGGCTAATCTGAGTTCTGGTATGGCGGCGCTTAAGGCTGCTCCGGGTGCTACGCTGGGTGCTGTAGGGTCTAAATTGGGTGCCGCTGGCGTTGCTGGTCTTGGCACGACCGCCTCTAGCCTTATGACGCCGGACTATAAGCCGCCTAATGAAGAAGACCCTTCGTACTACATTTCTGGTGGGTACGATCCGTACCAAGGGTTTTTGCCGGGTTACTACACTAAGAAGCCTCCGGGCATGGCTTCTGGCGGTGATGTCCGTGATCCTTCTGAGCCGCCCCCCGGTGCCGTGATGCTTCCTCCTCAAAGGCAAGCAGACCCTTTGTATGGCAGTGCATCTAACCTGCCTTATAGCGGTTCTGGCGCTGAGCAACTCAGTGCATACATGCAGAATCTGAACCGGTCGATGATTCCTGAAGCGAAGCCGGTCGCACCTCCTAAGCCTGTGACTACGCCAACTACCCCGAACAGGCCGACTACTGGAGGGCTTGGAAGATACGCCGATATGCTAAGAGACTTTGGCAATTTTGGCGGGATGATGGGTATGAATTTCGACTCGTCGATGTTTGACCAAGCAGACCAGCAGGGTCCTGCTAGTTCGTATAGCAGACCGCTTTACCGTATGACTGCTGACGAAGTTGCGGCAGAAGACGCGGCTCGTAATGTCCCGCCGCCTCCGATGATGCAGCCTCCAACCATGGCTCCGGAGCCGAACTACGGCGATTTTAGCGGCATAGACTTTTCAAGTTTGAATCCGTATGCGAGTAACTATTCTCCACCGGAACCGACTTATACGCCACCTTCCGAGCCGCGTGAATACGTTCAGCCGACTCCGTACAACAGTATGGAGTTTTATCAGCCGCCTGCCATGACTCCGTTCAGTGAGCCTGAGCGTGAGTACATCCCGCGCACGCAAAAAGACGTTCCTGTTTATCAAGAACCCATCTATCAGCCGCCTGCTCCCGTCTATCAGCCGCCTGCCATGACTCCGTTCAGTGAGCCTGAGCGTGAGTACATCCCGCGCACGCAAGAAGATACTCTTGTTCAAGAGTTTGCAGGCACCCCGTATATGCCTGAAATGTCGTATACACCGGCACCGCCTGTCTACACTCCTCCGCCCCCGCAGTACACTGCGCCTGTTGAAGAGGAGGCTAGAGACTACATCCCGGCTCCGCAGGCAAGTGAGCCTATTGAGTACATGGACTACCCGCCTATGCGCGGTGGTGGTAGGAAATTTGCTCCTGAAATGGTGCAGGAGCCTACGGAATACGGGCTTGGTCAGTTTGACCAGAACTACGATCAGTTCGGCAACGAGTACAACTTTGGGTTTGCCAAGGGTGGCGTAGCCAAGCGTGGTCGCAAGCGTAAGCAGCGCCCGGTGGCTGGCAAGTTGGTGTCTGGTAAGGGCGACGGCATGTCTGACAGCATCAAGGCCAATATCGACGGGAATCAGGAGGCTCGGTTGACTGACGGGGAGTTCGTCATCCCGGCTGACGTTGTGTCCCATCTTGGCAACGGCTCTACCGATGCTGGCTCCAAGAAGTTGTACGACATGATGGCAAAGGTTCGTAAGGCTCGTACCGGGCGTGCTCATCAAGCCCCGCAGGTCAACGTTAACGGGATGATGCCGCGATGAAGATCGTGATGCTTGAGAACAATGAAACTGATATGAAGAGGCTGCTTGACCTCCTTATTAATCATTTCATTCCCGAACACAGCATGGGCAAGCTTAGCGCCAAAGAGTTCAATTTTGCTAAGGGTTATGCGTGGCTTGTAGAGAACGTAAACTGTGGAGCGTGGGCCGTTGAAGATGACGATGGGGTGTTCGTTGGGTCTATCGGACTCAACCTGACTTCACCGTGGTACTCAGACACAAAATATCTGACTGATGGTTGGTTTTATGTATTACCCGAACACCGTAATACAGGTGTCGGGAAGATGTTGCTTGACCGCGCTAAGGAGTTCGCTGAGGAATCTGGGATGCCCCTGATTGTTGGCGTGTTCAATGCAGAAGACACTGAATCAAAATTTGACATCATGCAGCGTATGGGCATGAAAGTTGTTGGCGGCTTGTTTGCCGCAGGAGTTTAATTATGTGTGGCGGTGGCGGCGGTAGTTCAGCACCTACTCAACAAACAGTTACCCAGACCAACATCCCGGATTGGGCCAAACCTTATGCCACCCGACTGTTGGGCGAAGCAGAGAATCTGACTTACAATCAGCCCTATCAGTCGTATGAAGGGCAGCGCCTTGCTGGGCTTAACCCGCTCCAGCAGCAGGCCATGATGGGCACGCAGGCTCTCGGTCCCACTCCGCAGATCGCGCAGGCTTCGGGTCTTGCAGGACTCGTCGGGCAGCAGGCAGGACAGTTGGGCCTCTCGTATCAGCCGATGCAGTATCAGCCGGTTGGCGTGTCGTACATGGGCACGCAGGCTCCGTCCTTACAGCAGTATCAGATGGCTGCTCCGCAGCAAGTTGGTGGGCCTAATCTGCAGGCTTTCCAGATGGCTGGGCCTGAGCGCGTTTCCGGTTCGAACCTGCAAGCATATCAGATGGGACCGGCACAGCAGGTAGGCGCGGAACGCTTCGGCACTCAGGCGATGCAGGACTACATGTCTCCGTACATGACCGGCGTTGTTGAGCAGCAAAAGAAGGCGACTATTCAGGACTTTGCTCGTCAGATGCCCGGCTTGCAGGCACAAGGTATCCGTGCCGGTGCACGTGGCGGTACCCGTGAGGCGTTGCTACAGTCGGAGGCAAACCGGAACCTTCAGGGTCAGTTGCAGGGCATTGAGGCTACTGGTCGGCAGCAGGCATTCCAGCAGGCGGCGCAGCAGTTTGGCGCTGACCGTGCGGCTCAGATGCAGGCAGCGATGGCTAACCAGCAGGCAGGACTCACCACCGGCCAGCAAAATCTTGCTGCTCAACTGGGTGTGCAGCAGCTTGGCGCACAGACCGGACTTCAGGCGGCTCTTGCTAATCAGCAAGCAGCGCAGCAGGCGGCACAGCAGAACCTCTCTGCTCAACTTGGTGTGCAGCAGCTTGGCGCACAGACCGGACTTCAGGCCGCACTTGCCAACCAGCAGGCTGGGCTTACCACAGGGCAGCAGAACCTTCAGGCGCTCCTTGGGATTCAGCAGTTGGGTGCCCAGACTGGCCTTCAGTCGCAGCAACTTAATCAGGCCGCGCAGTTGCAGGCTCAGCAGCAGGCGCTTGGGCAGAATCAGGCTGCTCAGCAGGCGATGGAGCAGTCCCGTCAGTTCGGTGCTGGGCTTGGCATGCAGGGTCTCCAGCAGCAGTTGGCTGCAGCAGGTACGCTTGGTCAGTTGGGCCAGACCCAGTTCAATCAGCAGCAGATGGCAGCGCAGGCCCAGCAGCAGGCTGGGTCGCAACTTCAGGGCTTGGAACAGCAGCGCCTCGAACAGCAGTATCAGGATTACATCGCTCGTCAGAGGTATCCGTACTCGCAATTGGGCTTCATTTCCGACATCATTCGTGGTGTACCGGCTACGGCTGCTTCTCAGCAGATTTATCAGGCTGCGCCTAGCCCGCTCAATACGATGGCGGGTCTGGGTGCGATGTACTACGGCGCTCAGAGGGGTTAATGATGGCTAATAACCCGAATGCACTTGCGGGATTGACTGCGATCTCTCCCACGGTATCTGCTTATCAAAACTTCGTTGAGCAGAAGGACAAGGTAAACGGTGCGAACATTGTCCCGTTCCTTGTCTCGCGTGGCGAACCCCAACTTGCAGGGCTGATTGCCAAAAAGCTTCGTATAGAAAACGTTGCTAAGACCCAGCAACAGATGGCCCAGCAGCCCCCCGCTGCCCCGCCGACCGTAGCCCAGCAGTATGATGCGATGCTTGCTCAGCAGCAGGCACCAAGAATGCCGCAGGCTCCGATGGCTCCCCCTGCCCAGATGCCCCCCGCCGCTGGTGGCGTGGCTTCTATGCCGAATCCGGGTATGGCTCGTGGGTTCGCTGGTGGTGGCATCGTGGCGTTCAACGGTGAAGACGGGTCACTTGTTAACGAGCCTAAGTTCCCGTCCGGTCAGTTTTTCTTCCCCGGCGCTTACGAAGATAGCGGGGAGCTTAAGCCTTGGGCGGCAGGGATAGCCAACGCATTTAGCCCTCGTAAGTCGAGCGCTTCAGTGATACGCGAGGCACAGGCTCTTGCTAGTCAGGGTAGAACTCAAGAAGCCGTGGCGCTTTTGCGTAGCGCACGTATTGACCCGAAGCAGGCTTTCGAGACACAGGTACCGACTTCTCCTGCCACTTCTGCTCCTGCTCCCGCTCCTGCTCCCGCTCCTGCTCCCGCTCCTGCTCCCGCTCCTGCTCCCGCTCCTGCTCCCGCTCCTGCTCCCGCTCCTGCTCCCGCTCCCGCTGTAGATGCTCCTACTGCCCCTGCTTCGCCTACTAATGCTGTTAGGGCTGCTAGACCTCCTGCTACCCCTGCTCAAGATCCGTATGCTCAGTTCATGCCTGAAAAGCCTAAGACCGCAGCAGAACTTCGTGCTGAGCGTACTGAACGAGAACGCGCTGGTGGGTATGGCCAGTTCAGTCAGGCTAGCAAAGACGAAGCGGAGTTCATCAAGGAGCGCAAAGACCGTGCTGGTCAAGATGAAAAGTCCGCTCGTAAAGACTTCTGGATCATGACTGGCGCGTCATTGCTTGGTAGCCGTAGCCCGTTCTTTGCAAACGCCCTTGGTGATAGCATCAAGGAGAACTACGGTAACTTGATCAAGGATCTGCGTGATCTTAAGAAGGAAGGAGACTCGATCAGAGTTCTTGAGATTCAGATGCGCCGTGCTCAAGAAGTCGCTGCCCAGACTGGAGACAAGGAAGACCGCGCAGAAGCGCAGCGTCTTGGCGCTGAATACAGGAACGCTGGGTTTGAGATCCAGAAGCTTAAAAACGAGGCTAATCAAAAAGCGCTTGATCGCGCAACCAATTTGCGTATAGCGCAGTTGCGTATGAGCAACCAAAACGGTTCAAACGACCGTATTGAAAGGCTTACTAAATTGCAGGATCTTGTAAATGAGCCGGGTATATCTGATCAAGAAAAAGCAATTCGTATAGAAAGACTTAACAACGAACTTGAGTTCCAGAGTAAGGCAACTGCTGCTACGGTTGGCACTGCATACGCTGCTGATCAAAGCAGAGAGGCTAGAAGGGAAGCTGCTCTTTTGAAGGCCCGTGCTACGCCTGCTTGGGTTTACGGTACTCCGGAACAAAAAGCCGCAATCGAACAAAATATGCTTATAACTGAAGGTGTAGGTTACGTCCCGCAAAGTGCTAATGTAAGGAATCCTATCGACTTTGCAACGCTGCCACGATAAGGTGTAGGTAATGGATGTACGCCTGCCAGACGGGACTGTTATTAACAATGTCCCGGACAACATTACTCAAACCGAGCTGCTTGCACGTCTCAGTAAAGCTGGATATGACGTAGATGCAATGCTGTCCGGTAAAAAACCGGACGAAGCTCCTGCGCCTGAACCTGAGCGCACTCTTGGTGGCTACACCAAGGAAGCCTTTAAGGGTTTGATCCCCGGCCTTGTTGGGCTTGGTGAGACTGCGATTACTGGTGCCGCCTCTTTGCTGCCTGAAGGGGCTGAGCAGGCCGTGCGTAAGCCTGTCGAAGAATTTGCTACCGGTGTACGTGAGACGTTTGCCCCTGCGCCGGGCTATGAAGATACGCTTGTACGCAAGATCAGCGAAGGCGTCGGTTCTACGGTGCCGTTCCTTCCGCTTGGTGCGTTGGGCTTGGCTGGTAAAATTGGCGCAGCGGGGCTTGGTGTATCTGTTGGTGCAGGTGAGGCCCGGCAAAAAGCTGAGGAGGCTGGGGCTACTGAGGGTCAACGCGGTGTTGCTACCGCGCTAGGTACGATCCCCGGTGCATTGGAAGCCTTGCCGCCTATCCGCATCCTGCGGCGCTTTGGCTTTGGCGATGAGGCCATCAAGGAAGTTGCGGGACTTGCTCCGGCTTTGGGTCGTGTCGCCAAGTCCGGCGGTGAAGAGGCACTGCAGGAAGCCAGCAGCCAAGTCCTTCAGAACCTTATCGCCAAGGGCGTCTATGCACCTGACGAAGCCGTGTTCGGCGGTGTGGGCGAGGCTGCTACCGTGGGTGGCGGCGCTGGTGCCGTAGTCAGTGCGATTGCTGAACTTGCTCTGGGCCGTAGGTTGCGTGGTCCAGAAGACGAGACTACGACTGAAGAAGCCCCGCCGCCCCCGCCCCCTCCTGCTGGCGAAACTGCTGCACCTCCTAGCGCACCGAGTGGTATCCCGCCGGAAGCGTTCGCGGCTGCTAAGGAATATGCTGATAAGGTCGCTAGCGAAGAGGTTAAGTTCAATCTCTTCAAGGCGCGTAAGCTTATCCGTGACATGGGCTACGAGATTGGCAACGACTCAAAGCTTGCCGATACCAAGTCCTTGTTCAACGACATTTTGACAGCCAAGTCTCCTGATCTTGGCATGCTGACCACGGGCGAGTTTGTCCCAGAAGACGTTGTTACTCCGGCTGAGCCGGTTGTAGATGAAGAGACTGGGCAGTTGGGACTGCCTATGGAGTACCCCGAGGTTGCATCCCCATCTGTTAAAGAACAGATTGTTCAGTCAATTGCTCCGCCGACTGGGGAAACTCCGGAACAACTTAGTTTACGTCTTAGACGTGCGTCAACGCGTAAGACAAAGGAGACTCCAAGTGGAGCAGATGTTACAACCACTGCTGGCGAGACTGTCACTGAACCAGTTAGAAGAGGCGATGAGGTGCCTCCATCTGGAGTTGGAGCCGCAGAACCCAGTATTGCAGGACCTGCAGGTGCAGGAGTGGTACCTGCTGATGTGTCTTTTGAAGAACCTGATGTTAGAGAAGGAACGGTCGGCGCTGCACTGACGGAACCCGCCGCCCCACGACCACGGCAGTTGTCCAATGCTGCTAATAGTCTGAAGGAACTTGCCAAAAATACGTATTCACTTGGTGCGCTGAATCGCCTTGAATACGTAACTGTTATTAACGAACTGAACAAACAAGCACCTGACATCGGCGTTATACGCAGCAAACTTACCAAAGCTGCAAAAGCCGTAGGTATAGAAGTTCAACGTGCTTCTCCCAAGTTAGATGTAGGCACCCGAAAGTTCATGTTGGACAAGAAGGGCGACCGCGATGCTCTGACTCATATTGCTGACCTGATGTTGCAGAACGCGCCGTCAGAGTCTGAGACGATGGACTACGTTGATGACTACCTCGATCCAACTGGCGCGAGCAAAGAAACCATCAGGTCGAAGCCCGGTGTCAACGCTCGTCGGATGGCGAAGATGCTTGGCCCTCAGTTGTACGGCGACCCAAGCGATATGGGTGTGGTCACGATCAAGGAAATCTTGCAGAACTCGTTTGACTCGATCAAAGGCATGATCGACAACAATGAACTGACTAAAGGCAAGATTGATATTGATGTAGATCCTGATAACCGTGTCATTGAGATGATCGACAACGGTCGCGGCATGACTCCGGAATTGTTAGGTACTAAGTTCCTTGAGATTGCTGGTACAGGCAAAGACGCTAAGACTCCTTCGGGCGGTTTCGGTATTGCCAAAATGCTGTTCTTGTACGGCAATAAGGGGATTAAAGTCACGACGATGCGTGACGGTAAAGTGGCTGAGATGGTCACAAACGGCGAACAGTTGTTTGACGCGCTTGAGAATCCTGAATCTGCGCCAGATATTTTTGTCCGTGCCCCGACAGAAGAAGATCTGCAAAAGTTTCCTCAAGGACACGGCACTAACATTGCTCTGACCATACCTGAAAACTTTAACGACCCCACATCCGGTGAAGTTAAAGAAATTAAGATGGTGCAGTACGAAGGTTCCGTAAAACCTTTGATGAAAAGTCCGCTATTTGCGGACATAGATGTAACTTTTAGAAATAAAAGATATGGCGAATCCAGAGATTCCATACCTATTGGAAGCGGTTTTCCGTATAACGAATACACCGAATTTACGAATGTTAAATTCCCGTGGGGCAGTGCACGGGTTTACATAGCGCCGTCAGATGAAATGTATGGCGAAAACTTGCATGTGTTATCGAACGGCTTGTATCAGTTTTCACAAAGAGTCTCTAAAGATCCTCTGGACATGTGGTCTAAGCCGGTACCGTTCCAATTCTATGTAGACATCAAGCCTACTGTTAAACCAGAAGATCCGGGATATCCGTTTACTTTTAACCGTAAAGACTTTACAGAGCAAGCCAAAAAAGATTACGGCAAAGTCATGTCGTACATCAATGCTCTGTATGCTTATCAAGACATCAGTAATAGCGCCTCGTCGTTTGGTTCGTTGCAGTACTTTGATGGCCCTAATAGGCTCTCTGCTCCGGTAGATGTCAAGCCAACGGTGCCCCCTGCCAAGACTGTGTTTGCTGGTATTCAACAGGGCGATAAAGTCACGGTTGAAGACGGTAAATTATTTGTAAGTGGGAAAGAACTGCCTGAACTGACCCCTGATCAACTTCGCGCAGGTATACCGAAAGCAGACCAACTTAAAGTTGATCCGTCAATGATTGACCCAGATCGGGTCATGCTGCACGACAACTTGAAGTTCAAGGGTTCTGATAAAACGTTTTCCGACCATATGCGAGAAGCGTATGGCGATGCGTTCGATAGATTCATGTTTGACGTTGGCGATGTATTTAAAGATCTTCGTAATGAAGTTGTTGACGTATTAGGATCAGATTACAGAGAGCTTTTGCAAGAAGGCGTTGGCGTCTCGTTTGACAAAGAGTATCGCGGCGTTTCTATCCGCGTACCGTTTAGTGGGTCGTTTATAAACCCCTTTGCTACGCGTTCAGTCAATCCTCTCAAAGCCGCGTATGGTGCGTTCGGCACTATGGTTCATGAGTTGGCGCACTTTAAAGTACGCGAGCATAACGACAAATTTCCTGCTGAAATGCAGCTTATTGATTACGAGTTGCAGGCAGCAAACAAGTTAAAGTTTGACGCTTATCAAAATAAACTTGTAGACGCGTTTAATAAGTACCAAGATGTATTTGAAGCCGGTTGGAGGCTAATAAATGAGAGCGGAAGTCTTGAAGCTCGTGGAGACCGTTTCCGAGATGGTAGCCGGGAAGACGCAGGCAAACCTGCGGATGAAGGCGTTCCTAGAGGCAAGCGCAGACCAAGCGGAGCAGGACGAGCCGGGAAACAAGTACAGCCAAGAGTTGTACCAAGTACTCAGCCTGCTGGACAGGGGCGTCCCAGTGGGGCAGCTCCGGCAGCACCTTCAGCGGAACCTACCGACCGGAGAGGTCAGACCCCAGAGCAAGCAATAAAGACCCGGCAGGATACGTACAAACAGCGGTACGGTAAGACCAGTATCACTGACCGTATCCTTAAGTACGTGTCTGGAAGAGAGGCTGGTAGCAGGCGGCTCGACAAGTTTGAGGCGATTGTCAGGAAGTTCCAGAACGAACTGCGCCCTGCTTTGCGGGTTGAGCGGGATCTTAAGCGTGCCGGTGAACTGATCACCTACGGTCCCGGCATGAACGATGCCTATACCAAGATCACCAACGCTCAGGATAAGGCTGCTTGGCTCACCTCGACCATGCTCAAGGGGCCGATGGACCGTGCGTATAAGTCTATCGAGAAGTACGCCAAGTCTCGTGGGTTGACCACGGATCAGGCCATCGAGGAACTCGACCGCTTCCGCATCGTCATGCACGAGCCGGAGCGCCGCATGATTATGTTCATGCGTTACGTGCCGCTTAGCACTAAGCGGCGGCCTTTCCGTGACTCAAATGGCAGAACAATTCAGATCAGCCCTGCCGAACTGCGTGATCAAATCCTGAAAAGCCTCGTCAAGCCGGGCAACGATCTTGTTAGCAATGGACAAGCCAAGCAGTTACACAAGCTGCTGAAGGCGCTTGTATCTGACAAGAACAATGTTGATCCACTTGGTGCTAGCCCGATTAAAAAAGAAGGCAAGCCGATGTCTACGGACATCAACGACGAGCAGTACAACGTGCTTGGTGGGTACAGCCCTGCCTTCATTGCTAAGTGGGCCGACACATTGAATTCGTTAGGCACCCAGAAGCCGACTGCTGAAGCGGCGATCAAGGCCATCGAGGATGTGCAGAACGTAACGACCGAACTCAACCGCATGGCGAAGTATTGGACCAAGCCGGTTGATAACATCGTTGCCTTCTACGACTTCAAGCACTACACGCCGTTCAAGGGCGTGCCGGGCACCAAGGTGCGTGCTGAAGCGGAAATGACTGATCCTAACGATGTACGTATCAGCGGCGAGTTTGCTGATGCAGATCAAGCCATGGAGGGGCGTGAGTCCGAAGCCGATAACTCAGTCCTTCAGTCTCTCTCCGATGCGTTTTATGCAGCCTCCCGCGCTGGCCGTGCCGGTGTAACGGAAGCCGTTAAGAACCTTATCGAGCAGGGGCACATCAGCGGTCGTAAGGTAGCCGAAGTGACCCACGAGCAGCGTTATCTTGATAGAGACTTTGACTTCAAGAAGTTCAAGGGCAAGAACAAACTGTTCCACTACAACGATCTCGGCAACATCGAGGTCTATGAGATTGCCGATAAAGACTTAGACTTCTTGCAGTCTATCCGCCGTCCGTATCAGGTGGACAACTTGGGAGTTAGATGGGGTAATAACATCACCGGCTTCTTTGGTCAGTTGCATACCCGATACAACCCGTCGTTCGCTCCGCTCAACTTCCCTCGTGACATCTTC
>Ga0315907_10007205_pt1 | contig 11632 bp, 8 predicted proteins | sample LakEriMetagenome_3_FD_203525 | JGI IMG/M metagenome (GOLD analysis project Ga0315907, IMG submission 203525) | Freshwater fungal communities from buoy surface, Lake Erie, Ohio, United States - Buoy 12 MA123 | ecosystem: Environmental > Aquatic > Freshwater > Lake > Lake biofilm | place: USA...
CAAGAGAAGGAGCAATAGACTGAAGAGTGTTAGAGTATTCCTGGCCGGTGGCCACATCGATCACCCGGGCCACGAGTGTATGGGACTGGGCCGTGGTGGTGGTTGAGTTTGTGAAGACTACAGAGTTAAGAGTGGTCAAAGTTGCATCGGAGAGACAAACTTTAGGATCTCCTGGGCTTGTGAGGGCACTATAAACAATAGTAGCTCCATCTAAATAGTAATCGACTCGAACATATTGTGAGTCTCCAGGGTATGTGCCCTCTTCATCGGCCACCTCGACACAGTAATCACCCTGGTTACTACCACCAGCGGGGATGAAATTATATGTCGTCCCTGAAGGATAAGCGATTCCATTATAGGCAGTGGAGACAGCAGTAAAAACTGGAAGAGGAGTGGAGGAATAAATATCCCGGCCAATAATTTGTGCTAATGGTGGATGAGCAAGGGATATCGCCCACTGTTTCTCATCAACGATTTCACCGGCATTGTTTGTTAAACGAGAGTTCAGGATATAAGATCCAACTCCATGGGAGGCGAAGTAGGTAGAGGGATTAAAAGGGAAGTCAGGATAATTATAACCAGTACTGCTGAGGGACCCATCGGCCCATCCATTCGGAGTTGGGTTCGTGGGACCAGTAGTCGAAAAGTTATCATCCTCGGTATAAATGAGGACACCAGATTTATAGAGCTTCCAGGCAATTTTATAACCAGCACCACTCATCGTAGCGCCATTGTTAGACACTCTATATCTAAAATTTTGCAAAGACTGAATGGGAGTCATTGCTACATCATAACTAGGGTGAGAAAGGTTGCTATCATTCAGAATAACAGGCTTGGGTACATCATTAATTTTTAATTCAAAACTGTGAGAGTCTACAATTGAATTATTTCCATCCAGCACCTTGGCCGTAATGATATGGATTCCTAGCTGGGTTGAAAGTGAGTTAGGAGTTGTTGAGTAGGTAAAAGTTGTGCCAGAGGAGGTTCCAATTAAATTCACTGGAACACCATTAAACACACGTTCCCATTTCACGGTATAGGTTTGAGCATAGGGATTTGAAACAACGATACTAAATTGAACAAGACTAAAGTCATTTTTATATTTACTTAAGGCCGAGGTTGGCAAAAAACTATCAATATCAATAAATGAACTCGGTCCATTCATCACTGGAACGCATGTTCTCAGCATGGCATTGAATGCTTCATTGGTATTACACTCTGTTTGCTTGGTCTGTGGAATACAGCTCGCAAAAAAGAGGAGTATAAATAAGAGGCCAATAGATTTGAAACCAACCATAGTTTCTTTCCTTTTCGTTCCTTCTCTTGTCCTATCGGCTGTTTCTTTGAAATTCCTTAGACTTGAGAGAATTTAAGAATTATGGGTTGACTCTATTGTCCCTTTTTACTGATAGTTTTGGTTGGTTAATTGATCGAATTCTTCACAAATCCAGTGATTTACAAAGGCTTTCAGGGAATGGCAAAATAGAGGAACTAGGTAATTTTTGACCATAATTGTTGGCATATGGTGAAGGAGAGGAGCATGTTTTCTTTTTTAAAGACGGCCCAAGGTGATTCCAAAAAAGCCCAAGGAAAAGTCATCGCTTTGATGAATCAAAAGGGTGGTGTGGGTAAAACTACCATGGCCTTTAATCTTGCTCATGCATTTGCCCATGAAGGTAAAAAAGTTCTCTGCCTAGATATGGATCCTCAGGCCAATTTTTCTTCTCTCTTTGATATTCAGGCCTCAGATTATCATATTTATCATCTCCTCATTAATTCGGTCAAAGAACTGAAAGCCCTTCATACCTCTGTGTTACCTTCAGATGTGATTGTCAAAACTGAGCAAGAGGATGGAGTACACATTGACCTACTTCCTGCTGGCCAGGAGTTATCAGGATTCGAATTGACCGTTGCTGGGATGAACGGCCCAAGACAACTTATTCTTAAGAAATTTATAGAAAAATATGAGCTTCGCTCACAATATGATGTGATTGTTATTGATGGTCCGCCAACGCTTGGACTATTAGTGGTTAATATACTTTGCGCCACAGATGGTGTGCTTTATCCTTTTGTCCCTGATCGATTTTCTGAACAAGGTCTTAAAAATATCCAACAAGTTGTTTCTGATATTGCTGAAATGGAGATCACTTCAACTCCAAAAAATTTGGGATATATTCCAAACTTGTTCGACATCCGTCGTAAACAAGCGAGTTCTGATCTGGCCCAGATCAAAGAAACTCTTGGAGAAGCAACAGTTTATGAAGCTTTCACTAACAAGGTCCAATTTGGGAAATCTTTGGCCCAAAGAAAATCTGTTTTTCAGTTTAAATCATCTGAGTATAAAGATCTTCAAAGACAGTTTGTCGATATGAGCCAAAATGTGACTAAGGAATTACAGTCATGAAAAACAAAATGAAAAATCCTCTTTATGTTGTCAAAGGTCAGGAGGTCCAAGAGGCCAATGGCGTTTTTGATCTTGTGGTAAAGAAGTTAAATCTTGAGCCCCTCATACAATTCATTCAAAATATAGTGAAGTTTCTTCTAGAGCAGATAAAGTCTTATCCTACTTTTATTGCCATAAAAGCTTTCTTAGATGAATTTCTAGGGAAATATCTATTTGTCTTAAAGAAATTTTTACCGGCCGAAGCCTAGTCTTACTTAAGGCTGCGTCTTTTAGGGGCAGCTGCTTTGGTTGAGATTGATTGAGTTTTTGGTTTACCGAAATATTCTTGTTCAAGTTCAATTAATTCTTCACTTGCCTTAGTCTCAGTCTCTTCTGTTTCCTTTGCGGTGATAATTTGAACATTTTGTGCTGCTTCTTCAAGATACTGCATTTCTTGATTAAGAATAATGGCCTCTTCACTTGGCATAGATTGGGCCCAAGAAATCAGTGAGTAAAATATAGAAAGCATAAAAATAGATATCTTCATACCAAGTCTCCTATGGTAAAGGTTATCAAGACAATAGACCCTTTTCAACAATCAATGAAAAAATGACTGATTTTGAACTTAAAAGTTACGATTTTTATCTCCCCCCTGAGCTCATTGCTGAAAGACCAGTCCCAGATCGCCATTCCTCCCGTCTTTTGGTGTATGATGAGTCTAAAAACCAGGTTATTCATTCAACCTATCAAAACATCGGTGAATTTCTTCCTTCAGAGTCGACACTCGTCTTTAACCGCTCCAAAGTCTTTCCTTGCCGTTTAATTGGTCGAAAAAGCACCGGTGGCGAGGTGGAGGTCTTTTTACTTTCCCTCATTCAGACTGGTCATTCATTTCCTGCCATGATTAGGGCCTCTGGTAAAAGACGAGTCGGGGAGATTTTTGAATTTGCGGAAAATTTCCAAGCAAAAATTAATGAAGTTGTGGGAGATGGGACCTTCTTCGTTGAATTTAATTGTTCCTATGATCATCTTATCCAGAAGCTAAACGAGATAGGTAAAATTCCAATACCACCTTATATCAGAGGTGGTGTGAGCGATGAAGAAGATAAAAGAACCTATCAAACCGTATATGCCAAAGAGTTAGGCTCTGTGGCCGCTCCCACAGCAGGTCTTCATTTTTCAAATGATCTGCTCGAGAATTTAAAAACTCAAGGACACCAGCAGGCATCAGTCACTCTTCATGTCGGGGCCGGGACCTTTGCTCCAGTCAAAGCGACAAATATTTTAGAACATAAGATGCATGAAGAGTTTTTTACAATCGATGAAGAGAATTTAAAAAAGATTAAGAAGGCGAAAACGAGAATTGCTGTAGGGACCACAAGCCTTCGAACCCTAGAGTCATGCTGGGTCAATGAGAATATTGACTTTGATCCCTCCCAAGGTATGAAAGGGACTTCTATCTTTCTCTATCCGGGGCGTCCGATAAAATCAATAAGTGGCCTCGTGACAAATTTTCATCTGCCGCAATCAACCCTCTTGATGCTTGTAAGTGCTTTAATAGGGCGAGAAAAAGTTCTTGAACTCTATGAGATTGCCATTAAGGAAAAATATCGGTTTTTTTCTTATGGAGATGGGATGCTTATCCTGAGAAAGCCTTGAGCTTCCTAGAATTTCTTAAGTACACAAAATTCATACATCCTTGTGCAATCATCTTTTGCTAGTTTCATATTTAACTCCTGATCAGTCTTCCAAGGTAATTCAACCTTGAAATGGGGTTTTCTCATGAATGTCCTAATGATGATTTGCGCCCCAAGGGGAACAGACTCTGGAAGGCCTGTAAGAAATGAAGAGACCTCAGAATCACTCATATAAGAAAAGGTGTCTGATAAAGAATAAAAGTCATGAGGGGATTGTTTCAAAAGAGTGAGCAGGTTTTCTTGGTGATAAAAAATTTCAGTGGTATTTATTTTAATCTTATTAAAAAGTTCAACGTCACATTCGGCGGGAAATGCTTCCTTAAAAAAAACTTTTCCGAGAAAAATAAGCTGCAGAAAATAGTTGGACTTAACCCAAGTTGTTTCAAAAAGGTCATTGAATTCATGGGCGACATAATCGGCCGCACTCAGAGGGTTAGTTCTCTTCTCTTCAGAACCTGCAAAATGTCCTTTGTAGAGCATCTTATTAGCAACCCATGGATTCAGAACTATGTTGGTATAAAAATTAAATAGTTTTTTGCTCCATAAATGGGGGAGCCTTTTTAATTGGTCCGCCTGGGAGGTTGTTTCGAAAAGAGGGAATAGATTTTTCAGGAAAATTTTTTGATAAAACTTTCCGAGTTTCATAAAATGTCTTTCCCATCGACCTAAATAAATAAAACCATCGTTTTTCCAATCCTTTTCAAAGTAGTTCCAGTATTTAAGATCATCCCCATCAAGGCCAAGTTTATTGAGTAATATCCTTCGATCAAGCCCCTCATTTTTTTGTCTGTAACCTAGAAAAAAAAGGTACTCATCATAGCTTAAGACTTTTATGGCAGATATTCGAAGCCTGAAAAGTCGAAGTTGGGCGCTTGAGAGGTCTACGATATGTAGTTTTTTGGGGTTTTTGGCGAGCAGAGGAATAACTCTGCTCCCTGATCCACAAACACAAAAAAATGATTGAGCATTTTCTGGCGCCAATTTGTATTCAATCCAAGTGTCTTCGTTGGCCAGAGAATAGTTGAGCCCTTGGAAGTATTGATTTGTCATGGCAAATCCTTTTTCACTAATAAATAATCATGGACCCAGTTGAGCCACGCCCATTTTTGGCTGTTTCCCGCGATCTTCTCACTCGTGAGACCCGTTCTTACAAGGGCAGAAACAGTTACCTTTTTATTCTTTTCAAAACCAAGCTTAATCGCAGAATAAATCATCCCAGATGAAAGTTTAAGACCTTGATATTTTTTTCTAAGTGCAATCGACTTAATCACGAGTGTGTCCTTATCAAAAAAGGCAAAAAGAAAACCAGCAGTATCGCCCTCTGGAGTCATAAGAACACATGAGGGAGAAAAATCATAATTGACCTTCGCGGCAGCATAGAGGGAGCTAAATGTATTAAGGTCAATTGGTTCAAACAGGAAAGCATCTGCAAAAGCTTCGTGACTTATTTCATGAAAGAGAGGGACTTCCTCCTCAAAAAAGGCACTCATGTTAAAAGGTCTTAGTTTATATCCGAGCTGATTTAGTCTTTGGTAGGATCTTTTAAGATGACCAGTTCCCGGGGCGAATGATCCAATTCTGAGATTTGGAAAAAAAACAGAATTAAATTCAACATGCCTTTGATACCCTATCTTTTCAAATAGCTCGAGATAGGCCGGAGGGGTGGTGGGTTCCCATTGGTAGCGGGGAAAAAACTTTTTTCCTGGAAGACTAAAGCGATAATTGAACCAAGTATTGAGATCGACTGGGGCGTAGATGGTTTTTATTTCATCTAAGGAGAGTTCCTTTTCTATTTCCTGAACTACAAACCGAAATGCTTTTTCATGGTCTGCATGATTTAAATCAATTTCAAAAAAGCCAATGGTCCCAGTCTTTTCTTGTGATTTTGATTTTCTAAAACTTATTCTCAAAACAACTTGATTCTCTTTATCCTTTAATAACCAAAACTGGGATCCATTAGAGTAACCCCAGTGAACCAATTTTTTGCCTAGATCTTCTGGTATCAGGCCATCGTTATAGTCCTTCGATCTTATCCTCTTGGGGAATTCAGAGAATTCTTTTAAGAAGTGATGATCTTCAAGGTTGAGTAACTTAATGATTTGAAATTGATTCATATTTTACTCAGATAAAATTTTAATTTCACCCTTAGTTGCATCCATTCTGACTCTCATGCCCGTTTTTAATTTTTTCATCAATCCACCATGAATACCAACTATCGTTGGAATCCCTAGTTCTCTTGCTACAACTGCTGAGTGGGAGAGTAAGCTTCCACGCTCAATCAAAAGTCCTGAGGTGGATGGAAAGAGTGGTACCCAGCCTGGATCAGTTCTTTCTGAAACCATGATCTCACCATTGAGTCCTTCTGCGTCCTCGGATTCTCGTACGACCCGAACCACACCCTCGACAACACCTGGCGAGCATGGAGTGCCAATAAGGATACTTGGATCATCAGATTTCGGTTCCTCATTTATAAGAAGATCTTGTTCGGCCATAACTTGCGGGTAATTTAAATTAAGGCCAACGGTTCCCTGGGTATAAAACCTATCAGGCGGAGGTGGCGATTTTCTAAAATGTTGGAAGTCTTTTTTTCTCAGTTCTGTAAGACCTTTGAAGTCTACTTCAAGAGATCGACCTTCTTGATAAGCGGTCAATTCATCTATGGTGAGATAAAAGATATCCATAGGGTGACTTATTAAATTCAGTTCACTAAATCTTCGGCCTAGCGCCTTAAAAATTCTTCTACAGATACCAAAAATATTCGTTCTTAAAAGGCGAAGATCCTCTCGGTCTTTTACGGCAGAGCGTGCTTTTTTAACAATAAAATTAAAAATAATAAGCTTAATTCCGCTGATGTTTTCTCTTACAATTCTTTCAGCTTGGGCATGTGTTTCCTTTTCTCTCTTAATGATTTCATCGACGGAGGTATTTTTCATCCTCACAAAACTCAAAATAGCGTCCATGGCAAAGCTTGAGTCCTCATGGAGATCAGTCGATTCAAGTTTTAACTCGTTGATGCACCTAAAGCCGTAGAGATCAATAAAGTGTAAAAAATCATCTCCTATTTCTTTTTGTTCACCTTGCTTGAGTGCGATGATTATTTTTGAGCTTGATTGTTTGAGGAACCATTCTCGTCTTTGGATGTCTCCCTCATCAATTTTTTTAGCAATTTTCATCAGCAGTCTGGTGGGCTCTGTGCTTGGTAAATCGCCTTGGCCACTAAGAAGATCATTATATAGTGAAGGAGATTGTCCTTTTTTGATCCATTTTTCAGTCAGACTTTTTAAAATGCCAAAAAAGATCATGCATCTTGTATCACTTATGATGGGGGCCTTCCATTTAAAGAGAAGTTCTTGATTGAGTTCATCATAGGCTTCAAGAAGTTGTTTGATATTTTTTTCATCATAATTTTGTATTTTAGCTTTTGAATAGACTCGGTCAAAATCAGCTTTAAATTGATTGATAAAGCCTCTGACTCTTAAGAGACGTAATAAGTTTCTAAAAAAGATATAAAGGTTTCTGAAAAATGAATAGGGAGGAGGATTTTTTGTAAAATCAAAAAGGGCAGCAAGTTCTGGCCTGAGATTTTGCTTCACACCCATCATGGTTTCCATAAAACCCTTGGAAGTACCGGCAAAGGGGAAAAGAAAGATCATTTTATACCAATTACCTAGGTTGTAATAGACTCGTCCACGGATAAGACCCAGCATATTTCTAAAAGTTGATTCATTTTCTTTAATAATATTTTGGGGAACGCCCATGACTTCGCAATATTGAAGATAGACTTGTCGATAGGCCTTAGAAACATGGCTAAAGGTGAGAGGAGTTGTCACACCATTATAAGATTCAGTGATATTAGAGTTATCCCAGAGAATAAACTCATTGCCTTTAACTTTTTCTTCGAAAAAATTTGAAGGGGGAAGATTTGTGATGGGTCTTGTTTGAACACAGTAAAAAACATCATTTTCTATGACCCATTCAATATCTTGAGGGCATCCCAGTTTTTCCTCAAGGATGACGAGAGATCTAGCGATCGATTTAATTTGAGTTTCATTCAGGGTTGAAGATTCTTTTTTACCTTCATCCACAGCTATTTTTTTGATGCCGCCGGAGACTGAACTGACATACTTAAAATCTTTTTTAACGAGATGTGATTCAATCGTGAAGTTGTCAGATTCAGTCTTGCCCCTTGTGACATAGAAATGATCGGCATCTAATTCACCACTGACTAATCCTTCTCCCAGCCCAAAAACAGAGCTGATAATCATTCTTTCTCTTTGCAAGGGGTGAATGGGGTCACGGCTGAATCCAACTCCTGCGATTTCAGCAAAGACCATCTTTTGAATGATCACACCCATCCCAAATTTTTCGATTTTTATATTCTTTTCCAATCGGTAGGTTTTTGCTCTTTCAGAAAAAGATGAAGCCCAACATTTTTTTATACTTTGGAGAATATCGTCTAAGCTTAATTGGTGAAGATAGCTTGAGAATTGACCAGCAAAAGAGTGGTCTTTAGAGTCTTCTCCAATTCCACTTGATCTGACTGCGTATGTTGTTTCTGTCGGAAAAACCTTTTCAAGTTCTATTTTTAATATTTCAGTAATTTCTTTTGGGAGTGTCGCCCCTAAAAATAATTCTTCAACTTCAAGGTGAGATTTTTCCCATAGGTTGAGATGATGAAATTGCTTAATGAATTCTGAAAACACCATATTTGAAACGCAAAACCATTCTGGGACTTTTACTCCTGTTTGCTCAAGCCTTGCCATATTAGTGGCCTTTCCTCCTCCATAGAGCTCAAGTTCTGTATTGGCCGATTTTGAATTTAGGATAAACTGCTTCATATTATATCCATAGTTGATAGATCCAAATCAATGAGGGACCTAGGTTGATGAATAGACCACTTAAGGCCGTGAATGCTTCAACTTTCTTGAAGATTGAAGGATCTTTTAACCACTTTAAAAGAGTTACTGCTAAAATGGTTAGGGGAAGAAAAGTTAAAATGCCAAACCCACCTAAGAAGGAGCCAATCAACATTAAACCGATAAAGATAAAGCTGAAAAAAGCGGTTTTTGGCGGGCCGTAAAATTGCAGGTAAGTTTGGGCCAAAGGGTGAGTTTGCGGATTCAGCTTTCGACATATTTCAAAATTAAATGATGAGCCAAAATTGGCCAGTAACCAACCCTGAAAAAGTCTGTTTTCTAAAAGCGTAGGATCGATAGAAAGTGCAGTCCATCCATAAATGAAAAAGACTATAATTTGGTGGGAGATGGCATAGAGCATGGGATGTTTATTAAGTTCCTTACCGATAAAAAATTCATGATACATAAGGAGTCCAAATATTGTTGAAATGCTGAGGAGGACGGCACCGATGAAATGATAGTTAATACCCACATAAAGGCTAATCGCCAAAATGCTCAAGATGATAAATTTCATGGCCGTTCTAACTTCGTGAGTTGTTAAAAGGCCCCTCGGCAATGGTCTTAGGGGATTTACTACTTTATCCTTTTCAAAATCCTTGAGTTCATCGGCAAGCCTGAGTTGAATAAAGATAAGTGTATTGGCCATGATGCTAATGAGGAATATCTTCCAATCAAATTCTCGTTTAAACGCCAGTGATGATATTGCGGCCATGGCGGCCAATGGCATGAGTGCACTAAGTGGGGATCTTTCTTTGATATAGGTCTTCCATTTATTAATTCTTTCCATGTTTTGTCCTCGATACAATTTTGGGAGACTGGCCTTTCTATCAATACGAGATCTATGTCTTTTATCTCTTCTTATCTTGTCCTTTATAATCAAATTTATTTGAGGGAACTGTTTTAGAATTACTTCCTTCTCTTGATCTTTTATTTCGCCAATAAGTATTTTCTTTTGCTGCTCATTTTCATGGATAAAAAGATTAGAGTTTCCTATGAGTGAGTAAATTCTTTGTTCAAGTTCAAAATTTTCTCTTTCTTGGTTGGCGCGTCCTAGTATCCATAAATACCCATCTTCTTCAAAAACTCGATCACCCATGTTGTGCCAAAGAATCCCATTTTGATCTCTAAATTTAACACCCATATTGAGGGACTGATCTCCGATATATTCATTTGAGACATTGGGGCCTGAAACCCAAAGGATGCCATCAATGATTTGATATCTTATTTGCGGTATTGGTTTTCCTAAGCATAAGACTTGGTAGAAACCTTTATCTGTGCTCTTTTTCAGGGCTTCTTTAGCCTCGATATAAGCTATCGGTTCGGCCTCACTGCCGCCATAAATATGAAGGACTCTCGTTGCTGAAAATTCGCTCACTGCTTTCTGCATAAGCCAACAGTCAGTGAGGGCACCCCCGATAACCATTCTTTTAAGATTTTTTAAACTATGCAGGAGCGGGGAATCGAAAATCATTTTTAAAAAAGCAGGTCCGGTGGAAATGGTTTCCGGACTGTATTTTTGGCAAAGATTTAGTAAGAGATTTAAATTCTTTTTGCTCCACTTGTGGGGGACAACGATGGCCCCTCTGCCGGTTGCAAGATGAAAAAGAGCGACATTTGGAAACACAGCAAGATCAGGAGTTTCAAAATTTTCATGCTCTAGCTCTGTAAAAATATCAACCATCGTTTTTAGATAGCTATGAGTCCTTACAACTCCCTTGGGCTTACCAGTTGTACCACTTGAAAAAACGATAAAGGCCTGATGGTCTTTTGCAAGATCTTTAATAATAAATTCTTTTTTAAAACCATCTTTTTGAATGGGAGGTAAGTTAATCCACATTGGGATTTCTCTAATTTCTTTTGATCTTGCTCCCCAAACTTTTCCAAGTCCTGAGCTAATAAATCCTTTTGGCTTGATGGATTTGATAACCTCATTAATTTTTTGTAACTCTAGCCAAGGTTCAATAAATATGATTCTGATCCCTAATCCCATGAGTGCACTAACCGTGGCATACATTTGGGGTGAAGGGGCTAAGGCCAGGACAATCGAGTCATTCTGATCAAAATTGTATTTCGAAATTAAGTTTTGAATAGACGCCGTAAGCCCAGCGAGTTCTGAAAATGTCCATTCTCCGTGCTTGATATCTGCAATGGCAAGTCGATCAGGATTTTCTAAAGCTCTTAACTTAAAGAGATGAATAGCATTCACTCAGAAACCTTTTTTAATTTTACGATACATCCTTCTCTAGGTTGCATGGTTAAACTTAATAAGGGTGTTGGATCTCCAGTAAATGCTGGGACAAGGTCAAATTTCTTTAAACAGGACGCTAGGATGGCCAGTGCTTCCGTCATCGCAAGATGTATTCCAATACAAACCCTTGGGCCTGCACCAAATGGGATATATGAAAATTTGTGATGATTATTTTCGGATAAAAATCTCTCTGGCCTAAATTCTAATGGCCTATCCCAGTACTTGGGAGATCTCTGGACTGTGTAAATTGCTGCTATGACATCTGTCCCTGCGGGAACATCAAATCCCCCAATCTTGGTATTTTCCTGGGCCTGCCTTGAAATTCTCCAAAATGGAGGATAAAGGCGCATAGATTCTTGAAAGACCGCTTTTGTATAAATAAGTTTCT
>Ga0315907_10007209_pt1 | contig 11628 bp, 9 predicted proteins | sample LakEriMetagenome_3_FD_203525 | JGI IMG/M metagenome (GOLD analysis project Ga0315907, IMG submission 203525) | Freshwater fungal communities from buoy surface, Lake Erie, Ohio, United States - Buoy 12 MA123 | ecosystem: Environmental > Aquatic > Freshwater > Lake > Lake biofilm | place: USA...
TTTTGGCGGTGGGGGCGTAATTTTATATATCCAATCTCATTTACCGATCAAATTGATGGTTATTACTATAAATTTTTAAATATAGGCTCTTTAAAATTTTCCTATATTATCAGTTACTATAGTGGCCGATACGATAGAAGAAAAATAAATCAATCTCCAGATTGGAATTTAAGATATAGCTCTGAGATCAAATCTATTGTGCGTTCTAAAGGTGCTTTATCTCTTCTACTTCGTCAACTAAATCTTATATTTGAACACGATGACCTGAACCAATTTGTTGGCATCAGCAATGTCGAACAGGTTTCGGCGGTTCTGAAGCAGGCCGTCATGACGTATTGGTCTGATCGACTGAATGCACCCTTGTCAAAGACCGAACAATTATAGCGTAACTCTCTACGCCGCCGCTTGGCCCAGTGCGCTCACGACGTCATCGACGGCTTGTTCGACGATTTTTCGGTCGTCGCCTTCGGCCATGACGCGGATGACGGGTTCGGTACCGGAGGGGCGGATGACAAGGCGGCCATGGGTGCCGAGGGCGGCTTGGGAAGCGGCGATGGCTTCGACGACGCGCTGGTCCTTGAGGGGTTGGCCGCTCTTGTAGCGGACGTTTTTGAGGATTTGCGGCAGCGGATCGAACAGATGGCAGACATCGCTGACGGGGCGCTCGAGTTTGCGGACCATGGCCAGCACTTGCAGGGCGGCGACGAGGCCGTCGCCCGTGGTGGAATAATCCGACAGGATCATGTGGCCGGATTGTTCGCCGCCGAGATTGTAACCGTGCTCGCGCATATGTTCGAGGACGTAGCGATCGCCGACGGCGGTGCGGGCCAAAGTGAGGCCGATGCCGCCGAGATAGCGCTCGAGGCCGAGATTGGACATGATGGTGGCGACGATGCCCGGCTTGGAGAGGCGGCCATCATCCTTCCAGCTTTTGGCGATGACGGCCATGAGCTGGTCGCCATCGACGATCTGGCCCTTTTCATCGACGATGATGACGCGGTCGGCGTCGCCATCAAGCGCGATGCCGATATCGGCGCGCATTTCGCGGACCTTGCGGATGACGGCATCGGGCGCGGTGGAGCCGACATCGCGGTTGATGTTGAAGCCGTCCGGCTCGACGCCAATGGGGAAGACTTCGGCGCCGAGCTCCCACAAAGCCTCGGGGGCGACCTTGTAGGCGGCGCCATTGGCGCAGTCGATCACGATGCGGAGGCCGTCGAGATCCATAGTGCGGGGCAGTGTGCGCTTGGCGAATTCGATGTAGCGGGCGTGGACGCTCTCGATGCGCTTGGCGCGGCCAAGGGAGGCCGAGGCGGCGAGACGGTCATTCAGATTGCCGTCAATGAGAGCTTCGATTTCGTGCTCGGTCTCGTCGGAGAGCTTGAAGCCATCGGGATCGAACAGCTTGATGCCGTTATCCTCATAGGCGTTGTGGGAGGCGGAAATCATGACGCCGAGATCGGCGCGCATGGAGCGCGTCAGCATGGCGACGGCGGGTGTCGGCATCGGGCCGAGCAGCAGCACATCCATGCCGACCGAGGTGAAGCCGGCGACAAGGGCCGTCTCGATCATGTAGCCGGAGAGCCGCGTATCCTTGCCGATGACGACGCGGTTGCGATGTTCGCCGCGGCGGAAGACGAGGCCGGCGGCCTGACCGACGCGCAGCGCGAGATCGGGCGTGATCACCTTGTTGGCTTTGCCGCGAACGCCATCGGTGCCGAAATATTTACGCGCCATCCCACAGCCCCTCTTCCCGCTCATATCGCACAGATTATACAGGTTTGACCCTGTATAATCTATGTCGGGAGAATATTTAGATTCCGTTTACGATAGCGGTTGAGGTTCCAGCCCGCTATCCGGTTCTTTGCGGCTCCGGCCCTTGCCCGCAGACGGCACGGCAGCGGTGGGGCGTGTTGGCGGCTGGTCGCCCGAGTCGCGCACGGGCGGATTGCCGGCGAGAAGCTCGCGGATTTCGTCGCCGCTCAGGGTTTCGTATTCGAGCAGACCCTGCGCCAAGGTCTCAAGATCGGCGGCTTTGGTTGTCAGGATGCGCATGGCTTCCTTGTAGCCGTCCTCGACCAGACGGCGGATTTCGCCGTCGATCTTCTGGGCGGTGGCCTCGGAGACATTTTGCGTGCGGGCGACGGACATGCCCAAAAACACTTCTTCCTGATTTTCGCCATAGGCGACCGTGCCGAGTTCGGGCGAGAGGCCCCAGCGCGTGACCATCATGCGTGCCAAACGGGTGGCCTGTTCGATATCGGAGGAGGCACCCGAGGTGACCTTGTCGTGGCCGAAAGTGAGTTCCTCGGCGACGCGACCGCCCATCATGATGGCGAGACGCGACGTCATCTGCTCGAGGCTCATCGAGAGCTTGTCGCGCTCAGGCAGCTGCATGACCATGCCGAGGGCACGGCCGCGCGGGATGATCGTTGCCTTGTGGATCGGATCGGTGGCTTTCACGTTGAAGGCGCAAATGGCGTGGCCGGCCTCGTGATAGGCGGTGAGGCGCTTCTCATCCTCGGTCATGACGAGGGTGCGGCGTTCAGCGCCCATCATCACCTTGTCCTTGGCGTCTTCGAATTCGCTCATCGTGACGATGCGCTTGCCGCGACGGGCGGCGAGAAGGGCGGCTTCGTTGACGAGGTTCATGAGATCGGCGCCGGAGAAGCCCGGCGTGCCGCGTGCAACCGTCTTGAGATCGACATCGGGGGAGAGCGGGACCTTGCGGACATGGACTTTCAGAATGCGCTCGCGCCCGATGACATCGGGGTTCGGAACGACGATCTGGCGGTCAAACCGGCCGGGGCGCAGGAGTGCGGGATCGAGCACGTCGGGGCGGTTGGTGGCGGCAATGAGGATGATACCTTCATTGGCCTCGAACCCGTCCATCTCGACGAGCAATTGGTTGAGTGTCTGCTCGCGCTCATCATTACCGCCGCCGAGGCCCGCGCCGCGATGACGACCGACAGCGTCGATTTCGTCGATGAAGATGATGCAGGGCGCGTTCTTCTTGGCCTGTTCGAACATATCACGGACGCGGCTTGCGCCGACGCCGACGAACATTTCGACAAAGTCCGATCCGGAAATGGTGAAGAACGGCACATTGGCTTCGCCCGCAATGGCGCGTGCCAAAAGGGTTTTACCGGTGCCGGGAGGGCCGACGAGCAAGACGCCGCGCGGAATACGGCCGCCAAGGCGCTGGAATTTCTGCGGATCACGCAAAAACTCGACGATTTCCTCAAGGTCTTCCTTGGCTTCGTCGACACCGGCAACATCGTCGAACGTCACGCGCCCATGCGCTTCGGTGAGGAGTTTGGCTTTGGATTTGCCGAAGCCCATGGCTTTGCCGCCCGCGCCCTGCATCTGCCGAGACAGGAAGAACCATGCCGCCATGACAATAATCAAAGGCAGCCAGTTGATGAGAAGCGCGAGGTACCAAGGCATGCTGTCGGTCAACGGCTTGGCGGAGAAGTTCACGCCCTTTTCCGTGAGTTTCTGGACAAGGCCGGGATCGTTCGGCGAGTAGCTCTGGAAGAGGCGGCCATCGGATAGCGAGCCGGAAATTTCCGGGCCCGAGATCATGACAGAGCTGACCCTGCCGCCCTCGACTTCGGACAAGAATTGGCTGTAGCTCATTTCCTGAGCGGGATTGCGTGATCCCGGGCTCTGGAACAGCGTGACCAAGGCCAAGACCAGCAGAAAAATAATCACCCAAAGGGCAAAATTCCGGACATTCGGGCTCATGGGACCCTTAACCTTTCGGTGAAAGAAAAAACGTTAACCAGCACTTTTATATTACGTATCTATGCACGAATTTGCCGCTTGCCAAGGGAAGCATCGGAAAAGGAAGAATAAACCACAAACAAACGTTAATATCACCGCGGATTATTCCCGTTTGGTGCGTCTTTTGCTCACCCCCGGCGAGGATCATTTTCGAGTGAAAAAACCAAAATACCGTTTGTTTTCAAATCGATAACATGGCCAGAAAGTGTCATCCGGACGGATTGCCGCAGCGAGCGACCAGCGACAAGCCGGGCGAGCAGATTTTCGGCTTTTTCCAAAGGCGTCTCCTTTTCCGGCGTCATCCGATCGAGCGCACGGAGAATGATACGTAAAATAATTTCTTCCGGTTCGCGAAAAAGGCCGGGCGCAAACCGCACCCGGTCCGACTTGTCGGGAATATGATAATGAGCGAAAGCGGTTTCGGTTGCATGCGCCAATGCGATGTCGGCCCGTTTGGCGCGCGCGGCCAGTTTCCCGAGGCGATGCGTATCGAGCCCCTCCTCCGCCAATGCGGCAAACGCACTGCGCAGCCGGACACGCTCGAAGCGGGTTGACTGGTTGGAGGGATCTTCAAGCCAGCGTAGCCCATCGGCTTGCAGCGTTGCGATCAACCGGTCTTTGTCCAAGGCGAGGAACGGACGGATCAGGGGCATGCCGGTGTTCAGGGTGACAAGCGGCATGGCGGCGAGGCCTGAAATCCCGCTTCCCGCACAGAGGCGCATCAGCACGGTCTCGGCCTGATCCTGCGCGTGATGAGCGGTGACAATCGCGCCTGCGCCGATGGTGCGCGCGTGGGTGATCAGGAGATCGTAACGGGCGGCTCTGGCACGCTCCTGAAGACGCGTTGCAGGCTTTTCTCCCGACCATGTCAGCGTGGTGTGGGGTATTCCGAAGGAGTTTGCGACGTCGTGCACATAGGCGGCCTCCTCCGTCGATCCCGCACGCAGAGCATGATCGACGGTCGCGACCGAGAGTTCGGTTGTCGTTGTGGGCGCGGATGCCCGCCATTTGGCGGCGAGGGCGAGAAGCGCCAGTGAATCGGCTCCACCGGAGACGGCAAGCACGACCTTGGAATAGGGTTGAAGGGGTGCGAAGAACGTTGCGGACTCCTCAAGCCCGATGGGCGCGGTATTATCAGACCGGCTTGGCTTCAGCACCCGCCCGCCTTCCGTTCCTGATCGGCTTTTGCAACGACACTTGCGGGAGCGTCGGGATAACGCTTCGAGAGCTCGGAGAGCGTCGCGCAGGCCTGCGGCTTCTGCCCCATGCCCATCAATGATGCGCCCAGTTGAACAAGGCTTTGCGGGGCAAGCGTACTCTTGGGATAGGCCTGAATGATCTTGAGATAGTTTTTGGCCGCTTCCGTGTATCGCTTCTGCTGATATTCGCTCTCGCCGATCATGTAAGTCGCTTCGGCGATGCGCTTATCCTCCGGCTTGGCGGCAATGAAAAGACGCAAGGCCGAAGCTGCTTTTACGAATTCGCCGCTCTTATACAAGGATTTGCCGTTGTCGAACTCGTCGGTGACGGGTTTGGCAGGGGTTTCAGGAACGGCTGCAGTTCCATCCGTTGCCGCGAGCGCGCCTTGGGGAAGAGTGGAATTGGTTTTTGACTCCTCAGCAGCAAGATCGGGATTGGCAGCGGCAAGGAGATCGATAGGACCGTTTGGTGCGGTGTCTGCGGACTGCGCAGGCGTTTCAGGGGCTGCAGTCTGGGTGCCAAGCGGTTTCGGAGCACCCGGTGCATTCGGATCGACATTCGGATCAAAAACGTCCGCGTTCTTTTGAGATTTGGCGGGAGTTACGGGCTGGCTGGCGGGTTTTGACGCCTCTGCAGTCTGGACGGCTGGCTTTTGTTCGGTCTGACTCAAGCGCTCTTGCAGCTTCGAATTCTGAAATTGAAGTTCTTCGATCTGGCCGGATAATTGGCGAACGAGGGTTTCAAGCCGGTTGAGGCGGAGAACCATTTCGGCTGGATCACTAGGCTGGGGCGCGTTCGTTTCCGCGACCGCTTCCTGCGCGGACACGGGAATCGGCAGAGACACGATGAGAGTGGCCCCCATCAGGGTGAGGGCGGCTGCGCTGGCGAGAACAGAACGGCGCATGGAAGGGCAACTCCCCAAAAACATGATCATCGATGACATCTTACCGGTTCCGATATCGGAATGCGACGGCAAAAAGATGGCGGCCTATGCAAAAAGGCACCTGATTCCAGATGCCTTTTTGTCTCTCATGATCTGCGGGAAGCGTTTATCAGTTGCCGCCGCTCAAGGTCGTGACAGCACGTCTGTTCTGCGACCAGCAGGAAATGTCGTCACAGACCGCGACGGGGCGTTCCTTGCCGAAGGAGACCGTCTTCAGACGGGAGGCAGAGACGCCCTTCCCGGCGAGATAATCGCTAACGGCCTGAGCGCGGCGCGCACCGAGAGCAAAGTTGTATTCGCGGGTGCCGCGCTCGTCGGCGTGCCCTTCGATCAGAATGGCATAGCTGCCATATTGAGCGAGCCACTGGGCTTGCTTGTCGAGGGTTGCGGTTGCTGTGGAGGTCAAATCTGTCGAATCAGTTTCGAAGAACACACGATCGCCGACAGAGACGACGAAATCCTGCGCACTACCCGGGGTTGCCGCGCCGCCGAGACCGCCGCCGCCTGCGCCTGCACCGCCCGCTCCATCATCAGCCTTATCCGACGCGCAGGCCGTCAAAAATAGCAAGCCACCAAAAACCGCTACCAAACGCAACGCCCGTAATCCTGAAATCGACGCAATCATCCTGATACTCCTCAACAGTCACTAAAATCGGTTGAAGATACTCTAACCGATGATGGTTAATGGAAGGTTCCATTAACCGCGGTCATAAGGTGATTGAAACGCAACAGAGATCAGGGCTCCCAAATATGGTTAACCAGCGGTTAATCCGATTCGGTTTGGTGATATGACGCGCCAATCAATCGTCGGATTTGCTACCACCAAAGCGCGCGAAGACGGATTCGAGATTGATGTCGGACTTCTTCTTCAACTCGTCAATTGACGGAACTGCCAACTCATCATCCGAGGTTTCACGCGCGGTTGTGACTTGAGCCGGAAGAAGGGTCTGGCCGGCCTCCTCGACAACAACAGGGCGATCCTTAGCTGCGCGGCTGACTTCAAAATCAAGATCCACCTGCGAGCAAAGCCCGAGGGTGACGGGATCCATCGGCACGAGAGTCGCCGCGTTCCAGTGGGAACGGTCGCGAACCTGCTGAATCGTCGTTTTCGTGGTGCCGACAAGCCGCATGATCGGCGCATCTTTCAGCTCGGGATGGTTGCGCAGCAGCCACAGAATAGCATTGGGACGATCCTGACGGCGGGAGAGCGGCGTATATCGCGGACCCTTGCGGCGCTTCTGCTCCGGAAGACGGACATTGGAAACGGCAAGTTTCATCCGGTAATCTTCGTCGGCTTCAGCTTTCTCGATTTCGCTCCGAACCAACTGGCCTGAAACCATCGGATCCTGGCCCTTGATGCCGGCAGCAACTTCGCCATCGGCGATGCCTTTGACCTCGAGCGGATGGAGATGACAAAAATCTGCAACCTGATCGAAGGTCAGGCTTGTATTATCGATCAACCAAACAGCCGTAGCCTTGGGCATCAATGGACCGGCGCTCATTTGTCATTCTCCTCACAAGACGCATCAATCAAGGCTTGAGCGCAACAGTCCGGATCCGCTGAAACCGGATTTTCCAGCTCCAGCCCCGACAGCGCTACAAAACCCGGGGAATGAAGCTGATATAGTGCCGAAGCGTCCACAAGGCAATGAGAAGTTACAGCGATCACACGGAAAGAATGATTTTACCGGTATGTTGGCCTGATTCCATCAAGGCATGGGCTTTTGCTGCCTCGGCCAGCGGGAAAACGGCATGAATAATGGGGCGGCATTCACCGCGTTGCAAAAGCGGCCAGACATGGAGGGCCAATTGATCGGCAATTGCTGCTTTTTCAACGGCGGATCTCGGGCGCAGAGTTGATCCGGTATGGGTCAACCGCTTCATCATGAGGGGTCTGAAATCGATTTCCGCCTTCGCGCCGCCCTGAAACGCGATTTGTACTATCCGACCATCCCGCGCGGCGGCATCATAATTGCGAGCGATGTAATCGCCGCCGACCATATCGAGAATGACATCGGCGCCACGCCCTTCGGTTGCCGTCTTTGTGGCAGCGACAAAATCGGTCGTGCGGTAATTGATTGCGATATCGGCTCCTATTTTGAGACACATTGCGCATTTTTCATCGCTTCCCACAGTGACGATGACTTTTGCACCAAGGGCTTTTGCCAACATGATCGCCGTGGTGCCGATGCCCGACGTACCGCCATGAACAAGGAGCGTTTCACCCGCTTTAAGCGCACCGCGTTCGAACACATTTGTCCAGACGGTAAAAAACGTCTCGGGAATGCCGGCAGCTTCCGTCAAAGAGAGGCCATCGGGGACAGGAAGGGCGTTCGTCTCGTGAACGACGCAATATTCGGCATAGCCACCACCCGGCACGAGGGCGCAGATTTCATCACCCAGCTTAAACCGGGAAGCGTCGGGACCGATGGCAACGACTTTACCGGCAATTTCAAGACCGGGTATATCGGGCGCGCCGGGCGGAGGCGGATAAGCCCCCTGCCGCTGCAGGACATCGGGACGGTTAATGCCCGCTGCCGCAACACGCACGAGAATTTCCCCCGCGCGCGGCTGGGGCAGCGGCCTGATTTCAGGAACCAGAACATCAGGCCCACCGGGTTCCCGAATGGCAATGGCTGTCATGGACTCGGGGAGCGAATTGGTCATGAGAGTTTCCCTGATGATCTGGTCTTGAGTGCGGAACAACGGCGTGGTTAAGATAGTAGCTCAGAGTGGATAACACGGGCAAACGCGATGTCGATCAATCCTTTTTCTGACGACCTGCCAACTCAGAAGCCATCGGCCCATCAAATCGGCCAAGAAATGGCAGATGTTTCGATTCATGAGATCGAAGAGAGAATTGGCCTTTTAAGGCAGGAAATTGAACGGTTGGGTGAAATTCTCGTGCGTAAACAGGCAGCGAAGGATGCTGCGGCAAGTGCTTTCAAGATTTAAGCCTTTAAGTTGACGCGCGCCGTTAACGAAGAATTCAGGTTTATGAAGCGTTAGCAATTTTTGTCGCGTAGAATGCAATCAAGAGGTAAAAATTATTTACAGGATTTGAGATGGATCGTGCTTTGTCGAGGATCAACGGACCTGATCAGGATGCTATTGCATTCGGGCGGGAATATGTTTCGTCCGAAGCGTTCAGGTCTTTGTTTCGCGATGGCATGAACCTGATCGAAGAGGCGTCCGTCTATCTCGACGGCGAGGGACGGCAGGAAGCGCGGCATTTACCGCGGCTTGAGGCGCTCAGCTACGCAAATGAGAGCATGCGGTTAACAACGCGCCTGATGCAACTGGCCTCGTGGCTTTTGCTGCATAGATCACTTGCCGACGGCGAAATCAGTGCGGAGGAACTTAACCGCCAACGAGCGAAGATCCGGATGGTACCAAGTGATGTATCGGGGGCAGAGGAAACTCGCGACCAGATGCCTGTAAAAATGCGTGAGTTGATCCAATTATCATTTAGGCTCCAGTCTCGCATCATGCATCTCGACTCTGTCATGGATCAACAACCGGAAAAACGTTCGTCAGCGGGACGCAATGCTGTTGCCTTACAACAGATGCTTCTATCGTCAGCCTTCGAAAGCACAAAAAACTCATAAAAAAACCCCGGCAAAGCCGGGGGTTTATCTTTTCGAAGATCGAAAGCGCTGCTTACTTCTTGGAACCGACGCCAAAGCCTTCGAAACGCTTGTTAAAGCGTGATACGCGCCCACCACGATCCATCATTTGCTGCTGACCGCCTGTCCAAGCTGGATGCGACAAGGGGTCGATATCGAGTTGCATGGTGTCTCCGTCCTTGCCATAGGTAGAACGGGTATGAAATTCTGTGCCGTCAGTCATGACAACTTTGATCGTGTGGTAATCGGGATGAATATCAGACTTCATTTTATTTTCCTTTCGCAGGCGCGTCAGATATGCGCCACCAGCGTTTGTGTCTCGTTGTTGAGGACGCTATAGCGCAGGCAGTGTCAGTGTACAAGTCAGAAGCCCCTGAAATCCGAGCCCATCAAAGCCAATCATGAACATAGATGCCTCCAACACCCGATCAGAACACCAGCAGCGAAACTCTCTCGCCTCTTTGAAACCGCTTTTGCCGTTTGTTCTGAGCTATAAGGGCAGGATTGCCGCGGCTTTTGTTGCGCTAGTTGTGGCCTCAAGCGCAACACTTGTTATTCCTGTTGCGGTTCGCCGCGTGATCGATTTCGGATTTTCCGATGAACGAACTGGCATGATTGACACCTATTTCGGGGTGATGATCCTCGTCGTTGCCGTTTTGGAACTGGCAAGTGCCAGCCGTTATTATCTGGTGATGACTTTGGGTGAGCGGGTCGTATCGGATATCAGAACGCGTGTCTTCAGCCATTTGACTCAGCTTGACCCTGGGTTCTACGATTCCGTTAAATCGGGTGAGATCGTCTCTAGGCTAGGGTCCGATACAACGCAAATCAAGGCTGCATTCGGCTCAAGCGCCTCGATTGCGCTTAGAAATGCCGTTTTGTTTTTCGGAGCCGGTGCGTTGATGGTGTATACGAGCCCACGACTTTCGGGGATGGTTGCGCTTGTGATCCCTTTGATTGTGCTTCCCTTGGTGGCTTTTGGTCGTTCCGTCCAGAGGAGGACGCGCGAGGCGCAGGACCGACTGGCTGACACGTCTGCCTTTGCGACCGAAACAATGGGCGCGATGCGCGTGATGCAGGCCTTCAGCGCTGAAAAACTGACGATTGCGCGCTTTAGCCGAACGGTTGAGCAGGCATTCAGCTCGGCGCTTTCAGCGACAAGATCGCGCGCGATTTTAACGGGCTTTGCCGTTTTCATGATCTTTGCCAGCGTCACGGGAGTGCTCTGGTATGGCGCTCAGGATGTACTCGCCGGAAAGATCACGGCAGGAACGCTCTCGCAGTTTCTGCTCTATGCCGTGTTTGCGGCGGGTGCGCTGGGGGAATTGTCGCAAGTGTGGGGCGAAATCAACGCTGCTGCGGGGGCTGCGGGGCGTTTGGCCGATATTCTGGCGGTAGAGCCGAAGATCAAAGCGCCTGCCAATCCTACCCCCCTCCCCGAGCCTGCTTTGGGTACACTCGCTTTTGACCATGTTTCCTTTGCCTACCCGATGCGGCCGGACGAGTTGATCCTCGAGGATCTGAACTTCTCGATTGCGAAAGGCGAGCGGGTGGCGCTGGTCGGGCCGTCGGGCGCGGGGAAGAGCACGATTATCCAGCTATTGCTGCGCTTTTATGACCCGCAAGCGGGTGCCATCCGGATCGATGGTGTAAACCTGTCGGAGGCGGCCCCCGAGGCCTTCAGGAGCCGTATTGCGTTGGTGCCGCAGGATGTCATCGTGTTCGATGGAACGATTGCCGAGAATATCCGGTATGGCCGCCCGGACGCTACCGACGCAGAGATTCTGAAGGCCGCGGAACTCGCGGCGCTAGATGGCTTTGTGAGCACGTGGAAGGACGGGTACGAGACCAAGATCGGCGAGCGCGGCGTGACGCTTTCGGGCGGGCAGAGACAACGTCTCTCGATTGCGCGCGCCATTCTCAAGGATGCGCCCATTCTGCTACTCGACGAGGCGACTTCGGCGCTGGATGCAGAAAGCGAAACGCTTGTACAGGCGGCTTTCGACCGCTTTATGGAAGGGCGGACGACGCTCGTGATTGCACACCGACTGGCGACTGTTTTGCGGGCGGACA
>Ga0315907_10007211_pt1 | contig 11623 bp, 5 predicted proteins | sample LakEriMetagenome_3_FD_203525 | JGI IMG/M metagenome (GOLD analysis project Ga0315907, IMG submission 203525) | Freshwater fungal communities from buoy surface, Lake Erie, Ohio, United States - Buoy 12 MA123 | ecosystem: Environmental > Aquatic > Freshwater > Lake > Lake biofilm | place: USA...
ACTTGGCCGCAGATGCATCATCGGAATCCGACTTCATGCCGACAAGAAAAGAAAAGCAACACAAGGTCACAAAGACCGACACACCATATGACGGACTTTTGGATAGCAGTGAAGAAGAAAAAGACGACGCCTTCATGGAAACGGTCACCCCAAGTCGTTTGAAAAAGATAAACCGTACCCCACAGAAACTGGAAACACCGAAAACCAAAAAACCACGAATCAAAATATCAATGTCTAAAGGAAACACACAAGAAATGAAGCAAATCAGATGCGGTTGCAAGAAAGGTTGCAACAGAAACTGTGGTTGCCGACGATCGAATCACAAGTGCAATATTACATGTGCGTGTAAGGGAAAATGTACCAACGCTCCATAGAACGCGAATAATTCATAGTAAGTACAAAACTCAGCAGCAAACGTATACGAGGTCTAAAATTCGACTACCGGCACATAGGCGTGTGTTCCAATTCCACCTGGCACATTCCATCGTATTTTCCGGCCAACACCGATTGAAAACAGTCAACCAGTCATTTGCAACAAGAGACCGAGCCCATTAATCCTCTATCAACCGGAAAGATTGTTTTTGGATTTCGTCAGAAGAACCTGTACTTCCGAGGATTCCATATCTGTTCCGACCGGCAAGTTTTTATTGACTGTTACGATTTCCGCCATCCGACACTCTTTACAGAACGATTTGCTTTGGATTTCGTCAGAAGTACCTGTACTTCCGAGGATTCCATTCCTCATCGGTCTAAAAAGAATACGTCGGCTTGCCCGTTAACCAATATTTCTTGCAAAAAGGATTGTCTTTGGATTTCGTCAGAAGTACCTGTACTTCCGAAGATTCCATTTGTAATCTGACAGGCAAGTTTCTATTGATTGTCGGGATTTCCATCACCCGACACTCTTTACAGAACGATCTGCTCTGGATTTCGTCAGAAGTACCTGTACTTCCGAGGATTCCATCGCCCATCGGTCTAAAAGTGTTCGTCGGCTTGCTCTTTAACCAATATTCCTTGCCAAAAAGATTGTTTTTGGATTTCATCAGAAGTACCTGTACTTCCGAAGATTCCATTTTCTGATCCGACAGGCAAGTTCCCCCCCGTTGGTTACTGGGAAAGGAAATACGGAAATTTGGAAGTCACCTCCAACAAAACAAAATGGAGAATGATACATGGCCTGACTCTATCTATCAAAATTGGCAAGAATTACCGTACACTCCAGACGCCATTCAACCAGAATTCATAGATACATATGGCCGATCACCAAATGTCCTGTTGTCAACCCTCGTCTATTACGCTACAACTGTTTCGAAACTCGGCCGCAAGGCAAGGTTCGGCTTACCATCATCAAGAATACCAATACCAGATCTGCCAGCAATATCACGTTTCTTGGATATTTCAAGTACTGCGGACGACTTTGATGTTCTATTGAGAAACTTTCCACCGGATGAGATTGACAACCGCCTTGTATACAACCTGAATCTACTTCGAGGAAACACAAGACCCTTCCAATCGCTGTTCAAGGAACAGCCGTCTGAACAAATAGTTTTTTACCAACGCCAAGGTCTAAAAAGTTGGGCTATATTTCTTGTTATGACACAAAAAAGGACTATTGATGGTTTTTTCTTTGGTCATATAACCATACCAAGCCAAAAAGAAAGTGTCAAACTACTTCAGAACATCCTCTCTGTTGTCGTTCACGAGGAGACATTCATCTTCAGACACCGGTTACACCTCCCACCATCAATGGCGGCTGATCCCACTGGACTTGTCTACATTTTTGTGAACAGTCTACACCTACGATACAATTATCTCAAGTTGAGCAATGAGAAGATTACTGAACTCGCACTCAAGCAACTGCATGAGTTCATCATTGATCATGACTCTACCCTTGGGAGATTTCGGATGGATGAAATAACCATGGCGTCTCACCCTTATTGTCTCCGTGTGAACATTGATGATGTCAACTTTGAAGATATTCGACAACACGGGTGGTCCGTCATCAATGTGGTACGAGATGGAAATTGTGGTTATTATTCCCTGCTACTAGGAATCGAGAATTGCGAAAGCAAACGATACTGCCCACATTGGAGGAACGTTGGTGCTTCAATGTCTAGCAACACTAGCTGGCAGCAACAAATATTGCAATTTCGACAGGACATGCAACTCAAATCGCAACAGTTAATTAAACAACTGTCAAACGAAGATCCTGAAACAATTCCATGGTTACCACTAGTTGGCATCACAGAAAAGTTTCCGCTTGAAAACCTTTCGGACGAATTTTTTACAATCAACCTCACAAAAACTCAATATTTCGACGATACATTACTGAAGGACGAAAACGTCAAGTATCAATTGTCTCCGTTCTGGGGTAATGTTGTTGCAGCCCTTTTGTTTGAAGTACGGATAGTGGTCTATATCAGAACCGCATCATGGGACGGGTTACAAAAATCATACACATGGACAACACTAACCTGCAGCCAAGAAGAACCGATGAAGCATTGGATCGTGCAGACCCAGGGAATACAGAAGCTACCGCATGATGAATTCAATGATTTTCCAACCATTGAACTTGTGTATACAATGGGAAGCCGCGGAAGGAAACCAGCCGAAGAAAATAATGACGAGAACAATCAGTTCCAGTTTCTAAGGCGAGTCATCCTTCCAGAGAAAATAACTGTCAAGTCTTCATCGAATCCTTCCCATACTATGGAAGAATTGATAATCTTGGGACAGAAAAAGACGGAAAAGGAAGCTAAGGAACGAATGGCATCAAGAGAAGTTGATGTCGTACAGAAGCCAACTCAAACGTCCCCGTTAGTAGAAGAGGATGTCGTGCAGAACCCAACAAGACTGTCCCCAGCAGTTGACGATAATGTGGTACAGAATCCAACAACGATATACCCAGCCTCAAGTACTTTACCAGAAGCACCAACAAGAGATGCGTCAACCAAAGGAGACGTAGATCAACATCCCGTGCAAATGTCACCAAACTCAAGTACAGAAACAGCCATGCCGCTATATGCAATGGATGTGGAAGGGAGTCAACCCGCACGCACAACGGGTGCAGAAGGAAGTCAATCGACAACAAAAAAGAAAAGGCGAGTCATCCTTCCAGAGAATACAACATTCAAGTCTTCATTGAATCCTTCCCATACTATGGAAGAATCGATAATCTTGGGACAGAAAAAGACGGAAAAGGAAGCTAAGGAACGAATGGCATCAAGAGAAGTTGATGTCGTACAGAAGCCAACTCAAACGTCCCCGTTAGTAGAACAGGATGTCGTGCAGAACCCAACAAGATTGTCCCCAGCAGTTGACGATGACCTGGCACAGAATCCAACAACGATATACTCAGCCTCAAGTACTTTACCAGAAGCACCAACAAGAGATGCGTCAACCAAAGGAGACGTAGATCAACATCCCATGCAAATGTCACCAAACTCAAGTACAGAAACAGCCATGCCGCTATATACAATGGATGTGGAAGGGAGTCAACCCGCATGCACAACGGGTGCCGAAGGAAGTCAATCGACAACAAACAAGAAACAGAGCAGAAGGAACAAGACAAAGAAAAAGTCTATTCCGTCCAAAGTCACCGAAGTAGAGGACACGCGGGAGGGAGGTACAGAGGACGAAAGAACCGTTGCTTATACACAAGTCAAGTACTCATCAGAATCGAACTCCTTCTACATAAGGAAGAAAAACTTAGACGGCGTTTACGAGAAACCATACATGATCAAGAATCTAGAGGAATACGACACTGCATTCCTGGACTCGGTGCGAAAGAAAAACGGTAGATGGGTTAAACCACCAGCTGGCGATGCCCAGGATGTCTCACACCCATTCCATCTTATGACTAAAGTCCCGATCCTTTACCAGCAACACGGCAATAATTACTGCATATCATATTCTCTTGGCAGTACCCTCTTCTACTGTGGGTTTTTATCGGCTGCTGAGGTGTTTTACGGGGCAGCAGAATGGATTTCAACGATGAGCCTGGATGATGCAATGAATGAAATCCGTTCTATCATGAAGAACTCTGCTGCCCTGATAGGTTTACCTACTTTGTTCAACATTCGACCCAACACCCATTCCAAAAAAATAAAGTCGATGACATGGCAAGATCTCCTTTCGGATGTCACACCATTCCCAACTTTGGTGGTTCCACTACAATCCAATGGCTCGACTTCTCATGTGTTTTGCATCGTCGACGATCTCATATTTGATGCTATTTTTCCCTTTGCACTGAAATTATGTGTTGAATCGGTACAATGGATTTTCAACAATCAAGACACCAACATATATGCGGTCTATCGTTTCTGCAGAAAGGCTGATATGCCTGATGTCAAAATCGAAGGAACATATAAACGGCAGATCCAGTTTCATTGGGATCATCCACGTAGGAGTGAAGTTGAGGCGGCCATACAAGAAATGATAAGAAAACGAAAACAAAAAAGGAAAGAAATGAGAATGAAAAAGAAACAGAAAAAGAACACAAGATGCAACATGCAATCATGAATTATATTGCTTGTGTCACATTCAAAGGAAATTATAAAACAGCAGAAAAAAGAAACAAACAAAAATGATAATCTATACCAATAACCCTAGCTCTAACCATTACACAAATTCATCACCTCGTCGCACTAGTCCACATACAACCATACGTTCTATTGGCAATACCCTGCTTGGTCTTTGAAGTACAATGATATATTTCCCTCCCGTCCCACGAGATCACCACACCATGCATCAACTTCACAACAACACCGCGACTCCCATTACACGATACATTTGGAAGCACAAAGTACCAATTTTCCGATTGACCAGGTTTATCCTCAACCCAAATTCCTATAGAGATTGACGAATCACCTGTGTCATAATGCGGGGAATTAGCAAGGTTCACCGAAATCATCATTCGTGACCCTGGACCTGCGGCTGTCGATGGGGGAGGCTCAACGTTCAGCTCAACATCCTTACGTATGATAGTACCCAATTCACTTCGCATGTTGTCTTCAAGCCATTCACGCATGACTTTCGACGCGATTTCGGCCTTAGCAGCCGTGTTTTCCTTCGTCTTGTATACTTCCTTCGACGACACAGACTTCACGCCGACTGCATGCATAGACCCCATATCCCCCACGCGTTCGCCACGTGCATTACCAGGACCTGACAATGATCGACCTAACTCAACAACCGCGGAAAGTAAATTGACATTGCCATGACCATCATCGGGCGATACAAGACGAACTTTCAACTCCGATTCATTCCCTGAAGCCAGTTTGATTACAACATCATAATCAGCCATAAATGGATCAATTTCAAGGAAGCCTGGAAAAAGGTTCTCATATATTGCACCAAAAACGAATTTCCGGTGTCTATGTTGTGAAAGTTTATCACCACGAAGAACATTGTATTCCGCTCGAGCCTTTGCAACATCTTTGTATTCTTTGGATCGTTTCGTGCCGTCACAAGATATATCAGACGAATTGTGGATGAAATCCGGTGGTAGCAAAGGCGCATCAGGCGTGTCATGTTGAATCTGGATGCAGTCAAGTCTTACCGGTGGTCGTCGAGACGTAACCCAAACACTTTGCAAATTCATAGGAATAAGTAACACTAGTCGTTTTGTACAACGAAGTCAACGTACTCCCAAACGACTTACCGTCCCAACATAGTGTTCTTAGAGAACGACGCCACCATAGAGACAAAAGACAGTTCACTCGCATAAACTTGGACAAGATGATTTTCGAAGCTAAGTCCTTTGCGCTCTCTATCATGAAACAACAACCGTTTCAAACGGCGTTTATACGGACATGCGTCCTTCTCATGATAGACCATTGTATGTTGAAGCGTGTCGAAACATGCGAAGCACACACCCTTGTTCTGCAGGATCTTAGTCATTTTCGCCAATCCGAAGGTACAAGCCTTGCTTTTGTGACGTCGCTCTCCACAACGGTAACACGATCCTCCAAGGCACAACTCGCCATTGCAACAAGCACTACCACAAAGCAAACAACGATACAGCATCTCACAAAAAACCCACTTGGCCTTTCTTTTCAACTCCTTAGAAATCTTGCACGCAACTTCTGCCTTTTGTTTAAATAGAACCACACCGTTGAAACCAAGGGATTGGCGGTTTTTTTTGGAAGTGCCACTATCGTTGTCATGAATCATTGTTCTCTTCTTGTACGGATTAATAATATTCGAAACGACAGTCAACTTCTCTTCGCCGTCCTTACTTGGATTATAGAAAACACGGGCATCTGAAAGAGAGACATCGGGTGATGACGATACCTTGATTGGAGTATCACACTCATTGACTTGAACCGGGGAAGCTACCGACGATGATAATGGAGCCGACGATTCAATCGCTGCAGTGCCCATGTTACAGCAAAGACCACATCTACCACACGGCAAACGTGCAAAACCATAGAACCCAGAAAGGACTTGCAAATAACAACCGCTTTGTAACGAAAGCACCTCCTGAAGACCGATTGGTGAAAATACCTTCTTGAACACGTCTTCTGAATCCACATTCACACAGCCAGCTGCATAAACTTCTTTGAATAAAGCATCACCCTTTTCCATTGCATCCGCGCGATCTGAAGAATGAAAAGGGAATCGAATAACTTGAACCTTTGAATGTACGCCTCTTTGGGAAGGACGCAGACGACCAATAGCCTGGACAAGGGAACTAACGTTGAACAAGAAACCACCAACGACGATCGTTTTACAGAACTTGTTTTCATTGCCGACAAGCCCAACAATCGTAGACACAAGGACATCGTACTCGCCATTGTACCAGTTCTTAGCACATCGAATCTGTTCTTGATAGGAGGAATCACCGGTAATAGATAAAACCTTCAATGTCTTTGATAATGCCTTAGTCACTGAGTCAACCAGCGCAAGTGAAGAACAAAGTACGTGACAAGCACCTTCACGAGATTTCATCACAAATTCAACGATAGCTCCAGCGACATCTTTAGTGGTCATTGTATCGAATGAAAAGCCCTCACCGACAGGGTCTGTCGGTTTTACAATATCCAAACAGTTAATTTCAGAAGACTCGGCAAGCCCACAGTAGGACATCAAAGACATAGCAATACAAAATGGAATTGAACCCGAAAGAGTCATGACGGGGACTCCCAGATTACCAAGCTCTCGGAGGGACTGATAAGACGATCGGAATCCATATTCAACGACGAGTTGTTGTAACTCGTCGACGTAAACTCTCTTCAAAATATTGTCGCTTGCCAACTTTTGTAGTCGGGCCATGTGAAAACGAAACAGATCAGCAGCACCATCCAAGTTGAGAAACAAAAGTGCTGGCACGTCCTTCCCCTCCAGGACCATTGGAACCTTTTCCTTATCGATATCGACCGAAGTGAGAAAGGCTACACTCAATTTCTTATGCAAAAGACCAAGCATCGAAACAGCGTGTTGAACCAAATGACCCAATAGAAACTTGTATGGTAGGATAACAAGTCTAAGTCCAACGTGTCGACCGGACAAGTAGGAAGCCAACGTTGGAACCAACCAAGATAAACTCTTGCCGTGACCGCAAGGAAGACCAACAAAGGAATGTCGAGCAACAGAGTTCGCCGCGATCTCTATCATTTTCTTTTGGTCATCAGAACGATAGCCAGCCTTGCGTCCAAGCAGTTCTCGTAAAGACGTTTTCAAAATTTGGTCGGAGTAGGGTGTAAAAGCAATAACGGGAGGGTCCATTGAGGTCTCACCAAGCTGACTGTGATATCGATCATACAAAATTTCGTCGGAATGTTCCAACCAAGTACCATATGCATGACGCCCAGTTAATTGAGTGTGCCCACTCTTCTCTGTCAAGGCGGATGTCGAAACTATACATCCATCTTCACCAAACGCATTGTTCTCTGGCACTAACACATTCCCGATGGACGTGAATAGATGTCGGACATTTAAAATCTCAGGCTGACAATCAAAAAGAAAAATATCCTGCAACAACCCCGTCATGGATGCTTCAGAGTAATTGGATAACATACTCTTTTTATCGAATACGGACGCAACATTTGTTGCATATCGTATCAGTAGAACAACCCTGGATAGACTCAGAGAGAGCCTATGCTCGACCAGTTTGGGACGAGTGCTTGCCTTCAAAGAACCTCGTTTCAAACTCTGTGACCAGAAATAAAGATAGCTATTATGCCACTGGCACGATAGCACTGTCAAACGAACAACCTCCTCGTGTCGCATGGCACCAACCCCCAGTCCAAAAAAGCACAACTCGGCAATAGACTGCAGCCGTGCAAGCAGTGGTTCAACGTTATCACAGACGTGCAAATCACTAAGCCAAACTTGCCTGCCGGGTGGTGTTGGATCATCCATGACCGATGCCTCCATCTTTACCCAGTTTGTCATATTGATCGGCTTATCCATAAAGAGTTTCCAATTGCCAGTTGAAAAAATTTCTTCAAAGCAAGCCCTTGCAAGCATAACCACCCGGGGGATAATGGTAGACCATATAGAGTACGGGAAAGTAAAAGCACCAGAAGTGATGTCGCCGTTCGAATTCACAGTATTTGTTTTCAAACGCGGTTTCTGTGCGTTGAGATCCCGTAATCGCTTCACATATGGACCCAGTAGATTGGTGACCCGGCCGTTTTGAATCTTACTGACAATTTCCATTTCTTGGATTGTTAGTACTTCAGATTGATTGTTACCAGATAACGTGACAAGATATCCACACACACCAGCTCTCAGAAGATGCAACAAAGCAGAAATGCGACTTGCAAACCACCCACATTCATTCATGATCAAGTCATAACCTTGCTTTGTAGTAAAGCCACGACTCAATGCATATTGGCAAGCAACTGGGAGCCTACCGTGGTCTTCCGGCTCTTCAGCTGCAGCAATGAAGAGAATCTTGGGGATGATTGCTGTTTCAATCATCCATTCCAAAGAAACATTTTGGGATTTAAAGTCGTCGAATATTGTAGATGGGTACCTGTAAAAAAATCGCAAAATGGAATCGAGTTCGCTCATGAGACGCGAGATCCCACGTCGAAGAGTAAATGTCCGTGAGCCGACAACAGCACCGTCGAGCTCTCTTTGTTCAAATTCTGCCAAACGACTACGAACATTTGCCGAGACATTGGCGATATGCCCAGCAGCATACTTTTCTAACCATTCATGACCGGCTTGAATCCAAGAATACAAAATACCATCTTCAGCTGCCTGCCTTCCCGAGTATGCAATGTATTCCCTCATTTTACCTTCAAAACCAGGACTGAGCAAGGGATAATAAATTAAGCATAAATCTTGAACATTTTCATCAGGTCGAACAAAGGGAGAAAGGATAGAACTTGCTTCGTCCGAAGTAATTAGAAGCGTCGTAGGGACTTTGCTGTCGTGTTCAACAGAAAGGGATGACTTGTGGAAACCAGACAACTGTGAATGAACGTCAGTCAGGCCACTGACATTACTGCCATCTCCTGTAATAACACTGGGGGTTCTTGATATCACTATAGGTCTTGATGTTATAGTAGCCGGCGCAGTTGAAGGAATATTACAACTCCTTGGTCCAACTCGACCGCAAATTGTAATGTAGCATGGCATCTTCCCACCAGTACTACCGCTGCAGGCATTCTTTCGCACCTCCAGGTGTCGGCTGTAATTGCAGGACTTGTTAAAAGCACTGAAACAAACAGTACAAAACCAGATTGACTCAATAGAACGTTTCTCCGTTAGAAAAGGTGATAGATTGTTCGCATGAAGCTTTTGCAAGATACCCATGCGACGATGAACTTCACGAATAACGGCGGTATTGTTAAATTGGCTCTCTGGGTGCTTCTCTTTGCCATGAGCAACTATACCCTTTTGTATGGCAAGACTCTCATTGCAAATTTTGCAGTAAGGGCCAAAGGGAGTGACATCGAGGAAGGAGGGGATAACATCGGACATGACGGAAAAACGATGATGGCGAAGGATCACAGAAATAATCATGCTGCTGCCAAGCATGAATTGCTGATGTCTTGTTGAATGTCAATTGACTTCCATGACTCAAATTCAGCTGAATTGTTTCTACCCTTGTTTGTAGTAATGTCCGAATTCAGCTGAATCGCTGATGACTGGTATCATGAACATGAATCACCCGAATTCATCTGAATTGCCAATGGTATGAACATGAATTGACTTTCATGACTCAGATTCAGCTGAATCGCGATGCCCTATCCAAATTCAGCTGAATCGCCGATGGAAGGAACGTCATTGACTCCGATTCAGCTGAATCGGTGAAGACTCCCACCATGAGGACTCCCACAACGAATTCAGCTGAATCGTCGATCGCCGATGGAAGGACGTCAGTTGACTTACCCGACTCAAATTCAGCTGAATCCGTGAGGACTCCCACCATGAGGACTCCCACAACGAATTCAGCTGAATCGTCGATCGCCGGTGGAGGGAACACCGATTGACCTACTCGACTCAAATTCAGCTGAATCCGTGAGGACTCCCACAACCAATTCAGCTGAATCGCCAGTGGAAGGTGGAAGGAACACCGATTGACTTACTCGACTCAAATTCAGCTGAATCCGTGAGGACTCCTCTCACAGTTGAGACATCACGAGACTACCACAACTCATACTGCTGCTACCAACACGCTACACACCAGGCTAAATTTGTAGACACGTAAATATGTACTACCGGTAGACGTTACGAAAAATGAAAAAAGAGCCCTTGACTCGAAAAACGAGTCGGGACTGCTCTTTTTCCCAAATACTCATGACTGAAAAGACATCAGCTGTGAAACCGCGGCGCAGAATCATCACGGTTGCTTGTGAGACAAGCGAGCGAGGGTATCGATAGAGTCGATGCAACGCGAAACCCGATGATCCGGCACGATGCACAAAACCCTTTCATGCCGCCAATTTTTCACTCAAACAAAATAACAATCAACCATCAAAAGGGGACCTGTGCCAACATGATGAAAGAGAGCGCGTTGTTAGTATCGCGGTCGCATTTGTTTGAAAACAAGAAAATTACTCACCGACACGACCGTTTTCCCGGCGCATCGCCGCTTGTGTTCCTGCCACCAACACATACCTCTTTTCCCGCAATAACGTTGTAAACGTAACGTTTAGCAATTGGATGTTGTTGTTGATTGTTAATTGTTCATCGTTAGAACTGTCGTAGACGTAGCCATCCTCGTGGTTGGTTGTTGCTTGATATTTGATTTCTTGTTGCAGCCAGCAGCCAAGTGCCTACACACGCATGGCTTGTGTGAAGCTTGCGCCAAAACCCCGTATCCGTGATTTTGAGTCATACCAGGTACAATGTGACTCGTACGTACAAGTACCAGGTGCAACTACGACGGCCGAAGAATTCAAACTTGAACGTGTTACCAGCAAGAGTCCATAGGCTGTGTTTGTTGCAAGTACGAACCGTGACACGGTCCATCTTTCAAAAGCGATGTACAAAGGACACAAGGAGGCATGCCAAGATATGCCTCAAAGGCCTGGAATTCCGAGTCTCTGTCTATGTACATTAGCTCTTTTTCCGATCTAATAAATATATTCATGTCTGTATATTTTTACTACTCTTTTTTCCGGATTCCAACCCATGGCCTTAGGGGTGTACTGCAAAGGAT
>Ga0315907_10007212_pt1 | contig 11622 bp, 9 predicted proteins | sample LakEriMetagenome_3_FD_203525 | JGI IMG/M metagenome (GOLD analysis project Ga0315907, IMG submission 203525) | Freshwater fungal communities from buoy surface, Lake Erie, Ohio, United States - Buoy 12 MA123 | ecosystem: Environmental > Aquatic > Freshwater > Lake > Lake biofilm | place: USA...
CGAAAAAATGTCTCTCAAGTTTTGAAGCATCGCTGTGCTTATCTCAATGATATGCTTGATTCTTGTGAGTATAATTACTCAGTGCCAAACTGAGATGCTCCCGATGGCACTTAACTCCCCCTCCTATTTTTTGAGTTTTGAGCGCAAAGCATTGTAGGTCAAGAATTATTGTTTATGGTTCAGATAACACACTCTAAAAATTTGCAAACCGCTACAATTTTGAAGTCAAGTTATAAAACCGTCAAATAAGTCAGGTTAGGATGCCAGAAGCTAACCCAAAAACCCAGTGGGGATCAGTTTTAAATCGCGCAAACCACGTAGAGAAGTATCTTCGGTGGTTCGTTGAGTTTTGCCCAGTCTCGATTGCGATGTTTGATCGCAATTTACATTACATATTAGTTAGTCAGCCTTGGGTTAAAACTTTGGGCATTCCTCGTCTTAAGTTAATAGGCACAAGTCTATATGAATCACTCCCAAAAGCGATCGCTCACAGACATGGATTAGAGCGATGCCTAAGCGGTGGGCAAATGCATTACACGGCGGAAATTGAGATTGCAATTCGTGGAGAATCGGCTAGTAATTTCCAGTGGGACGTGCAGCCTTGGTATACCGATGATGGCTCAGCGGGTGGGATTATTGTCGCTAGCCATCCTTTAGCTGAGCCTCAGACTGCATTGCTAAAGCATCAGTTAGCCGAAGAAATTGCTGAACGTCAATATCTTGAAGATGCTTTTACTAAAATTGGCACAGCGCTTGAAAGTGCTAATGATGCAATTTGTATTACTGATGATTCAGGGCAGCCAATTTATATCAATCTAGCCTTTAGCGATCTATTTGCCTATAGTTTGTCGGCTTTACAAACAACCACCAATTTACGACCTCTTTTTACTGATGAGCAAACTGCTCAAGTAATCCATACGGCGGTAATGCATGGTGGTACTTGGACTAGTGAAATAGAAATGCGCGATCGCGATCATCAGCATATTCCTATTTGCTTAAAGGTCAATCCTGTTAAAAGTCCTTCTGGAAAGGTGATTGGCTCAACTTATATTTGTACAAATATCCGCGATCGCAAAGCCGCAGAAGCTGAAATCAACAAAAGCTTTGCCGCACTAGGTGCAACTCTTGAAGCAACTGCCGATGGTATTTTGGTGCTAGATGCGATCGGAAATATTATTATTTGCAATCAAAAATTTGTCGATCTTTGGCAGATTCCCGATCACATTTTTAGATCCAATGACGACTCATATATCCTTAAGTATGTGGCTAAGCGGATTAGCTCAGCTCAATATTTGCATCAATTTGGCAAAGGACTAGAAATTGACCAGAATAGCTTTGAGATAGTCGAGTTAGATGATGGCAGAACCCTAGAATGCTATTCACAACCACAAAATGTTTTGGATAGTTGCGCGGGGCGTGTTTGGAGTTTACGCGACATTACCGAACGCCTTGCCGCCGAGACTCTAGTCCGTGCCTCCGAAGAAAAATATCGCCTCCAAGCTGAGAAGCTACAACATGCTTTGCAAGAGTTAAAAAGTACGCAATCGCAATTGATTCAAGCCGAAAAAATGTCTGGGCTAGGTCAGTTAGTGGCAGGTATAGCCCATGAGATTAATAATCCTGTAAATTTTATTTATGGGAATCTCTCCTATGCCGACACCTATACATCTGAGTTATTAAGTCTTGTCGAAATTTACCGTTCGCATTATCCAGAGCCTGTCGAGGCGGTACAGGTAAAGCTGGAAGAGGTTGATATTGATTTTCTTGCCGATGACTTTGTAAAGTTGGTTGGTTCAATTCGGATTGGTGCAGAACGAATTCAGAAGATTGTGCAATCACTCAATAAATTTTCTCGTAGTGATGAAGAAGGATGTAAATCTGTTGATATTCATGAGGGGATTGATAGCACTTTGATGATTTTGCAAAGTCGTCTGAAGGCGACTGCTCATCGTCCTGAGATTAAGATTGAAAAAAACTATGCGCAAATTCCTGAGGTTGAATGCTATGCAGGACAGCTAAATCAAGTATTTATGAATCTACTGACTAATGCGATCGATGCGCTTGAAGAAGATGCTCAAGCAAATGGAACTTGGCAGATGGTGAATGATAAACTTCTATGGAATAGGCAAGATGGAAAAGTTTCCAAAATTTTGCTCCAGACAGAGATTCTTGCAGATCCTCAAAATAGCGATCGCTTGGCGATCAAAATTTCTGATAATGCCAATGGAATTCCTGATGAGTTACGCAATCGCTTGTTTGACTTGTTTTTCACGACTAAGCCTGTAGGTAAAGGTACAGGTTTAGGTTTATCGCTCGCTTATCAGATCATTACAGAAAATCATGGCGGTAAGTTGTCCTTTATTTCAGAAATTGGGAAAGGTACAGAATTTACGATCGAGATTCCATTAAAGCAATCTAATTAGGTAGGCATAAGAAAAGTTAAAAAGTAAAGGTTAAGATCGCCGACTTTTTGTAAATTTGCAAGAGGAGACGTTAATTGGGCAGATCGTCGAAGGGTTAATCGCTGAGCCTTGTTTGTTGGTGTTGGACAATATGGAAACGGTAATACCAGCAGAAGGGAAGTCGGTTTATGGTCAATTTTTAAGCCGATGGTTAGGGAATGGGGATAACAGTAAGATACTTCTCACCAGTCGCGAACAGCCAGTGTTTAGCGCCAATTTGCAACCGCGTTGTCATTGGTTAGTTCTAAAGGGGTTAGCCGAAGCCGATGCGATACGTTTGGTAACGGAAGACTATGAATTAACAGGAACGCAGAAGGAATTAGCCCATTTTGTGAACCGAATGTATCGGCATCCCCTCTTGATGCAACTGGTATCGAGTTGGATGCGGGATGATTTTGGAGTAGGGGTTTGCGTGACAGAGGCGGAAAATTTGGGCTTAGATTTGTTTACGGTGGAGGGTTATCACCGTGATATGGAAACCTGTGTTAGGGAAGTGATAGCGGCGAGTTTGGCGCGATTATCGGCAAGGTTGGGGGATATTTTAAAGCGGTTATCGGTATTGCGAGGGATTTTTGATCTAGGGTTAGCTCAGGGGTTAACTGCCGAGGTAACGGAGGCAGAGTTACGGTATTTAGCCCGTTTGTCGTTGTTGCAGGAGTTTCCCCCCGAACCCCTCAAGGGAAAACCGCGACGGTTTCAGTTTTTGCCTTTAATTTCGATGGTGGTGCAACAGCAAGCGGATTCTGAGTTGTTGCGATCGGCGCATCAGGCTGCGTTGGATTATTTTTTGGCTCATTTACCTGCGCCACCTTGGGAATCGTTGGAGGATTTGACGGCATATTTAGAGGGGTTTTACCATGCAGGGGAATTGGGAGAATGGCAGTTAGCTTTTGATATTTTGAATGAGGAGCGAGGGGGAGAAGGGAAAAATAAATCGGTTCATTACTTTCTGGGTTTTCAAGGGTTTTATCGTCAGCAAGCACAGTTATATGAGCAGGTAATCGCAGGTAGTCAACGGGAACAAGATTGTTATCGCAAATCGTTAAACCGTCTGGGCAATTGTTATGATTCCTTGGGGCAGTATGAAAAAGCGATCGCCTATCACCAGCAACATCACGACATCAATGAAGAAATTGGCGATCAGCAAGGAGTGGCAAGTTCTCTAGGCAATTTAGGCAGTTGTTATATTTTCTTGGGGCAATATAAAAAAGCGATCGCCTTCTACCAGCAATCTCTCGACATTAGTGAAGAAATCGGCGATCGGCAAGGGATGGCAATTTCTATAGGCAACTTAGGTAATTGTTATGGTTCCTTGGGACAGTATGAAAAAGCGATCGCCCATCACCAGCAATATCACGATATCAGTGAAGAAATCGGTGATCGGCAAGGGGTAGCAATTTCTCTAGGCAATGTAGGCAATTGTTATAATTCCTTGGGGCAGTACGCAAAAGCGATCGCCTATCACCAGCAATCCCTCGAAATCAAAGAAGAAATCGGCGATAAGAAAGGGGTAGCAATTTCTTTACACAATATAGGGGGCATATTTTTCAAACTTGAAAACTACAGCGAAGCAGAAACCAAAGTTCAAGAATCCTTAGTCATTTCCCAAGAAATTAACTTTAAATCTTCTATTGCCCATAATTTCCAAGCCCTTGCCGCGATCGCCCATCAAACCAATCAACCCCAACTCGCTCTCAGCCATTGCCAAACCGCCCTCACCCTCTCCCAAGAACTTGGCATTCCTTTAGTCAAAGACTGCGAAGAACTCCTAGCAAAAATTCAGGATGACTTAGAGGCGGTTTGAAAAGGTTTGATCCCCTCAATCCCCCTTAAAAAGCTTGGCTTAAATCCTACTAATAACTTCGTATGATAACCCAGTTGATTCGGCAATGATTTCTATTGCTATATTTTTCTCTTTCAATGCTTTGGCAACTTTCTCAATACCCTTCTCAATACCGACTTTTTCACCTTCTTCAAAGGCTGTATCAAATACATTTTTCACTTCTAAATAAAAGTATTTCGCCACCATAATTTCCCCAAAACATTCGTGCAATTTAGCTGTGAAAACCTTGTAAGCCATCTCCTGTATAGCACAAAAAATGTGGTTAAAATACCGAACAACTAAAGAGAAATTATGGTATTTATACAAAATGAGATAAGGGCTACCAATTGGCAACCCTTACTTAAAATTCTTTGTGGAATAAGAGATTATAGTGATCGTCAACCAAGGCTTTTTCCCTCTGGGTAATCACGACTCTTACTAGGCACACGGCTGAGCAAGTCGTCTTTTTTGATCTCTACTATGATCATTATCTAGCTAGATACACCTTCTAATTTATTCTAAATATTCGCTAAAAGTCAATACTGTATGCCTTTACACCTCAAAATTATGTCAGAAAAATTTTTGTGCGATGATCGCGAATGAAGATATGGCTATGAAAGAGGACATAAAAAAGCTTGGCTTAAATCCTACTAATAACTTCGTATGATAACCCAGTTGATTCGGCAATGATTTCTATAGCTACATTTTGCTCTTTCAATGCTTTGGCAACTTTCTCAATACCCTTCTCAATACCCTTCTCAATACCCTTCTCAATACCGACCTTTTCACCTTCTTCAAAGGCTGTATCAAATACATTTTTCACTTCTAAATACTGGACTAAACTCTTTTTATATTGTTCGTACTGCTCTAGATCTAAGTGCGATATTTCGGCGATTTCAAATCCCCTTTGAAAGATGGGTTCATTCAATATTGCGGGTATATGATTAAAACTTTCTAGATTCTTTAAAAAATACAGCCATTTATCGAAGTGAGTTACCAGTTCATTCTCTTGTTTATTGAATAGCGGCATTTGTAAAAATTTAAAATTTAATTTATCGAAGAATATATCTCCATCTTGGTCTTTGAGGCATACATCGCGCCTAAACTTGGGTGTGATATGTTCATCATACTCAAAATCTAATATCGCAATAAAATAGATTGGTAATAAATAGAAATTCCAATCTCCTTTTTCCGACTGTTCTCGAATTGGGAATGTGGAATAGAATAAGGCTCGATCTTTGAAATGCTTGATTTTCGCTTTTTGCATTTCCACAATAAACTTATCACCAGTTTTACTTTCGCAGTAAATATCAAAAATAGCTTTACGTTCTGATATGGTGTCGGAGAGGTTTTCAGAATTTTTAAATGTTAATTGTTGGATTTGATGATGCATCGGTAAAAGTTGATTGAGAAAATCGATGAGCAAATCTTTACTGCCTTCTTCGCCGAACAGTTTCTTAAAGCCAAAATCAGTATAAGGATTAAAGTATTTCGCCACCATAATTTTCCAAAAATATTCGTGCAGTTTAGCTGTGAAAACTTTGTAACCCATCTCCTGTATAGCACAAAAAATGTGGTTAAAATGCCGAATCTAAAGAGAGATTATGATATTCATATAAAATGAGATAAGGGCTACCAATTTGCAGCCCTTAATGATTAAATTGCATAGATCCATCAGACAAGCGAGGAGCCTATAAGATTATGTCATCTGATATTCAAGGGCAAAAAAACTTTACTCTCGGACTTGCTTTGATTGCAGCAGGACTATTGACAATAGGAGTTTATCAAGGCAATCGATGGATTATTGGAGGTAGCATTGGTTTGGGGGCATTTACAGGGTTAGCTTGGATCGGAGTCCTTGATGATGAAAAACAGCAAATACAGAAACTGCATGACGCTCTAGATCTAGCACGTTTAGAAGAAAAGCCTTTTAGTGCCAAGTTCTTTGCAGGAATGTCCAATATTGACATCGAAACGGCTGAAAAATTTCTCAATAAAGAAGTTGCTGCTAACGGTATTAACAGCAAAGACGTGGATATGGAAGATGGCACAGTGGTGTATATCTTTCCCATCTCTCAAAATCGCAGAGCTGAATTGGAAATATTGAAAGCCAAGAGAGAAGAAGAGGCTGCAATTCTGCGAAAAGCTGAAGCTAGACAAAAGCGAAAGGAAGAATTAAAAACGCTTAATCTATCAGAACTAGATCGCGAACATCTAGAAAAACTCAGTGAAGAAGACCGTCAGCTTGTACTAGAGGCAAAAGCTGAACAAGATACTGAAAAGACTGTTTCTAATACTGTGGCTATTGGTACTGCGGCAGTGGGGTTAGCTGTATTGTCCATGTTCCTCGGAGGAGATTGAGAATATTGGTGATTTCTATAGGAAGTAGGTAGGTATGTGAGGATAAAAGGCAATGATGTAAGCTAAAGCTAGATTTTAAGAAATATAAATTATGCGATCGCAATAGGAATGTTTGCTGCAAAACCTTGGCTGTTGGCAAGGTTCATTTACCCGCTTATCAACAAAAGGTGAGATTTTAGAAGATATTCCTAGTGAAACCAGTCTGGAACTTAAGGAAGATAATCAAACAGTGCGTCAAGTTGTGCGCCGATTTTATGACGGTCAGCCGCAGAACTTAGTTTTGGAATATCGTACTCTCAATCGCAGCACCACTTTTTTTGAGAATGGCGCTTTTTCTCAAGGAGGATTGCAATTTGCACCCTATACAGAATTTGGTGGAGAGTTGGGATTGATTTATGGCGATCGCCGATTGCGTGTGGTTCTGCTCTATGATAAAGCTAGCCAACTTGATCGTGTTACCTTCATCCGTGAACATTTACCCCATAGCACCACGCCCGAACATCCAGCTTTGACTCTAAATGATTTGCTCGGCAAATGGGAAGGAGAAGCAATTACGATCGCTGCTGATTGGTTAGAACCAGAAATAGTCAAGGCTTGCTTTGCAAGCCTCGACGTAATCAAATCAAACTATCAAACAACTATGTCATTACCGCCAATCATTGAGCAAATGCTCTCGCCTGAGTTTTACGAACATCCTGTTACTGAACCAATTCAGCTTTTGCAAACGCATATTTCCTTTGTATTGCTTACAGGACAATATGCATACAAAGTCAAGAAACCAATGAACTTTGGCTTCTTAGATTTTTCTACATTAGAAAAGCGCAAATATTTCTGTGAAGAAGAACTTCGACTTAACCGCCGCTTAGCGCCTGACCTATATCTTTCAGTCTTACCGATTATCGAAACAGATGGGAAATACCATTTTGATCAAGCTGGAATTGGAACACCTGTGGAATATGCAATCGCCATGCCAGAATTCTCGCAAGAGGATTTGCTGATTGAGATGTTTGCTTCAGGCAGACTTACGGCTGATCATGTAAAACAAATTGGTGAACAGTTGGCAGTATTCCATCAAAGTGCACTGACCAATGACCATATCAATAGCTTCGGCACAATGGAAGCAGTTCTCGCTGTGGCAAATGATAACTATGCCTCCACTGAAAAGTATGTTGGGATTGCTCAAACTGACGAGCAGCTTGCTCAAACTCGTGCTTATACAGATAAATTCTTTGAGGAGAATGCTGCTTTATTTAGCGATCGCATTGCTAAGGGTAAAGTCCGCGAATGTCATGGCGATGTGCATTTAAAAAATATTTGTCTCTATCAAGATCAGATCCAGATTTTTGATTGTATCGAATTCAATGAGCCATTCCGCAATAGCGATGTGCTTTACGATGCAGCATTTCTATTAATGGATTTGCAGTTTCGCAGCAGAAGGGATCTCGCGAATATTTTCCTGAATACCTATCTAGAACGTACTGGCGATTATGAAGGAGCAGTTCTATTGCCACTACATTGCAGTATGCGAGCCTATATTCGCGCTAAGGTGACATCATTCTTACTTGATGATCCCAATATTCCTACGGATGTGAAAGCGAATGCTCAAACGGAAGCCTCGGCATATTACAAATTGGCTTGGGAATATACGCAACCCAAACAGGGCAAATTGATCATCATGTCAGGTGTATCTGGCTCTGGCAAAAGCACAACTGCTAAAGCGATCGCCTCTGAGCAAGATGCTATCTATCTGCGATCGGATGCGATTCGCAAGCAAATTGCAGGTATTGGTTTAATGGAACGTGGTAGTGATGATATTTACACGCCAGAGATGACGGCGAAAACCTATACCAGATTGGCGGAGTTAGGTGCATTGTTAGCTAGCAAAGGTTTTACGGTGATTCTCGATGCGAAGTACGATCGCATTAGTTTACGAGGTCAAGCGATCGCCGCCGCCCAAGACCAAAATATTCCTGTAGAAATCATCTATTGCACTGCGCCTGTAGAAGTTTTGGAACAACGTTTACGCGATCGCTCTGCCGCAAATAATGATATTGCTGATGCGACGGTTGAGCTATTAGCCAGTCAGCAAGCCGCCTTTGAGGATTTCACGGCTGAAGAATTGGTCTTAGTGAAGAAAAACGATTAAAAAGTGGGGCTGTAGGGGCTTAGCATTCCCGCCACAATTTATAAAATTCTTAGATCATCTGAATTTGGGAATGCTAAGCCCAAAACCTCACACCGCAGGGACAATTTTTCTGTGAAGTCATAAACCTTACACCGCAGGGACAGTTTTTCTGTGAAAGCAAAGAGGGCTGAGCATTTGCGGATCGAGGTTTCTGTAGTGAGTTTAAAAATTGTGGCGCAAATGCTAAGCCCCTACGGGTGCTATAAATCCTCCATTATTTCAGTTCATCGATTAATCCGTTAATATATAAACACTAACCTTTCATTAAAAATGTTATGTCCGATCGCCTGAAATTTTTCCGCAGGCTGATGTCAGCTTTTGAAGGTACTTCTAATCCTCAACGTGTTGTCGAACGGGGATTTTATGTCAATCTGCCAAATAATCCCATTGGGGAAATTACTGGCAGAGTTGCACTTCGTCCTTCTTCAGTGCATTTGCTCTTTGGAGGCATCGGATCTGGTAAAACAACACAGTTACTGTTAACGCAACAGGCTTTAAATGAGTTAGAAGATATAAAAGCCATTTATGTTGACGTTAGTCTTGTTACCGATATTTCTGATCTTAAGTCTGGTGCTTTAATTGCGATTGCAGGACTCGAATTAATAAATATATTGGGTAGCTCTTCCAGTTCAGATTTAAAAAATTTCAAGGAAATAATTAAGAAAGCGGCATATGGCTACACAGAATATATTCCTATAGATATGACAGCAATGAGCTGGAGTAAGCCAAGAGAAGTTAATTACAAAGGTTTAATTTCTACCGAAAATAGAGAAAATAGAGAATCAATTTCGCTAGCCTTTTCTGCTCTAAGTCAAGCTGCCATATCAACAACAAAAAAAGAAATAATATTTCTGTTTGACGGTCTAGATCGATTAAGCAAATCAAAAACTTTTATTAATTCTGCACTTGATGATGTAATTGAAATTAATAAGACGGGAGTTGGCTCAATTCTTGTAGGTTCTATTGTAATCCCATACTCAGAGAGAGCATATATTGCAGAAATCACTGGGTATTCTTACTTCTTGCCATATTTGGATGTATTGGAAAATGTTGAAGCCAAACAATTTTTCATAGAGATTTTCAAGGTGAGAGATCCTGAAAACTTTATAGACCAAGATGCAAGGGAATTACTGATATTTCACTCTGGAGGAGTTCTACGAGATTTAATGTCTCTCTGCCAAGCGTCTATTGAAGAAGCATATATGGACGGTTCAGAGCTGATTACAGTGCAACACGCAAATCAAGCTATTTTAGCTCTAGCTCGTTCAAAAGTAATTGGACTAACTGACGCAAATATAAATACGCTTCGTAAAGTTATGACTGAAAAATCTTTTTCTCCACGCACTTCTGAAGATTTTGATCTACTACTTACAGGACATATTTTAGAGTATAGATATCCTCGACAAAGGTTTGTTGTTCATCCGATATTAGTTCCACTTATCGAAAGTATGGCTGTGAGTCTAACTAATGGATAACCTGTTTTCTTTAGATGAATTTCTACAAAGAAATGGAGGATTACTAGATAGCAATATCTGGATGGTTCTTGTCGTTTATACTAACGATATAGAATCAACAGTTACAGATTTAAGAGATACCCTTGAAATTTTCAGCGAATGTAGCACAGGTACTATATCTGGTGAATCTGGAGTAAGAAATTTAATTAATCAGATTAAAGAAGCATCAGAAGAATATTTTTTGCTATGGAAATTAGATGATTGGGATAATAACGAATGGAAAATTTTTGATGCTTTGAGAAGTCGATTAGATAAAGGTAATAAAGGAGGATTACTTGTACTTTCTGAGCAAGCTAATAATTTAATGATACATAATGCCCCTAATTTTGTTAGTTGGTTAGGAGCAAGAATATATTACTTACACAAAGATGCAGAAATACTTAGTGATGAAGAATGCGATCGCCGCCTAGCAACGCTACAAGAATGGACAGGTAAAACTAATGATGATGTAATTGCTTTAGCGGAAAATCGCCAACTTCCAACCGATCCAGAATATGGGGAGTGGCTAATTTTACTTAATCGAGGTGACTTGCTTGAGCGACAAAAATAATTGGCAAAAAATCTGTGCAGATGTTCAAGAGCGTTCTCTCAACAACACATACCTTGACGTAAACAATGCAACTTCTTTGTGGGCAGCAATTTTAAAATGCTTAACAACTGCCAGCGATGAAAAAATTTTAAATGCTAAGCAAGATGAAATTCGTAAGTTGCTTAAAAAAGGTGCATCATCTCAAATTGGTAAAAAAGGCTATACAGAAATCATGGGTGGAGGCAAAAATTTCAATCGCACTCAGGATATTCCCCATTTTAAACTTCACAATGGCTGCTGGTTCGATTTCGCTATCACTATCGATGAAACTTGCAAACCTGCTCAAATTATAGGATTTGATTTTGAAATAAGGTTTCCTCAAAAAGAAGGAGAAACTCTAGTTCCATTTTTAAGAATCGATCTTAATCTGCCAGAGCATAACAACGATGAACGAAATATACGTTTTCATCTTCATCCCAGCAATGACGACATCATGATCCATAGTCCGCCTATGTCACCACTCGAAATTCTCCATATGTTTTTGTATGGCTTGAACATTCGTGATAAACCTCGTTCTTCTTAGTCCTATCTAATCTTCTGGAATCCCAGAACTCTGACGATATTGAAATGCTCTTGCGATCGCAGGAACGAGCAGAATTATAAGGGCGATCGCACTCCCAATCGCAATATATGGATTGAGCATGATTAGGCGCGATGTAGGCATTGTTGCATCTACATTAAAAACACCA
>Ga0315907_10007214_pt1 | contig 11619 bp, 8 predicted proteins | sample LakEriMetagenome_3_FD_203525 | JGI IMG/M metagenome (GOLD analysis project Ga0315907, IMG submission 203525) | Freshwater fungal communities from buoy surface, Lake Erie, Ohio, United States - Buoy 12 MA123 | ecosystem: Environmental > Aquatic > Freshwater > Lake > Lake biofilm | place: USA...
TTCTTCATAACGTTTTTTATAGTAGTTTTTGATATACTCTTTATTATATTCGTAAGTCATCTTTAATATATAAGAAGATTTTAATTGATATACAATATTATCAAATACTTATATATATTTGAATATAAATCATCTTAATTTAATACTGATATCTAAATTATATATTTGTCTTTCTTCCTTTATATTTTTGATAAGATTTTTCGCATCTTTAACAATTTTTTTATTATCACCGCGTTGTTTACTATTATTGTTAAGTAATTCATCTAACTTTTGAATAATTGTAAAGTATTCTTCATTTTTCTGTTTATCTTGTTGTAAAAGTTTATTTTTGTTCTCTAAATATGATATATATCTCAATTGGTTTTCATCTCTAACTTTATCATTATTTAATTCAAAAATCTTTTCCTTTAGTTTAACATTCTTATCATATAAATCATCTAACTGATCGTCTTTAAATTGAATAACTTTGAACAAATCATCTCTAAAATTATATTTAATTTCTTTAAATTCCTTATCTTTTTTATCTTTAAATAAATCCATAATACATTCAAGTTGTTGCTTGGTTTCTAAGAGAAGAGTATTGGCTCTTTGGGTATACTCTGATTTAACTAATATGAAAGCATCAAGCGAGTGCCTTTCACGCTTTACTTTTTGATTGATGATATCTTCATACACTAATTTATCTGTAGTTTCTTTGTCTAAATCTTTAATAGTATAAAGTTTTTCTTCTCTACAAAAAGGACATTTACATTTGTAGTTATATGACTGTTTTTCTTCATTAATTACATCCTTTTTAATTTTAACCAAACAAGGAATACATATAGAATTATCACATGTCGTACATTTATGCGATGAATCACATTCATTATTATAACATATCTTACATACGTCTTTTATGTTATCATAATGTAGAGGATATACTCTATTAACAATTGACATATTAATAAAAATTAATGTTTGTTAGTTATTATTAGTAAATATTTTTATATTCTTAAATGAGTTTTTACAAAACACGTAAAATAATTTAACACAATATGATAATGTTGAAGAATTGAAAAAAAAATTCATACTATTATGATTGATAATAATTTAGGTTATTTTATTTGTTAATTACGATGAATATAATAATGGTAATTAATGATAGTTATATAATTGATCATTCCGTAAAAACTCAAAATTGGGCGTAAAAAACCTACTATAAACCAAAAACAACCCTTGTAGGTTCTAGAGTTTCTCTTACTTTTCGCCACACAATTGTTTTTTTATTTTCGGCAGTTTTAGATATTGTGGTTATTGCTTTGGCTAAAATACGAGTATTATCTAAAGTAGAATTAAGTAAGTATAATAAATGGTCTTTAGAAAATGAATTGAAATCGCGTATATTTAATGTGCTACAACAAGGACATTTAGTTTTAGCAAATTTATTACCTTCTTTATCGCGAGCAATATGAGATATTTTATCAAAACATTTAATACATATCTTATAATTACAAGTTTTACAACTCAAAATATCTTCTTCATTCTTAAAATTATCTAAACAAATACAACATTCATCTTCGACAATATAATTACTACCATCAAAGGTATTAAGGCAACTATTGACGGAAGTTAAATCCATTTTTAAGTTCTTCTTCGTTAATATAACAAAAGATAATCTTATGTCCTTTATCAACTTTATCAAATACTTTTTTAAAAAATAAGTCTTTTTCATTTTTAATTAAAAATCACCCATGAAAATCACATATATTCAGGAACATTATCCTCATATCTTTAACTTTTTTATAATAAAACTATTATATAGTATCATATAAGATATAAATATAAATATGATTATTAACTGACCTGCCCCATATAAAAATACATATATTTTGTGGCTGTATTTTTAATATCAAATGTTGTATTACGTTGTAAAGGGGCTTTTATCGACGGAGATTCATAAGATATATACTCATCGATATTAAAATTAACATATGGCGAGTTTCTTGGAAAAACATTTTGTGATACTATAGATACATTTTGAATTAATCTAGGAGAACCTGTGCTTGACACTGATGTTCCGTTTATTTTATTTTTAATATAAATAAGTTTTCGAATATCGCATATTCTTAAATCATTGGCAGTGTTATCGTTTTTACACTTATTATCAATATTATCAACTGATAGTAAATTTCTTATAATATCTGATATTTCTTTATCCATGTTTGAAAGCCCCCAAATATTTTTATTATTTAAATTCGTAATCCAATCACTAATTTCATTAAACTTGTCTATACTTAAAGTATTTGATAAGAAAACTTGTATCTCACTACTATTTAATCCTGATCCGCTACTTCTAAAATAAGTTTTGAAAGCAAAATAAGAAATAGTATCGTTAATAACGCCAGGTAGAGGTTTTATAGTTATATATATATCAATAGGGGTTATTTCATTTTCACTTTGAAGATATTGAAAATTGTATCTAATACTATACAAATCTTTAGACATGTCTATTAATCTACTAGTGTCGTTTGGATCTGGGACAGTTAAATCTATATTAAAATTAATATTATTATCACCATTCTTATTTGCTTTGGGAATAAAACCACTTATTTTATATTTATTATATTTATTTAGTTGAAACGGAAAACCATTATTAATTGAAGATAACGTATTATTATATACATTTATTGGTTTAGACTTAGTTGTAGTCAATGAATCAGTAAAAGTACTGTTAATATTATCTAGTGTATCAAATAAATCGTAAATAATTTCTATCTTATTTGAAGGAATATCTAACTTATCAGGTGCTCCTACTTTTTGTATAATAGTATTAGTTGAGGTTATTGTTATTATAAATTCTCCTACAAAAGAAAAACCTTTATCATCCTGCCAACTGAAACCATTTATTATAAATTTAACATTTGTACGTCGCGGAAAATTCAAACTGTATCTTTGATTATCATTAGTATACTTATATCTAATAATAACAATACCTGAACCTCCATCACCACCTTTTATAGATTCACCATTATATTTCCCTCCGCCACCTCCCCCACCTGTATTTGACAAACCATCTGTTGCCGAAATTTCTCCTGGTGCTTCACTTGCTCCTTTTCCACCACCTCCAAATAACCCATCACCTCCATTACCGTATCCAAAATCATAATATACCCCTGGGTAATATACACCGCCACCGCCACCTCCACCAAACCACCCATTATGTCCTACGTTTGTTCCAAAATATGATATAAAATTTTTACCTGCACCACCATTTCCACCCTTTGAAGCAGTCCCACTACTACCACCACTACCTGCTCCACCACCACCCCCATGTGTCCACGGAGACGCACCATCTCTCCCGTTACCTCCAGCATTTCCATAAGATTCCCAATTTGTATATGTGTTTTTATTGGTTGAACCACCCAAACCCAAGGATGTAGAGAGATCAGTTTGAGAACCTCCTCCACCACTTCCTCCATCATTTCCATTTCTACCAGAATTAGAAGATGTCCTTGACCCTCCCCCACCCCCGCCTTTTGCTATATACTCTGTGCTATTTATAGTTATAGAACTATTTGTACCATTAGACCCATTTGCTGTATCATTGTTTGCTCCAATCCCTCCCTTACCAACCTTTATAGAATAACTTCCTGCATTTAATAATAAATTACTAGAGAATAAAATAGAACCGCTCCCACCACCTCCACCAAACTTACCACCGCCACCACCACCGCCAACAATTAATATATCAGCGGTTGCTTGTGCGTCTAATACTAAACCATCATTTCCTTTATATTCTGTTTGATTTTCAGTACCTCCACTATGTCTAAATTCTCTTATATAAGATTTTTCCTTATATTCTAATGTAATTTTTTTTCTAACATTATTATCTATTGGTTCTGCTTTTTTCTTATATTTAATAATAACTATACCTGAACCTCCTGAACCTGCTGGTAAATCTGGGTCTTGACTATAAGAACCTCCACCACCACCGCTACCTGTTCCATCTACTCCACTTGTCGCATTTCTTAAATAACCAGAACCAGTTCTAATTCTTCCATTACCTCCAATACCTGATCCACCTATACCCTGATTTATATTATTCTCTATTTCATATTGCCCCCCTCCACCACCAGCAGCATAAAATTGAGGAGTTCCAGTTATATTTATTTGAACACCAGCATTTCCATCTTTATAACTACTACCATTATCACCAGCACCACCACCGCCGCCAGCATTTAAATCATTAAATGTTGTTGTATTTGCTCTTCCTGATTTACCTCCAGCAACATAAGATGAACCATTCCATAATGTATTACCCTGAGTAGAAGAACCAGGTGTTCTAACTGCATAGTCTGGGTTGTTTTCAGTACAACCTCCTCCACTACCTCCGTTTCGTCCATTTAAAGTAGAATCCGCATAATAAACACCTCCTCCACCACCCCCTTTCCCTCTTAAACTTTGATTAACGACTCTTTGATTAACGACTCCCATAGGCAAAGAAACATCAGTACCATTTAATTGTATAAAACTATCTTTTCCATCTTGGTCTACACCAACAGTTCCTTGTTCTACTAAGAGTTGTAAACCTTGACCTCCTTTACCAACAGTTATATTATAAGTACCTGCTTGTAAAGTTTGATTAACAGTGTAAACAACACCGCCAGCACCACCACCACCCCCCATACTATTACCACCAGCACCACCGCCACCAACAATTAATATTTCACATCCTTCTGTTTTAACTGGTAAATTGAATGTATCATTTTCTTTATACACTTTTATTTCATATACGTCTTGAGTACCAGTTCCAGTTTCTGAATAAAATTCTTGTAATATTGGTTCATATCCACTGTTGACTTTTATTGATGAATGACCTTCATTAATTGTATAACTACTGTAAGTAACATCACCAAAACCTAAATCATAGTAATCTTTACTTAGGAGAAGTTTATATTTTTTATCATCATCATCATAATTATTTTTTATTATAGCATTTTGAATAAATTTTCCTTTAGAATTATTTGATGGCTCGATAAACGCGGTTCTAGCATTTACTAAAATTTGATTAGCATCTCTTTTTTCTTGTAAAATATTACTTGTAACAGTATTAAGAGTAATCAATTCATTTGTTATCAAATCATTTAAATAACTATAAACACCTGTTTTACTATTTTCTTTTTTAATATTTGATATATAGGTTGAATATGTAGGCTCCGTTATATATCTAACAGGAATTGTTGTATCAGCAAAAGGAGTTGGTTGTGGCACATTATAATTTATAAATTTAATCATATCAATCTTAGCATTGTTAAGTGTTTTATACGACTTTATTTCTTGTTTATCACAAAACAAGTTTCTTTCAAATTGATATAAATTAATTGTTCTAATATCTTGAGATGCTGAGGAGTTTCTCGGTTCATATACAAATAATTTATTCGCTGTATCGTATTTATATATTCCTGTATTTGTTCCTGTTAAATTGGCAATACTAAAAGTCAAATCTTTATTAAACACGTGATTATCCGTAGGATCTATTGTTATTTTCTCTATGGTTTCAATTATATTACCATTGGTCAATTTCAATCTATATAATTCAGTATTACCTAATGTAGAACTGCCACTACTACCCTCGGTCCTTAAAGTGTTGGAATAGTTTAATGAACATATAGAATTTGAAGTATTATTAAAAAGATTTTCATAACTACTACCTAAAATATTAAATTTCATTTCCATATATTTTTTTGTAACATCTGCACCATTAATATTTGACGTTAAATATACATAATTGTTTTTGTCATATTGTATTAAATCATTATTTAAGTATTTATATTTATAAGTTTCTGTATTAGTCTCATCTAATTCTTTAAAGCATCTTGATCTTTCACTGAAATTAAGACCAAAGGCATCAACATTAGTTGTATTATCATAACCTATTGTTTTTACAGGAATATCATTTGCTTCCCCATTAACCCTAAGTATTTCTTTCCATTCATCTTGATATTCATATTTACTTGTACCATCGTTATTAAAATTTACTTGACAAGTTCTTAAGGTGACAACAGTACCCTGTGATGGAAACATACTTGTATTGTTTGTTGCGGTTAAAGATCCGATATAAGAAATATCTGGAGTTTGATTTAAAAATCCTGTTGTAGTATATTTTTCAATTAATTCATTATGTTTTAAACTACTATTTCTAATGTAAAATAAAATTACAATGATTAATATCAATATTAGAATTATTAATGAAATGTTTTGGAGACTATTACTCATTTTACCAATAGAACATTTTTCTATCATATTGAATATTTTTTTCTTAATCTATTATAATTAAGTATTATAATTATTGTAATTTTTACTTTTTAAATATTTTTTCCTCAATTTTATCTATTAATATGTCTTTTACATGTTTTAAATACATTATTCATTACATTATGTGTATATGTAGATATATCATTAGCGTTGTTTTGATTACATATTGATATATTATAAGTAATATATTGATTAATCAATAGCGTACTATACAATATATATTATGTAATTAATAATATACATTTTATAATATAATATATTATGTAATTAAAAGTTAATCGTAAGTTATTGACATATTATTATATAACTATATAGTAAATGGAACATCTTGATTTGAACGAATTTGTTAAAGATTATAATAATGCTATGAAAGTCGAACATTTATTAATTAAATATGATATAACAAGTCATACGTTTAGAATCCTAAAAAAAGAGTTGAAATTAGAACGTCCTAGAATATCAAGGGCTCAGCGGATATTCAAAACTAATTGTGTTTATACCTGTAATAATATTAATATTCCAGCAAAAGAACCAGAAAATAAACCTGTCCCTCAAGTAATCCCTCCACAACCCTCACAGTCTATTGTTCAGCCAACAATAGATACAGCGATTAGTGAAGTAAAAAAGAAAGTTAAAAATAATATAACAATAAAACCAATAAATATTTTAGATGAACCACCTACTGTAGAAATTAAAAAATGTACTACGGAAAACGTGAGAAATATAGATGATGAATTGAATGAAATATTGAAACATTCTAATAATATTTTAGCGAAATCCAAGAATAAAAGAAATTTAAAATTAAAAAGTGAAAATAATAATATAACAATAAAGTAAAATAAGGTAATATGGGTAGTAGAAGTAGAGTTACTACATTAGCAGATGTAAAAGAGAAAGAAGATGAAAAACTAATATTATCTTCAGCACAATACAAGAGTCTTCTAAAAACCATAGCATCTTATGAAAAACAATTGACAGATGCTGAAGAGGCTAATGACAAAAATGAGATTATGATAATTACACTTAAAAATACTTGCTTAAAATTGAAAGAATTATCTAAACAATATAAGAATGCAATTGGAGATAAAGAGAGATTAGAAGAGGCTAATAGAAGATACTTAGAACAGATGAGTGAAAACGCTCTTAAGATAACAGACGAGATTAATAATAAGAAGATGTCTAAACATTCAAAGAAGACACGCGAAGAACTTGAAAAAATAGCATTGGAGGAATTAAATGTATTCTATAAAGAATTAAATATGGACGAATTATATTAAGTAGAGAATATGAAAGAATTATTGAAGGATTTCAGCAATGAAGAGATTATAAATTATCTAAATATAAGAGAAGTTATAAATGAACAAAAGAATGAGTTGAAAATTGGAGGTAAAAAAAGTAAAAATAGTAATATAATTGAAATTGATAATATCTATTTAATTTTTGTGATTTTTCTGGGTATATGCGTATATTTATATTACTATTATGATATGAATACGCGACTTAATAATATTAAAAAAGAGTATTTTAGAAATAAAGAGGAAATTAAAGAGTAGTTGATTAATATTCGGTATCTTGTTTTTTATGACTATAAATATTTATAAGTATTTATATAGAGTATATGCCTATTAGTTTAGAGAACACCAGTAATATACGTGTTACATACAATACAGGCAGTAATTATATCATTGAAACTGTTAAGAGTGATTTGTATGTTAGAGATACTGTAGGTACTACTAGTAATTTGTTTGCTGAACCTACTGTTGTACCAAGTATAACACCTGTAACAACAGGTAATCATAAGACATTAACTTTTCCATTAGTACATAATATAGTAGCATATTATAGTTTTAATAATAGTAGTAGTTTAGGTATTGATAGTAATCCTTCTACTACTAAATATAATTTAACACCTACTATTGTTGGAGGAACAGGTGGTTATAATACTTCAATTTATGTTGAAGGTGCTTCTTTTCAGGCAACTAATGATGGTGATTATTTAGAAGGTAGTTTTCCTATTAGAACTATATATGATAACTCAACATCGGGAATATCTGTTAGTTGTTGGTTCTATAAAAAATCAGGGACAACTTATGATAATCCTTATAATATGTTTTTATATGATTTTTACACTAATATAAATGATAAATCATTTGCTGTATCATTAGGACATTATAACGGTGTTAATGTTATTAATTGGGCTGCTACATATTTAACATACGGTAGTGAAGTTTATTGTAGTGCTTTCGGTCCACAGCAAACATTAGACACTTGGTATCATTTAGTCATATCTTTTAATAAAAGTGGAATACTAAAAGCATATGTAAATGGAATTAATCTTAATTTATCTAATACTTCTGGTACTCCACGAATAAATACATCAGGTTCATCAGTATATCCCATGCCACAGTTTCCTGATGTATCTAAACTTAGAATATTTAATCCATCAACATCAGGTTATAAGTTCAGTGGAAATATAGATGAGTTTTATGTATTTAATAAAGAATTATCGCAGACTGAAATAACATCTTTATATAATAAATCTTATTCAGTTTTTAGTACATATACATTAACTTTTCCTTTTCGTACAGTAACAGATATAAATAATAATAGTAATCTAATATTACAAGGGAATTATAATGTTAATGTTGGTTTCCCAACTTCATCCGTTTTACCCGCTATAACAAATACATCTAATAGATTAATACCATTACCAAACACAACAACTTCTACAGTTTCTCTACGTTATCACACATTAAATCCTGTAAAAACTAAAGAAGGTGCTCAATGGACTTATAGTTCAACTAATCCAAATGTTTATCACTTAGGAAGTGTTGGAATAGGAACTACAAGTCCCGAGTATTCACTAGATGTACGCGGATTTATCTATTCATCTTCTGGCGGATATACTTCAAGTGCTTTAACTAAATGGTCTGTTCTATCAGACCGAAGAATAAAAGAGAATATTGTAAAAGCATCTTATGATAAATGTTTGGAGAATGTTAAAAATATTGAATTATATAATTTTAATTTTAAGGATAATTATGTAAATACTAATGATAGACATCAATTGGGTTTCATAGCCCAAGAGGTACAACAAATATACCCAAAAGCCGTAGAAGTTAGTAGAATGATAATGAATTTAGAAGAAAAAATAGATGATTTGTTAACATTAAATACAACACAAATAGATTATACGTTATATGGTTCTGTAAAATGTCTAATACAAAAATTAGAAAACATTAAGATAAAAATGGAACAAATCAAAACAGTATATAATATTACAACATAAGAGTATAATCAAATTTCTTGTTTTTTATGACTATAAATATTTATAAGTATTTATATAGAGTATATGCCTATTAGTTTGAACAATAGTAATATAAGTGTTCAATATAATACAGGTTGTAATTATATAATTGAAACTGTTAAAAGTGATGTATTTGTTAGAGATACTGTAGGTACTACTAGTAATTTGTTTGCTGAACCTACTACTGTACCTAGTAGAACACCTACAACTCCTGCGTCTCCTGTAAGACATAAATTATTAACTTTAACAACAGGAACATATACTATAAACTTTCCATTCAATACTGTTGTAAATATTAATAATAGATCTGATATTATTTTAAGAGGTGAATATAATATTGTCGTAGGTGCGTCAAGTTCTGTTATACCTTTTTCTACAAACCCATCAAAAACTGTTCCATTACCTCTTACTTTAGGTATTACTCAAGTTACATTACTATATCATTTATTAAATCCTATAAAAACTACAGAAGGTGCTCAATGGACATATAGTTCTAATAATCCAAATGTATATCACTTGGGTAATGTTGGTATTGGTACAACAAATCCAGAGTATAATCTTGATGTACGTGGTTCTATTTATTCATCTATAGGCGGATATACGGGTTCAACTTTAATTACATGGTCAATAACTTCAGACCGACGAATAAAAGAGAATATTGTAAAAGCATCTTACGAGAAATGTTTAGAAAATGTGAATAAAATTGAATTATATAATTTTAATTTTAAAGATAATTGTGTAAATACAAATGATAAACATCAATTAGGTTTTATAGCCCAAGAGGTACGCGAGGTATATCCAAAGGCTGTCGAAGTTAATAAGATGATATTGAATACCAATGAAACAATAGATGATATATTAACATTAAATACGACACAAATAGATTATACGTTATATGGGGCAGTTAAAAATTTAATAGAAAAAATAGATAATATTGATATTGAATTGGAAAATTTAGGTTCAAATATAACATATAATAAAGATCTAATTAGGAATACATCAAATATCTTCTCTATAATAACATCAAATATCTCTATAACAACATCCAATATCTTTACAGGTACTTCAAATATCTCTATAACAACATCAAATATCTCTATAAAAACATCAAACATCTTTATATCTACGTCAAATATACCTACAGAAACCTCAAATATACCTACAGAAACCTCAAATATTCCTACAGAAACCTCAAATATTCCCATATATACATCATATATACCTTTTGATACGTCAAATATATCGATAAATTAAAAAATAGATAATATATATAACATAAGTAATTTACAAGAAAAGTGATTATCTTAAAGAATACCAGAAATGTACGTTCCATTTACAAAAGATATTTGATATTTTGCTATGGTATTTCTGGTTATGTCATCAATACTTTTTCTACCTTGATTGAGTTCTCTAACATAACGACGAGCCTTTCTTTCATCCGTATTTTCAATTTTTTTACGTGCTTTTTTGTAATCTTCTTTTAGTTTATTGTTAGCATACCATATCCTCTGTCTTTCAGCATTAGTCATAGGTATTTTTGGCGGTTCAGTATTTACCACAGATTCAATCACAGGTTCATTCACGGGTTCATTCACAGATTCATCTACAGGTTCAATCTCAGATTCATCTACAGATTCATCTACAGGTTCATTGACAGGTTCAATCACAGGTTCGTCAATAGGTTCGTCAATAGGTTCATCAATAACTTCATTAACATCATCGGGAACATTGATGACATTATGATGATTATTAATGATAATTTTATTATTATTTTTGTCTGTATCAAAGTTTCTTTTGTAATAGGTATTAATTTTAGCGAAACTTGTGAGCATAGCATGAACCATTTTTCTTTTTTCATTATTATTCATTAAATCACTAAAATGAGTAACAAAACTTCTTCTAAATAGATTGATACCGAGAGTTTTGAGAGAGATGTTAGGGAATTGCGTATGAATAGCGGAAAGTGATTTAATATTACGAATCCATCCTGAGACATTAGAGGCTTTTTTGATAACATT
>Ga0315907_10007215_pt1 | contig 11618 bp, 12 predicted proteins | sample LakEriMetagenome_3_FD_203525 | JGI IMG/M metagenome (GOLD analysis project Ga0315907, IMG submission 203525) | Freshwater fungal communities from buoy surface, Lake Erie, Ohio, United States - Buoy 12 MA123 | ecosystem: Environmental > Aquatic > Freshwater > Lake > Lake biofilm | place: USA...
GTTGTTGCTTGCGCTTCCACGCAACGCGGGCTTTTGCTTCCTCGTCTAAGAAGGTGTTGACCTCCTTAGCAGTTTCCTTGATCTCGCGCCCGACTTTGACTGCTTCTTTTATAACACCTAGTGCCGCCCGTGTAGTCTCAATCGGGTCACTCATTATCTCCCTATACTTTCTCTCCCCTGAAAAAAGCCTCTCCATCTATAACTTCGCACAACTCTGGCGGCAGTAGTTTGCCGTTTCTAAATGTTAGCACCGCAAACCCCGAGCACCAGTTTACGGGGTTTCCCTCCGTGTAAACAAACTGCTCTCCGTAGGGTTCTGCCAAGGTGCCAGTATCGACACCATATCTTCTCCCGTTGTAATCGCTCCACGGGGTTACTTTTAGCTGGTGTAGGTGGCCGGTCACAATGCTTCTTCCGGCCTTGAGTGTGTTGTTGTAATTAGCATGGATACCCCCATGCCACCTGTGCTTGATAATTACGTTCTCGTTTATGTCTACTCGCCATCCCGTATACCAGCCTTGGAAGTAGGAGAATAGGTCCATTGCATCAACTAACTCAGGCGCATTACAAGCCAGATACCGATGGAGCCTCACGTCGTGATTCCCGAAGGTCCAGAAACAACGAGCGTTCTTACTAGCGTTCCTGATCTCATCTAGTCGGTCCTGACAGGCTTCTATTTCCTGCTTTGGTGTGGGAGGGTTGGTTCCCATCAGAGGTTCGTGCCGAGAGATTCTAGAGCCATCAAACACATCCCCATTCAGGATGATTGTCTGGGGTTTAAATTCCTTGAGCAGCGTCACAAATGCTTGGTGTGCAACCGTGACTTCCCCGGGCCAGTAGTGACAATCGGACGCTATGAAAACGTGACCGTTGTCTACCTGATGCTCGATGATTCGTTTGTTCTCAGGGATGATGGTCTTTACAACCGAGTCCTGAGTAGCGTTGAAACTAGGGAGGCTTATCCCGTAACGCTTTTGGATACTGTCGCGTCTTTTATAGACGTTAGTAACATCCATGCCCAACTCTTTAGCCGCATGAGCAGGACTGCCAAGTCTTTTTAGAGCCTCAATTATTGACTCATCCGATACTTTTTTTCCTGCCACGAACACCCCCCAAGCGCATTTGGTCTACGGGTTCATGGGAACTGGTGTCGTACTGACAAGCAAGTTTTACTGCCTCGGCAGGAGATAGACCTAAGTGCATCCCCGCTATGGCGAAATTTGCTCCGGTTCCTATGGCCCAAAAATCGTTCTTAATACGCGCCGGGATGATGGTCCCCTCATAGATCCACAGGCCATCAGCTCGAAGCTCAAGAACGGTCACGTCCATATCGGAGTCCAGCTCTCCACCGGACTCCAATACTTGTAGCATTTTCAAGCATTTATCCCAATCTCCGCAAGCCCCGTATATAGAACCCTTGCCAAGTCTCAGTTTTTGCACGAGATAAAAGGAGTCATCGCCGCTGACCATGCTATCTGCGGCAATTTCTCCCGTAGAAGCGCGAGCAGCGATGGTGGTCATTTCTTACGCTTTAGCCAGCTCTGAACCGTGTCCAATTCGTATATACGAAAACCCGTCCAGATAATCGTAAAAAGGGCTGCAATGGCCGGAAGTATCTCGGCGAGGGTTCCGATGACGGTTGCTACAGAAACGGCGTCTACGGCGTGTTTTGCGCTTTCAGTTGCCATTTGAGATTACCCATGAGGTTGTTGCTTCATCCCATGAATACATCTTCGGCGGCTCGCCAGTACCAGCATCAGCAGGCATATCTACCGGGGCCTTCCATTGGCAGGTTTCCTCTACCAATACCCAAGAGTTGTATGGTTTAGGTGGAATAAAAGCATCTCGGCCTGCATCGTATGAATAACCAATGCCAGCGTAGTTCTTACGCTTATTGCCGTTATAGGAAGTCTGTTTCCATGTACCGCCAAATAGGCGTTCGCAGAAAGCAGCACCGATATGCTCTTTCTCGACACCAGCGGCATCAGCGGTGTCATGGTTAGCAACCACGATAACCCGGAGAACTACTCCGTTGTTATCAATTTCAGCAAAGTGTGCCATTCAAATCTCCTTAAAGATGTAGGCCAGTTAAGTCAACATCCTCGCCGACATAGCCTTTGAGGAACGTATTAAATGAAATACTAATTCTGGTATCTGCGCTTTCTGTGTTCTGCACCATGTGGGTTGTGCCAGACGGAAACAGATATAACTGTCCCGGTATTGCTTCAAACCACCATGATTCAGAGTTATACGGATTGTAGAGATCCGTTGGCAACTTAATCTGCTGATACCCGTCTTTGTAAAAGTAAATCTTGTCTTTCTCTGGATCTGCTTGGATATATAACACCCCAGACACAATTGAGTTTGGGTGAGCGTGTTTGTGGTGATACCCGCCCGGCTGAGTGTAATTAGCCCAAGACTGCGTTACATAAAGACTGACATAATTTTTAGGTGCATACACAGACTTTAGATATTCATCTAATGCATCTTGTGCAAACGACCTAATACTTTTCATCTCTTTGCGATCAAAAAGATTGTTGTTTTTGCTAGTAGTGTTTCCTTGGTTTGGTCGTGTCTCAAGGTTGCGGATGAAATCTAGTTCCTTTTCTGTGAACTCACGATCCATCTTAAAACTACCAACTGCGGTTGGAAACAGGTTGTGAATAATCATGCAGCCTGCTCTACCATTTTATTAACTTGGCGGTTAGCGTCAATCTGTGGTTTAAGCATCTTTACCTGTTCCGGCAACCAGATGGTATTGATTGAATCCTCAAACGCCTTGATCTTTTCCATCGTGGCAAAAACCTCCTCGATGGTTGGGCAAGGTCTGGGATCTTCCCATCTGGTAAACATAGTGTTACTGATCTCCCACTTTGCACCCGGTCTTAACAGGTGCATTGCGGTATCTACGCCGTATAACTGATAAATCTTATCTTCTGTCATCTTAACTCCACTTAATAATCACGATGCCGGAGCCGCCTGCGCCGCCAGCGTTTCTTGAATCTGTTACTACATCATATCCAGACCCTCCGCCACCACCTCCGGTGTTTGCAGTTGCAGCAAAGCCAGCCTGAGAGCCGCCACTTGATCCGCCGTTTCCACCGTTAGCTCCGCCGCCAGACCCACCGGTTCCACCGGGTTGTGACCCACCTCGACCACCACCGCCTCCACCTCCCGAGTAGGTTACTGATGATCCAGATATAGATGATGCAGTTCCAGCGCCGCCATTACCTCCGGCAGATGGGCTTCCAGATCCAGCATTTGATCCTACAGCACCGGCTCCGCCACCACCACCGCCAGCGCCATTTGGACTTCCGCCAGTTCCGCCATTATTTCCTTGTGATGGAGATGTTGATGGGGTGTTTCCAGTTCCTGCGCCGCCACCATTTGATCCACCACCGCCGGAACCACCATTACTTCCAGCAGCGGTATTTGCTGCTCCTTGCCCACCACCATTTGATGTAATAGTGCTAAACACAGAATTAGAACCTGCGGTTGCTGCTGCTCCGCCACTTCCTGCGTATCCTCCTCCACCTGCACCAACGGTAACCGTGTAGGTAGTTCCTGCGGTTACGGAAAGTCCGGTTCCTGTTCTAAATCCACCTGCTCCGCCGCCGCCTCCAATATAGTCTCCACCTCCACCACCACCACCAGCCACGACCAGATACTCAACCTGTGTCACATTAGCAGGACATTCCCATGAGCCAGAAGTAACGAATGTGGCTACGTTAGTTGTGCCGGGTACGGTGTATTTGAGGATGACTATGCCGGAGCCGCCTGCAGCACCTCCTCCGGGTGCTCCTGCGCCACCGCCACCACCCCCTCCGGTATTAGCAGTTCCGTCAACACCTGCAGCACTTGGCGCTCCGCCGTTGCCGCCACCACCTTTATTGGCTGTAGTAGATGTTCCACCACCAAGTCCGGGGCCGGCATTACATCCACCACCGCCGCCACCCGCATAATAAGTTGAAGTTCCGCTTATTGATGATGCGGTTGCAGTTCCTCCGTTTCCGCCTGAACTTGGTGCAGCATTAGCACCTGATCCGCCAGACCCACCGCCACCACCGCCAGCGTTAGCATTTACAGATCCAGCGTCTGACGATGTTCCGCCATTGTTTCCTTGAGACGGACTTACCGAAGGACTATTACCTGTGCCTCCGGGATTATCTCCACCATAAGGCGCTCCACCACCGCCAGATCCGCCGTTTTTACCATTACTGTTTGGAGTTCCGTTAGAACCGCCTCCACCACCGCCACCAGTAGAAGTAATTGTGCTAAATACTGAATTGCTACCATTATTTCCTGTTAAATTTGCTCCAGCGGCAGCGCCACCGCCACCAACTGTAACTGTATAGGTAGTTCCGGCGGTAACAGATAACCCCGTACCTGTACGATAACCACCTGCACCACCACCACCACCATAAGATGTTCCACCGCCTCCACCACCAGCAACAACCAAGTAATCAACGCTGGTAACACCAGTAGGACAAGTCCAGTCGCCAGTAGCCTTAAACTCCTGCACCACCACATAAGGACCAGCGCCACCCGCTGCTCTTGCAAGCAGCATCATCATAATTCCACTCATGTTACGTTTCCTGTAATCACGCAAACGGTTCCAGAGATAAACAGAATAGTAGCAACACCACGAGTTGCCAATGTTACAGATGCTTTATCAGAGTCTGTGCCAGCAATATAAGCAGTCGTAATCGTACAGGTAATTGTAATGTCTCCGGTGGTGTTGTTGAACACGGAAACTACGTCACCCTCGGCAAAGGTAGCGTCTGGGATTGTTATAGAGCCGCCAGAGCCGACTTGGACATACTTGCCAATATCTCCAACTGCCAGAGTATAAGAACCAGTCTTGGTTCCTACTGCTGGTGCGTTGCGGTATCCGACCGTATAGTTACCACCGCCGTCAGGGAAAGTCACAGTCCGGCTTGCAGATAGGGTTGCCGGGGTCATTGTGATTGCGTAGGAACTTGTACCGCCTGCCCGTCCAGCAATTACGATGGCGTCTTGTGTGCTTGCAGCTTCAGTGCGGAGCGACGAGAACGTAGCACCATCCCCCTGAGCGCCAACTTGGAAATCTTTAATCTGCTTCATCAGCTCACGGATGGCATTATTTACATCCGAAGGCAGCATACCTTCTGCAAGGTTGATGCTGTTGATGTCGGTGTTATTCGCTGCTGTTTGCGAATACTCGCTAATCTTTACTTTGGGCACGTTATTCTCCTAAAAGACCTTGCAATTGGCCTGACTGATATAAAAGATTGTATAACTGTGGATTGACTGCAAACGGGGCTTGTTGTGCGGCAACATCTAAACCGCGTGCAGTACGACCAGCAGCGTATGAAAGTTCACCCATAATTCTTGGTGATGACATTGCTCCAACCGCTAAGGCTTGTGGAATGTTTCCTGTAAGAGCAAACAATGCTCCTAATCCACCCCCGGTAATTTGTTGCAATCCCCGTGGTGTCAAAGAACTTAAAGATTGACCGGCAAGACCCGGCATAAACTCTCCGCCAACCTTTTGTAACTCTTTGGCAAGTTTTACACGCTGACCATAATTAGTTTGCACATTATCGCGCATTAAACTTTGCAGTTTACGCATTGCTGTATCTGTAGATGCTTTGTTTCCAATACTTAATGTGCGGCTAATTTCTCTAATTTGTTCACTTGCATCCGAATATGCTTTCATAGTTTTGGCATATGTTGGAGCTTGTGTTTGGATAGAAGATTTGATGGAATTGTAAACTTCACCAACAGCGGCTCTAGCAGTTTTTTGCTCAAACGGTATTCCTTCCAATACATCTCCAACCCGTTTTTTGAGGGCGTCTAAACCTTCTGGAGTTAAGAATGTATTTGGATCTGCGTTTCTCCACTCATCAAGAATCTTGCTTACATCATCTAATTCTTGTGCGGCGCGAACATTAACTACTTTGCCCTGATACTGGGTTTTGAGCCGAGCGTTTCCTAGGCTTTTGTCAATATCTGCAAGATCAAGAACGGTTTTATCTCTTTTGATATCTACCATTCCAGAGCGATATTCGGCTTGCTTTAGACGATTCATTTCCTCTAGGTTGGCCCTAGCAATGTCTAAAACTTCTGTTGGATCTGCCCTGCCAGTAATGTTGGCACGAAACTGTTCTGCGGTTTCTCCGCCGCGGCGTCCAGCCCCGAAAGCCTGAGATATTGCTTCTCTGCCGGCTCCTGTCTGCATCCCAATAATTGGAGCAACAACTCCACCAGCGCCGCGTGTAGTTGCGGCAATAGTACGGCCTGCAATGGCAAGCGGGTCTACTGCGGCGGCTGTGCGGGATAACTGCTCTGCTACGGCTAGTGGGCCTGTAATAGCACCTGCTGATACGGGAGCACCTGCTCTGCCAGCCAATACTGCTCCACCAGCACCCAATCTAGCGGTTCCAGCACCACCGGTTAAAAGTGTAGATACGTCAGCCAGTACGCCAACAGGGTCCGATGCAATGGCTCGTTTTGCACCTTCTACGCTGCCATAACGGTCAGCATAAAACTGCCCTACTTTGTTTGCTACTTCTCGGGAGGCTTTATCCTCTCCTATTGTTTGCACAACACTTTCTGGCAATACGTTTTGCAGGATACCAGCGCCCAAGTCTAAAACTGTTTTTGCAGTCTCGATTGGGCTAGTAACTGCTTCTGCTAATCCAGAAACTACTCCAGCAAAAGATGACGGAATGTTGCGGATAGCGCGGCCAGCGACTTCTCCAACGCCCATGCTAGATGTCAAGTATTCCTCAACAATATCACTAGGCTTAAAACCAGACTTTACGGCCTTTTGAACATTTTTGTTTTCTTCTGCTAAAACGGAAACAATATCGTCATCGCTGTATCCAGCTTTTTTTGCTTGGCGAATACGATAAGCAATCTCAACTTCTGGGCGGCTTTGTGTTGGAACTTGTGCATCCGCAAGCGGAGTGCCTACAAAAAAACCTTGGTTTTCGTCCATTATTGCCTCTGCGGGAATAACATATTTCTAAGCTGATTGCGAGAACCTGCCGGGGTTGCTGGTGCTGTTGGTGCGGCAGGAGCAACAGGCGCAACAGATAATGGTGGTTGACCAGCCGGAGATGCTCTACCGGCACTAATGTATGACGATTGCAATAGATTTTCTAGTCGTCTTTGTTTTCCAGCAATGGTTGCTTTGTCATCGCCAAGTTGCGGGAAGTATGCTTTTCTGTAACCTTCCAATTGTTCCCTTGTGTAAGCAGCACCAGTTCCCAATGTTAATGCAGCATCAAGAATATCTAATTGTGCAGCTTCAATTTGTTGGCGTTCTGCACTTGTTAATTTGTTAGATAAAAAGTCTGACCCGGTAACAAATTTAACCAAAGTTGGTAGAGCCTCTGGTGAAGCAGACGGGGGGCTTTGCTTGATAACCTCTGCCATTTGCTCAAGACCAAATTTAACGCGGTTAGCCAAAAACCCTGCTTTGCGCTCTTCTCCGCTTGGCATATTTATATTAGTTGCGCCAGCTTTTTTCATCTGCTCTTGAAATTCTGCAAATGTGCCTTTGAATCCTTGGCTGACGGCAAACTGATACTCTTGAATTGACGAAGGCAGGGCGCGAGGCTCTCTAACTAATAGTTTTGCGTATTCGGCAGGAGCAGAAATTCGCAGATAATCCATTACAGCCTTATCCGCGGCCATTGGGTCTGTAACTCTTTGTGTTGGCATACCCGCTTGAACAGCCTGCTGGGCAACCTGTTCTAATGACATTCCTTCCAGCTGCTCTGGGGCAATATTGCTCTGTTGAGCTCTAAAGCCTTGTGCGGTAGGTATGTTTACGGTTGCGCCAGAAATACTCTTTTCAAACTCTTCCCGGGCCTTGCGTTGACGTTCTGTTTCGGATTGTTTGGCACGCATTTCCTGAATCTGCATCCCTTGCAAGCTGCGTTTTAGGGTATCTTCAAACGACTGCTGATACCCTGCAACGCCTACTGGGCCAGCCTGACCAATTACCTGTCCAAGGCTAGGTCTACCCTGACCCGGAGCGCCGCGAGAGGCTTGCAAGGCTCCAAAGGCAAAGTTCAGCAAACCTGCCGCTTGGGCGCGTTGCTGTGCTGCGGCTTCTTGCTCTGGGCTTAATAGTCCTGCGGGAAGTCCACCGCCAAGAATGTCCATAAGTGTTGCCATAGTCTTATCCTAATAAACTAGCAAGATTGATAGGTTGTGGCTGAAATTGTGTACCAAGTAAGCCAGATGTGCGTGCTCGGGAAGCTAGAAGGTTTAATAGACCTGAGTAATCAACCATTCCCGGGGCGGTTTGTGCCACTTGTTGTGGTTGACCTTGTGGTTGTTCTGGCTGTGTTGTTAATTGTCTAACGGTATTAGCGGCACGCAAAACATCTCGTGGGTCTATTGTGGTTGGCGTTCCCTGTTGTATAACTGGTTGACCGAGAACCTCTGGTTGATTGATAAACGAACTCGGACTTCCAAGAACAGGTGTAGCCCCAGTAGGTGTTAATCCCAACTGTCCAATAGTTCCCTCATTAACTGGAACCGTAATTCCCTGACCTCCACCCATTGTGCCGATATTTGGCATGGTCGGTACTGTTAATCCGACCCCTCCAGTAGATGTCCCAAGCGAATAATCTATTGGTTCCATTCCAATAGTTTCAATAGGCGGCAATGGAGTTGGCCTAACCGATATTCCAGTACCACCACCCATTTCTGGAAGAGATGGCTGGAAGTTTACTGTGTCTAGTAACCCGGGTGTAGCGTTAATGATTGGCCCTGTAAGACCATAGCCAGTCTCTCCAACACTTGCCAACTCTGCTGGACCACCGCCGCCAGCATCAACAGCACCAGTAAACAAATTAGAAGCAGAAGATCCGGCAGCACTTAATAAACCACTTTGTAACCCTGCTTCGATGTCTCCTGTAGCAGCAGTTTTGATTGCGGTATTTATCGCGGAAGAAGCTAGAGTTTCTGCAACGGCTGGGCTTAAACCATAAGTTGATGATAAATATGCACCAAGTTGAGGCCCGAGATATGCCGCAAGGGCCATTGATATTGGCGGTAGTTTTACTAAATCTACTGCAAAATTAGCTAGGTCACCAAGAAAACCTCTGGTCGTATTTGGGTCTTGGAATGTAAATGTTTGCGGTTGAGAAACCGGGACTAATTTTCCGTCTTGTTGCGTGTAGACAACAACAGCGTGCTCCGGGGATTGCTCTACACCGCCTATACCAGTTTGTGTTGGGTCCCAAAACTGAGTTCTTCCTGTGACTGCAACCCTTTTATCTACGGCATTTACGGTGTCAAGGATTTGTTTGTCGGTAAGACTTCTAGGGTCAAAACCTATACTTTGGGCAGCATTTTGTAACTTTCCGGTGATGTCCTGCCACCGAGCAAAGTTCTCCATCGCATTAGAACCTTCGCCGCCTTGAGTATTAAATCTTTCGTAAGCGGCACTAACGCTGTATTGTGGGCCTTCTTCTGTATCTATGCGCTCTGCAAAACGAGTCTCGCCAGTATCAGGATCTTGCGTTGTGATTATTTTTCCAGCAGCAAAATCTGCTTTTGCTTTTTGTCCTATTTCAAGCAGGCGATCAATTTCGCTTTTGGAACCTTCAATTCCGTATAGACCAGCACCAGTTCTTATAGAACCTTGGTATTTAGAATTAGTACCCCATCCAAGTTCGTTTTCTGCGGTGTCAATTTTCTTGTAAAACTCGTCACCAAGCAGAGATTGGGCAATAGACGCATTTAGGATAGGCGCGTTGTTTTGGTAGCCGTATTGACCGGCTAAACCTCTACGGGATTCTAAGAGTGCCATTTATATACCGTATCCTAAAAGACCTCCGAAAGCCGCTCCAGCAATCGGGGCGTATTGTCCAAACTGACCTTGTAGTGCCTGACCGCCTAAGAAACCAAGCGTTCCCAGACCAATTGCCTGTCCGAGTCGATTTGTCTGAGCCTGCGGAAAGATCGCTTGTGAACCGCCCATCGGGGTTCCGTAGACGCTCGACAGATACCCTTGGAGTTGCTGGTAGGGAAGTTGCTGACCGTATTGGAAACGCTGAATCTGCTCTTGCAGGGGTTGAGCCGCGATTTGTTCTCTTGCGGCTCCAACCTGACCCAATGCTTGTGCTGGCAGGAAAGATGCTTGGAAGAAACTGGGGGCGGCTTGTGCCAGAGCTGACTGGGCTAACTGCGCTTGTTGCTGTAACCCACGCTCGCGGGTGTAATCCTGATATGCAATGTTCGTGCCAACATCGCCTAATGCACGACCGTATGCTTCTGTGGCGGCGGCTTGAGCGCGTTGCATTGCACCAGAACCGTAACGACCGGCACGAGAAAACCCGCTAGAGATCCCCGGAAGAATTTGGGATTCAAACTGTTGGGTAATCGGGCGGGTAGCGGCTTCAATTGCACGCTGTTGCATCGGAGAACCCTGTAAGAACCCTCCGGCGGCGGTCTGACCCAGTTGGCCCAAGGATGCACGATAAGCCTCTTGTGCGGCCTGTAGGGTGGGTTGTGCGCCACGGGCAAGGGCTTCTTGTTGGGACAGGGCTGATAGGGTCTGCTCGCTAGGCGACACAAACATCTGACCCGGGAACATTTGTGGGCCTTCGCCTGTAAGGAACAACTGTTGGGCGCGTTGTAATCCTAGTTGCAAATATGGCTGAAGTGCCGGGTCAATCCGCGACTGTGTATTTGTACCTGCTGGTAACGGGGCGGGGAGATTGGCGGCAAAATATCGAGACTGAACATCAGACAACGGAAGTCCTGTTGCCGTAGCCATCTGTTGTGTCGTGATGCCTTGTTGTTGCATCAGTTGGGCAATGTCACGGTCTGTAAGCGGCCGTCCTGCGGTAGTTTGTGCTTGATTTAAGGCCCCAAGAACAGAGCTTGGTGAGATTCCCGTGGACATAACTCCAGAACCAGCAGAGGCAGGAAATCCGGCGTTCCCGGGGATGGTAACCGGACCAGTTGGTGCGCCCGGAAGCATTTGCGGGGTTGTTGGAGCCATTGCCTGCGGAGTCATTGCCGCTTGAACACGGGATTGAACTTGCTCTAGCGGAACTCCGGTAACAGATGCCATTTGTTGAGGGCTGACGCCGTACTGTTGCATTGCGGCGGCAATCTGGGCGTCTGTAATGCCCGGGTTAGATTGCAAGAAACTGACAATTTGTTCATTAGTAACTGCCATATTGGTCACCCTACGATAATGTAATCAAATGTTTTGTTGGCGATTGTGTTTGGCGCATGGGAAATAGTTGCGCTTCCGTTAGCCGTTGCCGACACATACGGGTCAAAGTAAACATTGCTGGTATATCCGTTGGTAGACAGATAGTGCATTGTCGCAATCACGGACGGTGTTGCTGGACGTGTCGGATTGGTTCTGGTTGGTAAATGTTGCAGACTTACGTCTGTACTTGTAGCCGACCACATAATCTCTACATACTGATCTTTTTGCAGGTCTACATACAAATTTAATGCCGCAATTAAACGTCCGTCTGCACCGCCGTGACTGTTAGGAACCGAAAAGTCGCTGTTGCTATTTGCAATGTCTGTGCCGTTTTTGCGAAACCAAATGCTTGCGTCTTGAATTTGTACGTTGACGTTGTTTAACTGTG
>Ga0315907_10007216_pt1 | contig 11617 bp, 14 predicted proteins | sample LakEriMetagenome_3_FD_203525 | JGI IMG/M metagenome (GOLD analysis project Ga0315907, IMG submission 203525) | Freshwater fungal communities from buoy surface, Lake Erie, Ohio, United States - Buoy 12 MA123 | ecosystem: Environmental > Aquatic > Freshwater > Lake > Lake biofilm | place: USA...
AGCAAACCGGTGGGTCCAATCACCACTTATGTGACTGCCTCTCTTTTGGAAAACTCACGCGTGAGCAACAAAAAGTTAGAGATAACGGGTGTGCTGTGCCAAGGCAATGGCATTTACATGCAAGTACTTGAGGGTGAGAGAACTGCCGTTAACGCTTTGTATTCTCGAATCATTGCTGATACACGACACCATCAGGTTGAATTATTGTCTTTCGAAGAGGTCGACCAGCGGCGGTATGGTCAGTGGTCTATGGCACTGGTTCAATTGTCTGTAGATGACCCCATGGTTCAAATGGCGCATCCAGAATTTGATCCCTACTCCGCATCAAGCAAAGATGCGATGAGAATGATTGACGAACTCATAAATTCCGGTACCTCCATTCAAACCATGAGCCCTTAAATTCATACATGGGCAGCAAAAGAGAAAAATGAATAAAGACGAAACCACAAAAATCTCTGGCGATGGACTCAGGTACAAATCCAAGGAAGGCGGCAGTCCCTTTGGCGTTTCTGCCACTGTTGCCAGCATGAGTTGCTACAAATGTGGCCTGCACAAGGCCCGGGCGCTAGGCACTTTCAAACGTATTCTCAACCAAAACATGTTCATGTGCGCAGAATGTAAGAATAAGACATAACGGCACCCGGCCACTTAAAAATGCATGACAAAAAGGGGAATTGCGGCATGAAAAACCAATCCAGAAGGGCTTTACTGCAAACAGCTGCGGTCGCATGCGTTCCAACACTGTCGTTTGCCCAGAACGCTAAAAGTGCAAATTTCGTCCCCCAGACCACCGTCACCTGGTCGCAACTAGATTTGATCAATGGCGATACTGTTAAATATACTCAGTTGCGTGGTCAAGTGCTGGTCACTTATTTTTGGGCCAGTTGGTGTCCGTTTTGCGCTGAGCAGTCTCCAGAAATAGAGAAGCTGTTTACCAATTTTCAGAGCAAGGGGCTTTATGTTCTTGGCGTATCAGTTGACAAGGACATACAAGCTGCCAAGACATACCTTCAGAGACACAACTATCGATTTCCATCCACCTGGCTAGACCCAAGAGGTAAAGCAGAATTACAAAAGCCCCCCACTGTTCCTTTGGTGATGGTCTATAACAAAAGCGGGCAATTGGTTCAACTAGAAAAAGGGCAAATGTTTGCCGAGGATGTTCAGGCCTTGTCGCGTTGGATAAAAAGCTAAAGGGTTGATAAAAAATCCTTGTGGCGACTTAGCCTGCTTTGATGACCTGCTGGCGCAGAGAACCACTGGCCCTGAAGGTCACCACCCGCCTGGCGGCAATGACCACAGGCTCCCCAGTTTGAGGGTTGCGACCTGGGCGGGCTGACTTGTTGTGCACTTCGAAGTTGCCGAACCCAGAGATCTTCACGCTCTTGCCCTGAGCAAGTTCAGCTGCCACCACTTCAAAAAAAGCGTCAACAAAGTCCTTGGCTTCCCGTTTGTTCAAGCCTATTTGGTCAAACAAAGCGTCAGCCAACTGAGCCTTGGTCAGGGCTGTGGTGTCCAGCGAGTCAAGGGATAATTCCATTAAGAAATTATTACAGCCAAACGGGAATCCATTTGAGCTATGCCTGTCGTGACCGCGATTGCGGTTCAAAAAAGCACTATATTTTTGGCCTAAAAACCACGCTTTTGACCCGATAACGCACTTTTTGTCTTTACGCACCTAACCAGGAAAAAACCATGAGTGCTGTCTTCAGCCTGCCGTTAGGTAGCTTGTGCAATATGCCGTTCGGTCTTCGATTCTCGGGTCCCGCGGCGCGCCCGTTCATGTCGACATGGCGTGGCATTTCCGCCGCCTGCTGTGCCGCACTCAGCACAGGTGCATTCGCGCAAGCCGTCGGTAGGCCCCCACTGTGGGAGCTGGGCGGTATCGCGCTGGGCGTATCGCAGCAGGCCTATCCGGGCTCCGATCAGCAGGTCAACCGGGCTGTACCGCTGCCGTACTTCATCTACCGAGGTGATGTGCTCAGGGCGGACCGCGAGACAGCTGGCATCCGTGCCATGAAGACGGAGACTTTCGAGATCGACGTCGGTTTTGCCGGCGCGTTTGGCGCTGGCGGCGACACCATCGACGCCCGCAAAGGCATGCGCACGCTGGGAACCTTAGTGGAGCTGGGGCCTCGCCTGAAGTGGAATCTAAGAGCTGGGCCTGTGGGTGGCCGCCTGAGTGCGGAGTTTCCGATTCGCGCGGTGCTTGACCTGAGTGACAAGGCGGCCCACAGGGGTTGGAGCTTCGAGCCCAAGCTCGCGTACGCAGGGCGGTCCGATAGCGGCTGGCGTTACAGCGCATCGGTCAGCGCCATCGTGGCTGACACCGGGCTCGCTCAGACTTTTTATGAAGTGGCCAGTTCAGAGGCTACCTCCCAGCGGCCTGCATACTCCGCCAAGCGCGGCTTGGTGGCATGGCGAGTGGGCACAACGGCCTCCCGCAGCTTGGGACGGGACTGGAACCTCTTCGGCTTTGCGCGACTGGACTCCGTTGCCGGCGCAGCCAACGACAGCAGCCCACTGGTGCGCCGCACAACAGGCGCAACCGTCGGCATGGGTCTGACCTACACTTGGCTTCGCTCGGAACGAGTCGCCTTTGACTAGCTAGACGCAATCCATGCCACTCTCAATTAAAACATTGCAGCTGCCACGGTCCGTGCTGCTGGGTATCGCAATCCTGCTGGTGGGCTGCTCTTCGGTGAACCCCTACTACGACGCCACCAAGAAGCATCACCGTCCCGACGGTTTCAACAACAACTACATCGACAACTGGCGCGCGGATCAGCCCAGCTTCTTTGCGTGGCAGCGCGAGCGTTGGACGAAGACGCTGCCGCCGCAAGACCCCGCGCGGGTGCGAGTGCTGGCGCCCGACCTGGCCTACCTGAATGCCAACCGAAGCGACGTAAGTGTTACTTGGGTCGGCCACTCCACTGCGCTGTGGCAGCTGGGCGGCCTGAACATTTTGACAGACCCACACTTCACCGAGCGCTCCTCACCCGTGAGCTTTGCCGGGCCCAAGCGTGAGGTGCCTTTGCCAATGCAGTTGTCGGCCTTGCCAAGAATCGACGTGGTATTGATCAGCCACAACCACTACGACCACTTGGATGCGCGCACCGTGCGCATGTTGAACGAGCAGCCTGGCGGTCCGCCGCTCTTCATCGTGCCGCTGGGCCTAGACTTGTGGATGAAGGCCGAGAGCATCACCAACGTCCACCGCATGGACTGGTGGGAGACCTTCCGCGTCAAAGTGGCCACGGGTGAAGTCACGATTCACTTCGTGCCGGTGCAGCATTGGTCTAGCCGCACGCCCTGGGACCGTAACGCCACGCTGTGGGGTGGCTTCGTGGCGCAAGCCGAGGTGAACAAGCGGCCGTACTCCATGTTTTTCTCGGGCGACACCGGGTACTCGAAGGACTTCGCCGATATCGGTGCACGCTTCGGCGGCTTCGACTTCTCGCAGATCGCCGTGGGTTGCTACCTTCCACGCTGGTTTATGCAGGAGCAGCATGTCAACGAAGAAGACGCTGTGCGGATCCACCTAGACGTGAAAAGCAAGCTCTCGATGGGCGTGCACTGGGGCACCTTCCGCCTCTGCGACGACGCCATCGATGCGCCTATCGACGAGCTGCCCAAGGCAAAAAGGAAGCTCGGCGTGGCGGACGATGCCTTCTTGCTATTTGCCTTGGGTGAAACGCGGGTACTGGCACGTGGGTTGAAAACTCAGGAATGAGGGCCACCGTAGTACCCTCGAGGCCAGACTTTTTTAAGACACCGACAAAAAGTTGGTAAACTAAATTGAACAGTTCAATTTACTCTTAGAAACCCTAAAAACTTGATCCTGCCCATGAACTGGATAGCCTTGCGCATGCTCACCGGCGACGCCGTCAAATACATCAAGGCCTTTTAGTCAAGAAAAAACCAGCAGGCTTTAAAACTGCTGGCTCTGCTTTGCCAATGATTTATGACTTAGCCAATAACGCAATTTTTATTTACCATGGGTGCAATGAAGCCCGATCTAGGAAGGCCTTGTAAGCAGCGATGAAAGCGCTGATATCTTCGAAATAGGGCATCGCCCCAGTTTGCATCACAGTGACACGCCAATTGAGGCGATCGCGCACCAGCTCCAGCTCACGGTAATCGGTGAAGTCGCCCCTTGTGCCGTGCACCACCCACACAGGCAAACTGAGGCTTTCGTAAACGTTGTGAATGTCGGCACTGAACAAGCCACCACTGAGAAAAGACAAAGGTGCTTGCTCGGCATTGCGAACTTGGGCGGTGAGCACTGAATAGGCCCAAAGCGTTTCATCGATCTGCTTGCCACCCCAGGTGCGGCGCATAAAGTAACGCACCACCGATGGACGCGACAGCTGCCTAAACAAGAAGCGACTCCAACCCGGCCCCGGGCGGCGCAAAAAGCGGCTTAAGCCAGCCATGAACATCGTGCTGCCTTCAGGCTGTCGTAACGACTTGCCGCCCCTAAAGCCCGTGGGACTGACCAAGGCCATGGTGTTGAACAAGCCCGGCGTCTGCTGGGCCACACGCGCGACAAACTCGCACGACAGCGAGACGCCCACGACCTGAATAGGCAGGCCTAGGTGCCTCTGGGACACCCATTGCGCAACCAGCCTAATGGCGTTGCACATGTCGCTCACCGTGTAGGCACGCGGCAACCGTTCAGACAAACCATAACCCGGCAAATCGAGTGCATAGACGCTGTTGTCTTGGCGCAAGGCTTCAAACAAAGGGCGAACTTCAGCGGCTGACGCCAGCGCATTGATGCTATGTACCAAGAGCACTGGTGGGCCAGACCCATCCGCGTAAACCGCAACTGCACCAGCTGCTCCATTGAGCGTTTGAACATCAGCATTCAGCGGTTGGGGCAATGGGTGGTTCATGACGTTATGTTAAGCGTGTTGTTTTTGAACCGGAAATAACAACTTCTGAAGGACTACAAAAGCGGGGCATCTCTTTCCTATACTTGAGTGATGATTCAAGGCTTAGTTCAAATCTTCATATTCCAAACACTGGGCGAGTTTCTTTCTAAATTCGCTCTGCCTTTCATTCCAGGACCCGTAATTGGCTTGGTCTTTTTACTGGCATTTCTTAGCCTACGAGGACATGTGCCAGCATCAATTGATTTGGTGGGGAGTAACATATTGCAACACTTGGGCTTGCTTTTTATTCCGGCTTCAGTAGGTGTGGTGCTCTACTTGCCTATTTTGCAAGCTAATGCATGGACTATCGCTGCAGCATTAGTGGTCAGCGTGATAGCCACCATTGCGGTGACAGCTAGCCTACTCAAAGCCTTGGCGAAAAAAGACTGAGATGCAATCCAATCTTCCGCCAATCTCAGAGATATGGGTTTACCTTTCAGGTAGTCCCTTGCTTGCATTGGTTTTAACCCTTAGCGCGTATTTGTTGGGTCTTATGCTGTACGAGCGTAGCGATCGCAACCCTTTGGCCAACCCCGTTTTGATTGCAGTAATCCTAGTTACGCTCAGCATCAATGTACTTGACATGCCCTACGCCAAGTATTTTGAAGGCGCTCAATTTGTACATTTTTTATTAGGTACAGCTACTGTATCCCTGGCTATTCCTATTTACAAAGGATTTGCATCGCTAAAAGGCCGAATGGGCATTTTGACACTCTCACTGATAGTAGGCGGGAGTACATCAATATTTACTGCAGTTGGCATGGCGCGGTGGCTGGGAGTAGATGCATCTCTAGTGCATGGTTTAGTGGCCAAGTCTGTAACTGCTCCCATCGCGATGGGTATTGCTGAACGCGTGCAGACGTCGCCAACTTTGACAGCTATTTTTGCTGTAAGCACAGGCATATTAGGTGCTGTACTGGGCCGCTATGTTTTAGACGCATTAAAAATCACCGCTTGGTGGCAACGCGGATTTGCTTTGGGCGTAGCCGCCCACGGTATCGGTACATCGAGAGCTTTTAGTGTGCACCCAGAAGCTGGCGCCTATGCAAGTCTTGGAATGGGTCTTCACGGTATTTTGGGAGCAGTTCTAATTCCATATGCTGTAGCTTGGTGGTTTTAAACCTGGCCTAGCAACCCCATAATCGCCGAGATCTCGGTGCGACCCAAAATCGATCGCACTGAAAAGCCTCATATCCGTACTTTTACCAGTGCAAAGATCGACAAAGTTCTGGCGCTATAACCAGATTGCGTATTAGAGTCCTACTATCCATGAATCCAAATTTAATTACGGCATCGCAACAGTAATTTGAATCGCAGCATTCTGCGTTGATGTAATGACCCAGCACCAAACAAGCCATCTGTAAGTTTTGGATTTTGTCAAAACAAATGACCCATTACTTGATACTGCCAGACTGAACACTCAATGCCAGAACATCGCTACTGGAACTGTGGTGATAAGAATCAATGTGACCAGACTTTTGATTGGACGCTTGCTTCATTTCAGTCGCATGTATTTTCAGGGAGTTTTTAAATCCTAAAACTATTTCGTGACGCTGGTTGCGCGGATACAGCATTGGATTGGGGCAATTGCTGGGCAAATGCAGTCCACATCTTGTCAGACACCAGCTTCCAAAGTGCCATCTGATCCTCAGGACTGGCAATTTCAAGAAATCTCATCTTTGGTTTCCTATTCCTACATTTAACTATCCATCGCCATAAATAAAAGCATGCGAATCTTCGAGCTTGAGAAACCCAAAACACCTGAGCAACTGAGACTGGACCAGTTGCGTGCCACCAGCAAACGTGCCAGCGACGCACTCAAAATTGAACGCGACAGGCAAAAGGCACAACGGGCTCAAAAAACCCTGCAAAAGCTGCGCAGCCCTGCCTTGAACACACCCGTTTAAGGTGATACGCTTCACACAATGAATGTCATTGACCCCACCCTATGCCCCATATGCCAGTCACCAAACACCTGCGCCATGGAGAAAGCTCGAGCCACGGGTGCCGCGCCCGAGCGCTGCTGGTGCATGGATGCTGTGTTTAGCCCTGAAGTGCTGGCCCTGCTTCCTCAGCAAGCTCAAGGCAAAGCCTGTATTTGCGCCAACTGCGCCAAGAGCGTTTGATTGCTCTGATAGATTAGCCAAAAAAAGACCGACATCTGCTGTCGGCCCTTATATCCAATTGGCTACGGTTTTAGGCGGGCTTGCTGGGCAACTTCAAAGTTGAGCGAGCACTTGAAGCTGGTGCCTTGGGCAAGCCAGCTTTGACCTGTGCCATGACCGCGTCAATACGTTTGTCCAATTCACCAGCGTCAACGGCTGAGCGAATCACTTGCAAGGACGCTATGACATCGGCAATGTTGTCAGTCTCGATGGCATTTTTGCCCTCCACTATTTCCAGTGTGCGTGCCCCATAGCGCACGGTGATGCAAAGCTTGCCCTTGTCATCTGTCCACCACCAGGGCTTTAGTCTCTTGGGCACTTCAACCCTGCGGCTCTGCCCGGTGGCCTCGTCTCGGACCGTTCGGATTCTTACTGGTGAAAACTCAGTGCCCGACTGCTCGGCTTTGGCCAACTGGATCTGCTCGGCCAACTTGGTGCTGAGCTTTTGACGTCTTGCATGCTGTGGGCTCATGCCCTTTTCTCGCTTGGCCTGGACCAATTTCAATGCTGTTAAACCTGACATTTGCTACTCCTTGTGTGTTGCAGGAATAGCTAATTTATTGTCAGACCATGGCTTTGGGCAACCGAAAAGACTGGTAACCCGACAACTTGGCGGGACTCAGCGTTATTTCGTTTTAGGGCAAATTCGAAAACACGCTCTTGTATCCCACGGCTCTTGCTTGCTCAAGTTTCATGCGATCCTTGTGGTCTTGCTCCTCACGCTCGGCATTTAATGATCGTGGCGTGTAGCGCGCAATTTGCTTGGGCGTGAGGTGCCAAAAAGCGTTCCCTGTTTGTTCACGCATTTGGCATTCAATTTCGCTTTTTAAATCAACGCCCAGTGCGCGTTTGAAGAAAATGGCATCGTGTACGTTGGCAATCGGTACGCGGCCATTCACCATCGCCACTTGTCGAACAATGTTCATCACGTGCGTTTCACCGTGCTGGTAAAGGTAAGCCAGCACCTTGGCCTTGCTGGGCCTGCCGCTGTCTGTCTGTAGATAAGGCTCCAGCAGCAGATCAGGCCTAAAACGCTTGAACAGCGCGTAGAGGTAATCATCCAATGCGTTTTGTTCTTTGATGAACAGCTTGACCGTATCGTCGGCCAGGAATCTCGCCCTGTCATCTGAATTCTGGAGAATTTCCACAAGAGCTGGATTGGTCCAATTGCCCATGGCGTCCAGCCAGCCCTTTGCTGTTTGGCGTGCGCCAAAGCTGATGGCCGTGAATGCTTGTTTCAGCAACTTGGGTTTGAGGTCCTTGGGTACAGGACTGCTTTTTAGAAAAACAAAATGTTGGGTGGTCGCCATGAAGTCCTTTTTGTCCTCCAAGTACAACATCGTGGCTGGAAATGACGTCTTCAAATCCTCACCAAGTCCACTTGCTGCCATGAAGCTTCTGGCATAGCCCATCTTCCATGCCACCACACTGCTGCGGATGTCGTACTCCCAGCAGTTTCCCAGCATGGCCCGGCGCAACTCCTTGTTGACGTTTTGCACGCTGGTGCCTTCGTAGTACATGCGGCCAAACGCACTGGGCTTTTTGCGCTGCAGGTAGTAGCCCTTGGTCACAGACGCAACGCCAAGAATTGTGAGTGCTTGGCGCAGTGCCAAATCTTTGCGAGGCCCGTGAATGAGGTTGGATTCGGTTTCCAACCAATACACGTAGGCCTTTAGTGACGCAACGTCCACAGGCACCCAGTCAAAGAGGTCTTTCAGCTTGTCCTCTCGCCACTCCAATTTGTACTCTGGATATAGGTGATCAAACAGCGCTGTGTTGCTGACGTCGTCACCACTCAAGTAAGCATCAATCTCCTCATCCGTTGTGGCGGCTGACAGGGATTGCAAAGGCACTTGCAGGGAGTTTTGTATGGTGACTAGCGCTGTGAGCTTGACCTGTGAATTCTGGCCAGAGAACTTGGTACCTTTGACCACCGTCTGCACAATGTCCCAGTCATTGGCAGTGAGCCATGCATGTGTACGGATTTTCTTGGGGCCGATCTGCCCGCCTTTGTTGGCCAGCTGGTCTAGTGAGATTGAGTAGAGTCCCAGTTTGCGCTGCTCTGGTGTTTGTCCACGCTGCAGGGCTTCAAACAGCATGGTCTCCACAACGCTGATGTATTTAGCCAGCGCCCGCTTGGCAGAAGCAGCTGGCCTGGGAAAGGCCTTCTGTAGGGCTGCCTCTACTGATTCATGGACTGTGAGCTTGATCACTGGATACACGTTCCTTGCAAATGAAATCTAGGAATTCCAGTGTATTTAGTACTTTTTTACAGATTTCACAATCATAAAAAAGTCACAGACATATAGTAATTTAAATGCCTGATTTGTTGAAATTCATTGACCAAATTGGATCTTGAAGTGGCATAGACACCACATGCCGAAGGCAAGACAGCTCCTTGCTCAGGAAGAACTTCGGGTTCGAGTAAATGGACAAGTCCTGTTTTTTTTTACTAGTTAGCGAGGTCATTATTTGTGATCGGCACATGTGACTAAATAGCCCAGTTTCCAGGGTCATTGGGATCGATAGAGATCAAATCAAGCAAGTCCTTCTTATTCAATGACTACGTTAAGAAATTGACTGCACATAAAATGCAATTACATCAAATTCTCAAGGCCTTATGAAATTAATCAAGCAAACAACAACAATCATTGTCGTGGGCCTTGTGGGCTGTTTTTTGACATCTTTAGCAGGGTCAACAGCAGTCATGCTAGCCAAGGGGTGGCAAAGCCAAGGTGGGTTACATGAACTTCTATACCGATTGAGCGTTGGATATCCAGCCGCCTGTGGTGTTGTTTTTTGCGTATTCCCCTACTTCGTGCCCAAGGTAACGAATTTCCTTGATGAAAAATTGAAATGAAAATAGTGCGCTTAAATTTCACTTCATTTGTCTAAGGTGTTTAAGACTGCAGTTAGATCTGATCCAACATAATTTGGGTGTGGGCCTATGGCTTCGTAGGGAAGATTTTGGCGATTTACCCAAAGTGTCTTAAAACCGAACCAAGTAGCACCCAACGCGTCCCAGGCATTGCTAGACACAAACAGCACGTCACTTTTGTCGACTGGAATAGTTTTTTCAACCAACCCATAGCTCTCAGGTGAGGTTTTGAAAAGTCGAATAGAGTCAACAGAGATCACATGATCCAATAAATTTTCCACGCCTGCACTTTTGACCGCACTGCCCAGCATTTCTGGGCTGCCATTGGACAGAATTGCCGTGGTCAGGCCAAGCTGCTTGATTTTCTGTAGGGTCGCTAAATTTTCCGGGAAAGGCGTGAGATGTGCATACTGCTGCATCAGCCTGTCAACTTGTCCTGAGCTGCGGGCTAGTTTCAGCCGGTCCAAGGTGTACTCAAGCGATAACCGTGTTAGCTCCCAAAAGGGCAGATAGTATTTGCTTCCTGATGGATCATGCGGGTCTGACTGCGTGATCAACCTTGAGTACTCAATTTGCTTGTCCCGCCACATGACTGCCATGGTCGCACCCTGATTCGGATACATCTCCTCGGCCAATGCTTGTATCGAATAGACGTCAAACAGAGTACCGTAGGCATCAAACACCACAGCTTTAAATTTCATTTTTACTCCTGTCGCACCAAAAAGTCACCTGCTTATAGTAATTCATGCCGTTTCGTGCTGAGCACATGTGCCCACATAACCCAGTTACCTGGGTCATTGGGGTCGATTGAACTCAAATCAAGCAAGTTCAGCTTTGCCACAGGCATGGATTGCGGCGTCACCTTGCGGAGACAAGGCAAATACTCATTGCCGACTAACATTCAAGTTGGGCCTGTTTTTTATCTTGCCCGGTACCCCTCAGGAGTCAATGCATGAATCGTGCTGCTCAATTCGCAGGCAAATGGCTGGCAACATACCTGAGCAAAGAAATGGAGATCAAGGGCTCAGCCCCTCCCTCCAACCCCCTGCATCTTCAGGCCAGCTTGCGCCCGGGTGATGTGCTCTTGGTGGAAGGCAATACAAGACTGAGCACTGCCATCAAATACCTCACGCAATCCACATGGTCACATGCTGCGCTTTACGTGGGCATGGGCGCGGGAAATAGCATGCCCCCAGATCATTGCTTGGTTGACGCAGACACCGTGCATGGCGTTCGCAGCATTGGTCTTGAAAAGTTTGCGAATTTACACACCCGAATATGCCGCCCCATTGGCTTGAGCCAGGAAGAACGCCTGGCAGTCACACAGGCTGCGATCTCCAAAATCGGCTACCAATATGATCTGCGCAACGTGTTTGATCTGGCCAGGTACCTGTTTCCCACGCCACCAGTGCCCACTGGTTACCGAAGGCAACTGCTGTCCTTGGGCAGCGGAGACCCCACACGCGCCATTTGCTCCACACTGATTGCACAGGCATTTCAAAGCATTCGCTACCCAATACTGCCCTTGGAGCTCAAGCAAGATGGTGCTTCAGCTACCAATCACGATGCCTTTCAGCCCACAGCCTTCAAACCCAGGCATTACTCGCTGCTGACGCCAAGAGACTTTGATGTTTCAC
>Ga0315907_10007223_pt1 | contig 11612 bp, 15 predicted proteins | sample LakEriMetagenome_3_FD_203525 | JGI IMG/M metagenome (GOLD analysis project Ga0315907, IMG submission 203525) | Freshwater fungal communities from buoy surface, Lake Erie, Ohio, United States - Buoy 12 MA123 | ecosystem: Environmental > Aquatic > Freshwater > Lake > Lake biofilm | place: USA...
CCTGGGCGGCACGCAAACGGTCTTGGGCACCAGTCACATCGTGTTGCAACCAATGCACCTGGGCCTGGGCGCGGATGGCGCGCAAGGTTTTGCCCTGGCACTGCAAAGCCTGTGACAACAGCGACCAGGCCAAGGTGTCGCGCGGTCGCTCCAGCATCCAGGCCTCCAACTCTTGCGACGCGGTGCTGCACTGTGGAACTTGGGCCAAGGACAAGCGGGCTTGGGCCAACCACAACACCTCCGAGCGGCTTTGGCGCGACAACTGGCCTTGCAACACATCCACCGCCGCTTGCGCTTGACCGGTTTGCAAAGCCACTTCGGCGCGCACACCGCGCCACCACACGGGTGCAGCCGTTGCCAACAGGGGGCCTAAGCGTTCGAGCTTTTGCTGCGCTGGCTGCGCTTGTTTCAAACGCAGATCAGACAACACAGCGGCATACAACACGGCGGCCTGGCGATGCGGCGCATAGGTGGGCAAGTCGCTGTCTTGCGCCGCTTCGGACAAGCGGCGCATGCCCTCGACGCCGGTTTGCACCAAAGCGCGCGCCCGCGCGCCCGTGAGCACATCGTCCCAATCGGCCTGCGCAGGCTTGCCCTGGGCCAAACCCGGTTGGCGCAATTGCATGTCGGCAATGCGCTCGGTGGTCAACGGGTGGCTGCGCAAATAAGGGTAGTTGCCACGGTCATTCAAGCGCGCAGCGATTTGTAGCTTTTCAAACATGCCGACAAAACCTTGGGTGTCAAACCCCGCGTCGGCCATCACCCCAAAGCCCACGCGGTCGGCCTCGCGCTCCATGTCGCGCGAAAAATTCAACTGGGTTTGGATGGCCAAGGCTTGCCCGCCCGAGATCATGGCGGTGCCCGCCGTGGGGCTTTTGCTGGCCGCCAAAATGGCCAGCAGCATGGCCCCCATCAGCAGCGGTGACTGTTGGCTTTGGCGCGACATCAAACGGGCAATGTGGCGCTGGGTCACGTGGGTGAGTTCATGCGCCAGCACCGAGGCCAACTCGTGGCGGTTGGCCACTGTGGCCATCAGCCCCAGATGCACACCCAAATAGCCCCCCGGCAGGGCAAATGCGTTGACACTCGGGTCGCGGATCAGGCTCACCTCCCAGGCAAAGCGCTGCTGCAACTCGGCCGATAACTCGCCGCGTTCGCGCGCGGCCACCATCAAGCGCGACCAAATTTGTTGCACCTGCTCCCCCAGCAAGGGGTCGTCCAGGTAGTCGGGGTCTTTGTAAATTTCGCGCATGATGCTGTCACCGATGCGCCGCTCTGACACCAATGAAATATCCCCCGCGTCGCCCAAACTGGGCAGGCGCGATGGCGCCACGCCTTGGGCCTGTGACAAGGGCAGGGGCAGGGCCAGCAAGCCTGCAAAAAGGGCGGCCACAGGGGGCACACCACAGCAGCGGCGGATCCAGCGGGTGAGGGCAAAGAAGGTGTTCATGACCGTATGATGGCCATGTTACCCCTGCACCCACCACGGGCGCACCTCCGCAACCCGATTGGCACCCACACCATGTCTGAACTCACCCACTTTGATGCGCATGGCCAAGCCCACATGGTCGATGTGGCGCAAAAGGCCCACACCCACCGCGTGGCCGTGGCCCAAGGCCGCATCCACATGCTGCCCCGCACCCTGGACCTGATTGCCCATGGCAACGCCAAAAAAGGCGATGTGCTGGGCGTGGCCCGCTTGGCCGGCATCATGGCCGCCAAAAAAACCAGCGAACTCATTCCCTTGTGCCACCCCTTGGCCCTAACCCGGGTGACGGTCAGTTTTGAGCTGGATCACGAAACGCACAGCGTGTGGTGCAAAGCCAGCGCCGAAACCATGGGCCCGACCGGCGTCGAAATGGAAGCCCTCACCGCCGTGCAAGTAGCGTTATTGACGATTTATGACATGTGCAAAGCGGTCGATAGGGGCATGACCATCAACGATGTGAAGTTGATGGAAAAGCACGGGGGCAAGAGCGGGTCTTTTGTGGCGGGGGAGTAGGCGCTAACCTGCCCTGAGGATTTCTGATCGTTCTGGAGGCGTTTGTCCCAATCCTGTCCCACTGAAGGATTGGCAATGGCTACTTTTAGACTCCATGGTGAACGCTGGCAGGCCCGGGTTCGCCGCAAAGGGCATCCTGAACTCACCAAAAGCTTTCAGCTTCGGCAAGATGCCGAACGCTGGGCCAGATCGGTTGAGACTGCGATTGATCGGGGAACCTTCATTGACCGCACAGAGGCTGAACGCACAACGCTCGGTGACCTGATTCGCCGGTACATGAAGGAGGTGCTGCCCGCCATGAAGGGAGCCCATGAAGACGCAATACGGCTCAGTGCCCTGTTGCGTCGACCAGTGTGTGATGTGTCAATGGCCCGCCTGACGGCAAGCCACATAGCTGACCACCGTGATCAGCGCCTGAAAGAGGTGGCCCCGGGAACCGTAATCCGGGAGTTGGCTTACCTGTCCTCCGTGATCAACCATGCACGACGTGAATGGGGCATTAACGTGATTAACCCTGTTGCCCTGGTCAAACGGCCTTCTTCACCGCAGGGTAGAGACCGGCTCCTGGCCGCAGATGAGCTGACATCGCTGCTGGCGCAGCTTGAGCCAACCGGCAGGAGAAGCCCGTGGATGAAGCCACTGGTTCTGTTGGCCCTGGAGACGGGTATGCGAAGGGGCGAATTGCTGGCGCTGAAATGGGCTGACATTAACCTTCCCGCCCAGACAGTCACCTTGTGGGTGACCAAGAACGGTGATCGCCGCCATGTGCCCTTGTCCTTAAAGGCCGTGTCGGTGCTGCAATCAATGCCCAAGAGCATCACTGGGGTGGTGTTTCCCGTGAATGGTTTTACAGTGTCCAAGGCTTTTGATGTGGCCGTCAAAAGAGCAGGGCTTAAAGATCTGCGTTTTCATGATTTAAGACACACCGGTATCACCCACTTGGCAGAGAAGCTGCCCAACCTCATTGAGTTGGCATCTGTGTCCGGTCATCGCAGCCTTAAGATGTTGCAGCGTTACTACCACCCCAAGGCTGAAGACTTGGCAAAAAAGCTCGGATAGACAGGTATATTTATATGCGGCAATGGTGAAGTTTCCCTGCCCTCATTGCCGCACTTAATGGAGGTTCTCTGTGGGCATCAAATCCCTGGCTGGCTGGTGCATCGTCAAGCACAGGCTATCAATCTCTTGAGATCGATGCCAATCATGGCCGGATCAAACATTATTTTCCCAAGCCCAAAAGGGAAAGCCTTGTCTGATATGGCATTGAGCCAACTGATGCGGGGGATGCGTGAGCGAGGAGAGTTGACAGTTGAAGCGGTACCCCATGGATTTCGCAGCAGTTTTAGGGATTGGGCGGCTGAGCAAACCAACTACCCAGGTGAAATCCGCAAAGCGGTCTCTGGTCATACTGTGGGCGATTCAGTAAAGGAAGCGTATCAGCGTACAGACCTGCTAGATAAACGAAGGGAGTTGATGAATGCATGGGCTAACTTTTTGGACCATTTACCCCAAGAAATTTCCAGCATAGTTACACCAATACGGAAACTCAAATGAAAGACGGAAATTTATTTTTCGTAGAGATTGAGAAATTAGATCGGCGCAATCGTGCCGAAAGGTTGCTCGACGATTTACTAAACCTACGGCAAAAGTCCAGCAGCGTAATTAAGTCACCTCTAGACTTAACTAGGGAAATTGTTGGGCTGTACTTGCAAGTTGTACGCCGACAAAACCATTTACGCAGGAACTGGCATCCAGAAAAATCCATGCAATGCGACATGGTTGTACTGGGTCATCTTGGAAAAAAAGGTGTCCGTTCCAGCATCAATAAAAAACTGGATGAAGCTATTGCAAATGCGAATGGATGGGACCCCAAAGAAATACAAGACTCTCTAAAAAAAATCAAAGAAGAATTTGAGCGGGCGTTCTCTGAGGGGCAAGCAGACATTGCACGAACAGTTCGAAACTCTCCACTTAAGAATGAAATGCGTGAAATCATGAACCGGATTTATGGCTGTAGCTTTAATGATCTCCTTGATGGACTGAGGGCTAAGGAAGGCGGGGATGTCATCGTACAAGTTCACGATGATGGTGTTGAACACAAAGATCCTGAAAAGCCAAAAAAGAGAAATACTATTACCTCATACGGGAGACTTCGCAACATATTTACAGAGGTGAAACAGGAGCGTTAAAAATAAACAAAAAATTTAAATTCCCATTTGCCGGCTTCCGTGAATTGGCCACGTAACTTCAAAGCTCCCACACCAGCTAGGAGCTTTAAATGCCAAAGACAGTTAAGGGCGTTCAATCCGAAGTAGCCCATATAAACCCATCCAAAGTGAACTCTTTGCTAGATGTAATCACACACGGAAGTGGTGATGGATTACTGACACTTAGCGAACTCAAAACCACAGGCTCACACCCTTTCTCTAACTCCACACGTCGACGCAAGATTAAAAACAACGAATACTCGAGCCCCATCAAAATTTCAAGGCAAATGTGTTTGTGGAAGGCTGGAGACATTAGGCGATGGCGTCAAGACCCTACTGGCTTTAAGCAATCAGCCGGCACAGGGGGCGCATCATGAGCTTCCACCAAAGTGACACTGAATGGGCAACATCAGCCAAGGGAAATACCTGGAAGCGTACCAACGGCGTGCCAATGATCGTCGGCCAACGAAAAGACGGCAAGTTCTGGGCGCGACGAGGTGATTCCTTCATAAAGGGAAGCTTTAGCTCAATAGATGCAGCAATGCATGCTGCTGAATTTGGCGGCAGCGGTGATAGTGACGCATACCGCGAAGACGACGAGTACTGGGGTTGAATATGACCAGAATAACAACTCAGCAACTTCTAAATAGCGGACTCACTTTGATACCAATACCTTCCGGTTCAAAGGGGCCAAACCATGAGGAGTGGAACTTAATGCAAAACTGCATTAACAGCCCGCTACAACTTAACGTCCTTCAGGGTAAAAATATCGGCCTTGCACACGCATATTGCACGCCAACGCCAACAATAGCTATTGACATTGACAACTACCACCACGCCAAGTCATGGCTGGTTGCACATGGCATTGATCTTGATGCATTGCTGAAAGCCACCGATGCCGTTGTCATCCATTCAGGCAAAAATTTAAGTTTGAAGTTGTTGTATCGATTACCTATGGACTGCAAGCCTCTGGAGTCTAAAAAAATAAATGGGCCTGACGGGTATTCAGCAATTGAGTTCCGCTGCGCCACCAAAGATGGGAAGACAGTTCAAGATGTACTTCCACCCAGTATCCACCCAGATGGTCATCAATACACTTGGATTGGCCTTGGTGATCCATTAAAAATCCCTCGAATACCTGACGCCGCCCTACAAGTTTGGCAGTTGCTGATACAGAATGGCATGCGTGTATCGAATCGAAGCGTCGGCACTTCAGGTCGCATCTACAAAAGGCCTGAGACCCCTCGCCAAGTGGCATGCTTGAAAGCAATGCTGAACCATATCAACGCTGACTGTGAATATCAGACATGGCGCAATGTCATATGGGCAATCCTTAGCACAAGCTGGGAATGCTCAGAAGATGTTGCATATGAATGGAGCAAAACCGCTCCAGACCGGTTTGAAGAAGATGCCTTCTGGCTGGTTGCAAACTCATACATCCCAGATCTCGATCAGCAAATAACCTTTGGAACTATTCATCACCTTGCTCGCATTGGAGGTTGGAATGGTTAACGCATTGCCGCTGCTAGCAAATACTCCTCTCAGCTTGTTACAACTTCACTTCTCCCTGCTTAAGTTAAGCGGCGAGATTAGGGTTGTCGAACGGAAGGAAGTAGATGAAATCCTGAGTGGTCAAAAAAACGGAGACATCTCTTTTTGGAAGAGATCAGACGCTGAAATATTGATGCGCCGGTTCCTGGAGGGCCAGTCAATCCCATCAAACCACGTAAAAGAGACCTTAAAAGATTTCTGGACAAATCCACAAACACACGTTTTAGACCAAATTGCGTTTTCTCCCTTAAAAACGCCAAGCACAACGTTAAATTATTGGACCGGACCGCTTGTTCAGCCACAAAGTGGGTCATGGAATCTGATTCAAGAATATTTATTAAGCGTCATCTGCGACGGCAATCAGACCCTTTATCGGTACCTAATTCGGTTCTTGGCCCATATGGTTCAACGCCCCGAGGAAAAGCCAGGTGTGATGATTATTCTCCTTGGGCGTCAGGGTACGGGCAAAGGCATGTTCTTTCAGCTGCTCTCGAAGCTATGGCCTAGAACCACCCTAGTGGTATCTGATATCGCTCAGGTGGTGGGTCAATTCAATGCTTCGCTTGAGCGCAATTTCGTGATCTGCATGGATGAGGCAATTTTTAGCGGCGACAGAAAGTCGCAGGACCGACTCAAGTCACTGGTGACAGAAAAGACATTGCGAATAGAACAGAAGTACCAGCCATCGCGGACCATAGATTCAGTACATCGAATATTTGCTGCGAGTAACCATGAGCACTTCTCCCGAATAGAAGGTGATGACCGCCGTTCGCTGTTCATTCGCGTCTCAAACGTACACCAAAATGACCATGCCTACTTTGGAAAACTCAGCGCGGCGCTTAATGACACGGCGGTCATTGGTGCGATGCTGCACGAGCTGATGCATATAGATATAAGTTTTTTTAACGTTCGCACCAGGCCTTCAACCCAAGAGCACGACAAGCAGAAAATGCTCTCCCTAACCGGGTTCGATAGGTACTGGTACGAAGTCCTTTGTCTCGGAAAATTCATGCAAATTCACAGTTACTCACCCTCCGAATTTAGCAAGGATTGGATGCCCGAGGGCTTTGTTTCAAGCACTACCTTGCTACAGGGTTTCAAGGCTTTTGACAGAAATTCGGAACGCTACGAGACCGTTCAAGTAGCAGAAGTTACTAATGCGCTAAAGCGACTTTGCCCCAGTCTGAAGAAGGATAGAGTTATTGACACCGGTAAGCAGCTTCGCGGGTTCAAGCTGCCGTCACTGAATGTGGCTCGCTCAGAATTTGAGTCGGCGTTTTCGGTCAAGATTGATTGGGAGGAAGCGTAATGTTTGCTTGCCAGACTAGCCACCGCTTGCCACATCGCTTGCCACCCAACTTGTCTGAATTTCCGAGGGGGAATCCCTATTTAGCCAGGCTTGCCATGTATTTTGAAAAAGTATTTAGAAAAAGAAGATGTAGAAAGTTTCCCCAAAAACCCCGGCAAGTCCGGCTAGCCTGGCTTACCCACACAAGAGGTCCAGTGCGCATTTACAGGCCGCGCTCCCCCTGCCCCCCCACACAAGGTGTAAATCCATGTCAAACCCCATACTTTTAGAACAAACCATCCTCACCCTGGGCGGTCGCATCACCTGTCCACGCTGCCAAGCCCGGTCCAAACGCACAAAACAGCAATGCCGTGCCCCCGCCTCAAAGGGCAAGACCAAGTGCCGCTTCCACGGCGGTGCCTCCACTGGTCCTAAGACTGAAGCTGGCCGACTACGTTGTGGTGAGGTCAAGATAATCCATGGCAGGGAGACTCGCTCCATCCGCGCAGAGCGCAGCCAAGCCATTGGCCGACTACAAGCTCTTGAGGCACTCGGCCATGCGCTGGGGATCATGCACGGCCCAAGAACCAGGGGGCCGAAAGTACAAAAAATGTTCATCCGAAGCTGAAGTTGAATTTCTGAGGATTTTCAAGGTAAAGATATAATTTCAATATGAAAATTTATATACAATTATATTAAGAGGTATTTAAATGAAAAGAGAAGACGCAGAAATACGTGAGAATTTCAAAATAATTTCAGATTTGTTAATTGTTAACATAAATGAATTTATAAAAAAACAACCTTTAACCATGACCTCAAGTCATCCAATTTCTCATAAAACCATCAGTGAGATTGGCGGGAGAATTTTAGAAGAGTATATTTCCAAGGCGATCAAAGAAAGCCTTTCAAAAAATTCTGACTATTTTGTGAATTATTTATCATCCAGAAGCCTGGGTGATTTTTGTGTGCAGAGTAAAAAGGGCACGACAACGATTTACTTCGATATTAAATCGCAGCATTTGTCAATTAGAGAAAAAACGCATGAGTTTTATGTAAATAATAATATTCAGCAAAAGAAGCCCGGCGAGAGCCATCCTAATTTAATTTCATACCAGAAAGCCAAGGATTTTTATAGCTCTATTGACAGGCGGAATGATGATATTGGTATGATTTTTGTAAAATATGATCCAGAAATATCGGAGTCAATTATAAACTTCAAAATTATGGATTTTAGTGACTCTTCTATTTTTCTTTTGAGAGATATTTCTATCAATAATTTGTCCTATGGAAATCTTGGAAAAGGTCAAATTCAACTCTCCAGAATAAATAATTTAAAAATGAATGAGGCAAATAAATCTGAATTTTTAAAAACTTTAGATTTTTTGAAAAATAAACCGAGAAAAACCAGACGTTCGCCAACGATTTGATTTTTAACTTAGAATTCAATTATATCAAGAGACGGAAAAATACCCGCACCAACCTGCCGCTCCGGGTAAGGTGGTCTAACGATGAGGCCATAGTGGCAATCAATCGGACGTAGTGTCAACCCACCCTCTTGGCGGGTTCTTTTCATGTCTGGCCCACATCACGGGCTGGGGGGATTTGTTCCAGATTGCGGCCCCCGCCATCAAGGCAATGCCGCTAAACAGGAGATTCGTATGCGTAAGCTCAACTGCCGTCCCGGTGATCTGGCAATCGTTGTGGAGGCCTTCAACCCGGTCAACATTGGCAATATCGTCAGCGTGTTGTCCAAGCACCGAGACCAGATGGCCCTGGTCTGCCCCGAGGATGATGTGATCTGGCTTGTCCAGGCCGCCCACCCCATGACTTATGAAAAGCAGGGCAAGATTACCCGCAGAAGGAAGGGTGCTGTCCCAGACTCACAACTCAGGCCCATACGTGGCTACCCCTTGGGGCAAGATATTGCCGTTGGGGTCATCGAAGCCCACGCAAAGCAAGAAGGCAAGCTGCGTGAGTTCGTGGTGGATGAATATGGAACCATTTCAGACCCGGTGTCATTTGAACCAACCAACGCAGAGGTCTTTGACCTTGAGGATTACCAAAGCATTGACACCCTGATTGAAGCTGTGGAGCTTTGCCCACCCCTGCTCAACCATTTCCACCAGTTGGCCTGGGAAAAGAAAAATGAAATGGCTGCGTCAGGCAGCACTCTGCTGGAAGCTTTGAGTGATGAAGATTTTGGCTGGCGAAACTGGATAACGGCAGAAGGTGAAGCGGGCCTGGGTTGGTTTGTCAGTCAAGTAGAGGCTTGGCTGGATGAACCAGCCTGCGATGATGATCAAACGGCCCAGCAATGCTCAGGTGTGGCCTTGGCGAAGCGATACTTTGAGTGCCTGGGGAATAAAACCATGGATGCCCTGGGCGTTCAGATCATCGAAGGTGATCACCCCGGAAGCTCCTACTATGCAGCAGAACTCCGCCAGGACATTGACTATGCCAACGAAGTGGCCCGGGACAGTGGGCTGGAGTGCAGGTTTCGATCCAGCTAGGTTGCCACAGAAGTCCCAATGAACTCAAAAACACATTTGTGCGGTGATAGGCCATGTAGGCAATCTGCAGTTGAGACATCGGCCTGGGTGAAATAGCCACATATAAATTCCATGCGACGTCACGTGATTCCGACACGGCGCAAATACACTAAAGAAATGAAAATCAAAAATTCTTATTGCGACCACATACAAGCTGTTGATGAGTGGTTGGAGAAAAATGTCCGGGTTTACGCTACTCCTTCGTGTATCACCATTTGTCAAATTCAACTTGACTCAGATACGCTAGAGGGTAAGGCTCTCCTCTTGTTGGGGGATTCAACGCCTGGCGAAGAGTTGACTTTAAGCCTAGGTGATAACGGATGGCTGACATTTGCCTCGCCTCAGTTTCATTCGCCATTGGGAGCGCCAGCATCTTACAGCGCCATTAAACTTTCTGGCAAAACACATCAGGCAGTCACCAAAACTGTCCAGGGCTTACTTCCACGTCTGCTTCCATATGGAATCAATCCCAAGACAAAAACATGGGTAACCCTAGCGACACCACTACAAGAGAGGATAAACGACTTAGCTGAATTCAACGCTGCTTTTGATCAGATTACCCACCCCGAATTCGAAAGAGTGCAATCCGTCACACCAGAATGACTAGTAAGTAGGCATAGCTTGATCAACACCCATGAAAAAAAGTTTGGGCTGCTGCCGGTTTACCTAGTTCTCAAAACGGGTAATCGATTGAGCAGATTTGAGTGCATAGGTGGCCCAGGAGTCCCAAACCCCTTTAGGGGGGTGGGGGTAGGGTAGGGTGGGGTCGTGTCTGGCAGGAAATCGGAGGGGGTACCCCCATCCAGTATGGGCATGGTCAACCGCCAAGCCCAGCGATGCCGCACAGCACCCTGGCACTACCCTGATGTCAAACATTGGACAAAGGTCCGGGGATTTTTAAATTACTTGTGGGGAACAGTGATGTATGCAGGAGGGGGTACCTGATCCACACAGCGGGGGTGGGGGTACGGTGGGGGTCTAGGAAGTGAGATTGATGGAAATAGCAAGGACCAACTTTGCCGCGCTTGATCCCGATGGTGGGCTGGGTGAATGTTGACGGACGACCATCAAAATGATGTGGGTGACTGGTTTCTAAAATCACTCATCGTTTGAGCAAAACACAGTGCAAGGGTACGCGGATGGGACCCAAACGAGATTTGGGGGGGTGGGGGTACGGTGGGGTCAGGTCAGGGCCAATTTCAACTGGGCAGGGAGGCTTGCCCCCTTTTGATAGCACTTTGACTGGTCAGGTAATATCGCCTTGGGATGAGAGAAATCTTGTCCCAATCTTGTCCCACTAACCCCACAGGATCAATGGGGCAAATGGCTCAAGACGATCAGCGAATCTTTTGCTCTCAGAGGGGAAATGGAAGCCCTCACCGCCGTGCAAGTAGCGTTATTGACGATTTACGACATGTGCAAAGCCGTGGACAGGGGCATGACCATCAACGATGTGAAGTTGATGGAAAAGCACGGGGGCAAGAGCGGGTCTTTTGTGGCGCCGCTGTGAATTGATCTGCCTGCGCTCGATGGGCAACGGAGCGTATGTGACCTTGGGCGCTTCAGGCATAACAAAGCCCGCGATGGCCCGGGTAGGCCATGGCGGGCTTGTATAAAACCTAAGCGGTCTTACTTGGGTGTACCGCCAGCTTTGGGGGCGCCACCACCAGTGCTGCCTGCTGCAGGTGCGCCACCAGCTGCAGGTGCGCCACCAGTGCTGCCACCGGCTTTAGGAGCGCCACCAGCTGCGGGTGCGCCACCAGTGCTGCCACCGGCTTTGGGTGCGCCACCGGCTGAGGATGCGCCGCCAGCTGCAGGTGCGCCGCCAGCAGGTGCCTGGCTGATAGCAGCCAAGCTGGTTGTCAAAAATGCAGCAGCGACCAAAGTCTTGATAGTTTTCATGTTTAATCCTTGAAATAAACAGTTAACGCAGAAAATTGCGCAGGCAAATATTAACAAAGACCAGAGCAAAACAAAACAATTGCCAATAATCACAAAAACACACGTTTTTGTGG
>Ga0315907_10007227_pt1 | contig 11611 bp, 8 predicted proteins | sample LakEriMetagenome_3_FD_203525 | JGI IMG/M metagenome (GOLD analysis project Ga0315907, IMG submission 203525) | Freshwater fungal communities from buoy surface, Lake Erie, Ohio, United States - Buoy 12 MA123 | ecosystem: Environmental > Aquatic > Freshwater > Lake > Lake biofilm | place: USA...
AGGAAAACGCGGTAATCCTCGCATTAAGCCTCCATTCCCTGCTATCGCTGGTTTGTATGGCTGCCCAACTGTAGTTAACAACGTAGAAACCATTGCAGCAGTAGTTCCTATCGTTCGCGATGGTGGAGCTGCGTATGCGGCGATCGGTGTAGGACGCAGCACAGGTACCAAATTGATTTCAGCGTCAGGACACATCAATAAACCAGGCGTATACGAAATTGAATTGGGAGTTCCCGTTGAAGAGTTCATCTACTCTGAGGAATACTGCGGAGGTATTCGCAATGGCAAAGAGCTCAAAGCAGTAGTTGCCGGAGGTTCTTCTGTGCCCATTTTGCCTGCACATTTAGTGACCAAAACAGCAGCTGGCGAAGCACGTTTGATGACTTACGAAAGTCTTGCTGACGGTGGATTCGCAACTGGATCAATGCTCGGTTCTGGTGGATTCATCGTGATGGATGAAGATACCAGCATCGTGAAAAACCTTTGGAATTTCAGTCGTTTCTATCACCATGAAAGCTGCGGCCAGTGCAGCCCCTGCCGTGAAGGTACCGGATGGATGGAGAAAATACTTCACAAAATTCTTCATGGTCATGGTCAACTTTCTGATGTGGATTTGCTTTGGGAGATTCAAAGTAAAATTGAAGGAAAAACGATTTGTCCCCTTGGTGATGCAGCAGCATGGCCCGTGGCAAGCGCTATCCGCCATTTCCGCGCCGAGTTTGAAGATTTCGTAAAACGTGGATCATCCATTAAAGATGTGAAGCACTACTACCGTATTAATAATTTACCAGAACCCGTAGCATAATGCCTAAGGTAACAATTGACGGAATTTCGATAGAGGTACCAGATGGTACTACCATTCTGCAAGCAGCACGAATGATTGGCGGTGACATTGTTCCACCTGCCATGTGTTATTATTCGAAATTGAAAACAAGCGGTGGATACTGCCGTACTTGTATTGTAAAGGTTTCTAAAGGATCTGAAAAAGATCCTCGCCCAATGCCAAAACCTGTAGCCTCATGCCGCACTACCGTAATGGATGGCATGGAAGTGGAAAACATTACTTCTCCAGAAGTAATTGAAGCCCGCGCGGGTGTAGTAGAATTTTTGCTTTTGAATCACCCTCTTGATTGCCCTGTGTGCGATCAGGCCGGCGAATGTCACTTGCAAGATTTATCATACGAGCATGGTAAAGCCAATACGCGATACGAATTCCCTCGCAGAGAATTTGAACGTCGCGATATCGGCGATAAAATTCAACTTCACATGAACCGTTGCATTCTATGCTACCGTTGTGTGAAAGTGGCCGATCAGCTCACGGATGGTCGTGTACACGGTGTAATCAACCGAGGCGAAGTTGCCGAAATCAGCACCTATATCGAAAATGCGATCGAGAATGATTTCTCAGGTAATATGGTAGATGTATGTCCTGTAGGCGCATTGACTGATAAAACCTTCCGCTTCCAAAGCCGCGTGTGGTACACCAAGCCTGTAGATGCTCACCGCGATTGCCCAACCTGCTGCGGTGAAGTACGCTTGTGGTACAAAGGCGACGATGTAGCACGCGTTACTGCTCGTAAAGATGCTTATGGTGAAGTAGCAGATACCAAAGACGGTAAAGCCGGCTGGATCTGCAATACATGTCGTTATGATAAAAAGAAAACCAGTGATTGGGTAATCGAAGGTCCTTCTCACATCGATCGTCACTCTGTGATTTCAGCTAACCACTACGAAAGTTTGAAATCGCTGAAAGCCACTCTCGATCGCCAGAAAAAAGCCATTCCTCACGGAACGAAAGTCACTCTCGGACATGGCGCACTTGATCCTAATAACGAAAGCAAACACTAAGAGAAATGGATCCAATGCTCGTATATAAAATCATCTTGTGTGTAGTGGTTTTCGCTATTTCACTTGGTGCTGCTGCCTATATGACCTGGGGAGAGCGCAAAATTGCGGCTATCCTTCAAGACCGTGTAGGTCCTAACCGCGCAGGTCCGCTCGGACTCTTGCAGCCTATTGCTGATGGTATCAAAATGTTCTTCAAAGAAGAAATGATACCTAACAAATCGAATAAGTGGTTATTCATTCTAGGTCCTTGCTTTTTCATGCTTACTGCATGTATGACCGGCGTTGTTATTCCATGGGGTGGCAATTTGGTGATTGGTGGCACCACTTACAGTTTACAAATTACCGACATCAATATTGGCTTGCTCTACCTTCTCGGGGTAGTATCTATTGGTGTTTATGGAATCATGATCGGTGGTTGGGCCTCTAACAACAAATACTCACTACTCGGTGCACTTCGCGCATCATCGCAGATGATTTCTTACGAAGTAGCCATGGGTCTTGCATTGATTGCTTTAGTGATGATCACTGGAACGCTGAAGATTGGTGATATTGTGAAAATGCAAGATGAAGGATTAGCAAATGTGGTGTACCAACCATTGGGCTTTATCATATTCATGATTTGCGCCTTTGCAGAAACCAACCGTGCACCATTTGACCTTCCCGAATCCGAATCCGAATTGGTAGGTGGTTACCACACTGAATATTCGTCTATGAAATTAGGATTCTTCCTATTTGCAGAATACATCAACATGTTTATCTCCTCTGCAGTAATGGCCTCGCTTTACTTCGGTGGATATAACTTCCCATTTCAACATGAACTTGGACTAGAAGGCAATGCGCTTTCCATTGTTCAAACACTTGTTTTCTTTGGAAAGATATTCATCTTCATTTTCATCTTCATGTGGGTACGTTGGACGCTTCCACGTTTCCGTTATGACCAATTGATGAACTTGGGGTGGAAAGTGCTTTTGCCTTTAGCAATCGCCAATATCTTCATCACTGGTTTGGTTATGTTTTTTATGGGTAAACTCGGATAATCACTATGGCACTTACCAATAGATCAAAAGTTGTTGTACCAAAAGAGCTCACTTTAGCTGAACGTCTCTATTTCCCTGCAATTCTCAAAGGGATGGTCATTACGCTTACACACATTTTTAAGCGTACTCCAACAATTAAGTATCCAGAAAAAAAACGCGAAATCGCTCCAGTATATCGTGGTCAACACGTATTGAAACGCGATGAAGCAGGTGCTGAACGTTGCACGGCATGCGGACTCTGCGCTGTTGCTTGTCCAGCAGAAGCCATTACTATGGAGGCTGCTGAACGCAAAAAAGGAGAAGAAAAACTTTTCCGCGAAGAGAAATATGCCCGCGTTTATGAAATCAACATGCTGCGCTGCATCTTCTGCGGACTGTGCGAAGAGGCATGTCCGAAAGAAGCTATTTTCCTCACCGATCGCATTGTACCAAGCTCATTCACCCGTGGTGAAGAAATTTTTGGTAAAGACAAATTGGTAGAAGAGGTAGACAACCGCGTTGATGTTACAAAACGTCAAACACCAGAGGTGCTCGCTTTCAAACAAGATAAGCGTCACTATCACAATCAAACTTTCCAAGACCGAATCTCACGCTAATGCTTACAGAATACGCTTTTTGGTTTTTATCTTTTGTAGCTGTATTCAGCGCCATTGCAGTATTGGTATCTCGCAATCCGGTGCACAGTGTACTCTACTTAGTAGTAACCTTTTTCGCTATCGCAGGACATTACTTCCTGCTGAATGCGCAATTTTTAGCCGCTGTGCACATCATTGTGTATGCAGGGGCTATCATGGTACTTTTTCTCTACTCCATCATGATGCTCAATCTCAATCAACTCGATGGCGAACGAAAATCGACCTGGATCAAATCTGCAGCGGTGATCGCCTCTGGTTCTTTGATGCTCGTGCTCGTGGCCGTTCTTCGCCGCACGGATGAGATGATTGCCATCGCTCCTCCTACGGGAGAAATCGGCTTAGTAGAAGTTTTGGGTAAAGCCCTTTACCGCGATTTCTTATTGCCATTTGAATTGGCCTCCATCCTCTTTCTCTCAGCGATGGTAGGTGCCGTTTACCTCAGTAAAAAAGAAGTAGCTACTCACTAACCTGCAACGCACTACACTATGGAATTACTTCCAAATATCACCGTCGATCATTACCTCTACCTCAGCGTGATTCTTTTCAGCCTTGGGGTATTTGGTGTAATCTATCGCCGAAATGCCATCTTGATGTTCATGAGCCTTGAACTAATGCTCAATGCCGTGAACCTCGCACTTGTAGCCTTCTCTAAACAATGGGGAGATACAGATGGCCAAATATTCGTGTTTTTCATTATGGTTGTTGCCGCTGCCGAAGTAGCAGTAGGTCTAGCCATCTTGATGATGCTTTACCGCAACATGCACACCACTGACACCGACGTACTCAATAAAATGAAGGGTTAATTCCCCCAGTTACTATGGAAAGACTCGTTTCACTTATTCCTCTATTCCCACTCATCGGGTTCTTATACATTACCTTTCTCGGAAAGGGATTGTCAAAGAATATGATCGGTGGTATCGCCTCTGGTGCAATTTTCCTTTCATTCATTACTTCTATTGCTGTTTTCTCCACTCAGCTTCATGGTGAGCATACCACCATTGTGAAAGTAATTGATTGGATTACCGCCGGTTCATTTGATGTAGATATTGCTTTCATTGTTGACCCTTTGAGCACCATTTATCTTCTCTTTATTACGGGCGTCGGATTCCTCATTCACGTTTACTCTGTAGGTTATATGCACGAAGATGAAGGGTTCAACCGCTTTATGGGTTACCTGAATTTGTTCGTGTTCTTCATGCTCATATTGGTGCTCGGTGATAGCTTCCTCACAATGTTCGTTGGTTGGGAAGGCGTGGGTGTTTGTTCATTCATGCTCATCGGCTTCTGGTATAAAGACATGAAAAATAATGATGCGGCTAAAAAAGCCTTCATCATCAACCGTATTGGTGACCTTGGATTTTTATTGGGTATGATGCTCATCTTCGGATGGTGTGGCACGCTCAACTATAATGAACTCTTTATTGAAGGTTCTGCTATCAGCAGCCTGAGCGGAGAAATGGCAACAGCTGCTGCTATTCTTCTATTCATCGGTGCTATGGGTAAAAGTGCTCAGCTTCCTTTGCATACTTGGCTTCCCGATGCCATGGCGGGTCCTACACCAGTTTCTGCATTGATCCACGCCGCTACCATGGTTACCGCAGGTATTTATATGGTAGCTCGTAGCAGCGATCTGTTCGCTGTATCGGAAACAGCCCTTCAAGTGGTCACTTACGCTGGTGTACTCACTGCATTGATGGGGGCCACCATCGCTCTCACGCAAAATGATATCAAAAAAGTTTTGGCCTACTCAACCGTAAGTCAACTTGGTTTCATGTTCGCTGCTCTCGGCATGGGGGCTTATTCCATCGCCGTTTTCCACGTAATAACGCACGCATTTTTTAAAGCCCTTCTCTTCTTAGGTTCTGGTTCTGTGATCCATGCCATGGGTGGCGAACAAGATATTCGCCGTATGGGAGGTCTGAAGAAATATATGCCTGTTACTTATTGGACATTCCTCATCGGAACTTTGGCAATTGCGGGTATTTTCCCATTTGCGGGTTTTTTCTCAAAAGATCAAATCTTAGCACATGCCATGGAAAACAACCTTCCAGTTTTCATCCTCTTGATGTTCGCCTCAGCATGCACTGCCTTCTATATGTTCCGTATGTTCAGTCTTACTTTCCTCGGAAAATTCAGAGGCACACATGACCAAGAGCATCATTTGCATGAGTCGCCGAAAGTGATGACCATTCCATTGATCATACTCGCCATTGCTTCTGTAGTGGGCGGCTTTATGGGATTCCCTCACGCCATCGGAGAGAGCATTGGCATTCACCATTGGCTCGATCATTTCCTAGAAGGTTCTGTGGTTATGCATGCTTCGCATATGTCGGCTGCTACAGAAACTATTCTCGCTCTAGTGGCTATGGCCCTGGCCATCATTATGATTCTTTATGCGCGCAATGTTTATGTAACCAAAAACACCCGTGCACTAGAAGATGATGAAATCGAATCTGGATTGCACCACACCTTAGTCAACAAATATTGGTTTGATGAAATCTACGATGCCCTCATTCGTCGTCCAGTAGATAAACTATCTATTTGGTTGAATAAGTTCATTGAAAATAAATTAATCTCTGGCATCGTGGATGGCAGTGGTGATCTCACGCGCAACATCGGTGGTGTACTTCGCGGTATGCAATCAGGACAGCTGGTGACCTACATCCTCGCTATGATAGCCGGATTAATTGCCTTATTAGCCCTTTTCATCTAACCATTACTACTCATAAACCTGTAAGAAACTGATGCTTACAATAGCCCTTTTCGCAGTTCCCATCCTATTAGCTGGAGTCATCTTTTTGATGGGTGCTCAAAACACAAAGAAGCTTGCCCTTGGTGCTGGTATCATTGAACTCATTCTTAGTTTGATTGCTTACCAACAACTTCAATCTGGCACAAGTACTTTGCTTTCATTCCAACAAATTTGGATCGAACCCATGGGAATGTCCATCGCCTTCAATACCGATGGCATTAGTATGGCGCTTATTCTTTTGGCCGGTGTGCTTTCTCCTTTGATCATTTATGCTTCATTCAACAAGGAGTTTAAAAATGCGCACATCTTTTATGGACTCATTTTGCTCATGATCGGAGCTATGATGGGTGCCTTTGTTGCTGCAGACGCGCTACTCTTCTATGTGTTCTACGAAGTTGCTTTGATTCCTATTTACTTCATTATTTTGATGTGGGGCCATGGCGACGATAAGGTGAAAGTAACCATGCGCTTTTTCCTTTACACCTTGTTTGGCTCTCTCTTTATGCTGGCTTCACTGATTTATGTGCAACAACACACTGCGCCTAAATCATTCGCATTTGATGCCATGTATGCCGCTGGACGCTCGTTAAGTTCAACAGAACAAGGATGGGTTTTTGCCGGAATCTTTTTGGCTTTCGCTGTAAAAATTCCTGTATTCCCCTTCCACTCTTGGCAGCCATCGACCTACCGCACGGCGCCAACTATTGGCACCATGTTGCTTGCTGGTATCATGCTGAAAATGGCTTCTTATGGACTTATTCGCCTTGCCTTACCAATGGCTCCGCAAGGCATTGCAGACCACGGCAATTGGGCTATTGTACTTTCTATAGTTGGTATTCTTTATGCCTCAGGTATGGCCATTGTTCAAAAGAACTACAAACTCCTCATCGCTTACTCTTCTATCGCTCACTTAGGGCTTCTTTCTGCCGGTATTCTTAGCGGCACCGAAGAAGGGATAGTAGGTGGTCTGTTCGAAATGCTTTCTCACGGTATTATTGCTGTGGGCTTATTCTTTGTAGTTGATATTATCGAAAGCCGCTTAGGCACACTCGATATGTCTAAAATGGGTGGTATACGCGAAGCCAATCCTCTCTTTGCGTTCTTGTTCTTCGTCATCGTTATGGGCTCGGTTGCTTTGCCCTTTACTAGCGGTTTCGTAGGTGAATTCTTATTGCTACAAGGTCTTTCTAAATACGGCATGATTGCCGCTGGCTTTGCTGGTCTAACAGTTATCCTAGGAGCAGTGTACATGTTGCGCGCATTCCAAATGATGATGTTAGGTAGCCAAAAAGGAGAATTTGCACCTCTTACTCAACACGAAAAAACAGTACTTGTATGTGTAGTACTTCTTGTGGTGATTTTAGGTCTATATCCTACACCTGTACTCAACCCAGCTAACCTGTCTTTACAAACCTTATTCGGAACTATACGCTGATGAAAGAGCTTCTCATCACCTCGCTTCTTGGCCTTGCCGTGCTCGGCCTTGACATATTGAAACTGCGCAAACTCATTTTCCCAGTTATACTGCTCGCCCTTCTAGGTTTGCTAGCTTGTGTAGGCATGGATTGGGGACACAACGAAAATCCGTTCACCAACAACATGTTGCTGTTCGATAATTTCGCACTTGGATTTACTGCCGTACTCACCCTTCTTACCTTCTTTTGGTTTTTGCTCACTCGCGATTACTTCGCTACGCACAAAGGCCAAGTAGATATGTACTCGCTCGCGCTGTTCAGCTTGTGCGGCGCAGTAGTGCTTACCGCTTACACCAACCTTGTTATGCTTTTCCTTGGTATAGAAATTCTATCTATTCCACTCTACGTTTTAGCCGCAAGTAAAAAAGGCGATGAAAAATCAAATGAAGCCGGCTTCAAGTACTTCTTCTTGGGCTCATTGGCTTCTGCCATTTTGTTGTTTGGTATTGCCTTGGTTTATGGTAGCACTGGCACCTTCGATACTAACGTGCTTCAAGCAGCATTAGAAGATCTAGGTCAAATGCCGCATCAAATGTTGATCGGAGCTATTATGATCTTTATTGGTTTTGCCTTCAAAGTGTCTGCTGCTCCTTTCCACTTCTGGGCTCCTGACGTATATCAAGGCACTCCTACGCCTATCACTGCCCTCATGGCAACGGTAGTTAAAGGGGCCGCTTTTGCCGCTCTTCTCCGTCTGTTTGGCGGCGCTCTCCTTCCTGCTTTGGACACCATGAGCGGCGTTATCGCCTTTGTGGCCGTGCTTACTCTGATCGTTGCCAACACCATTGCTGCGGTCCAAACCAATAGCAAACGCCTGTTAGCCTATTCTTCTATTTCTCATGCTGGATTTATGCTAGGCGCTGTTCTTACTGCCAATAGCACCAATCCTAAGGTGATGATCTATTATGTTTTAGCATACGGTATCGCGAGCTTAACTTCTTTCAGCATCCTTCATCATGTTTCTCAATCACAAAATGATGCGGAAGAAATGGACATTTTCAAAGGCCTCGTAAAACGAAATCCAATTATGGCAGGTGCCATGACCCTTTCTCTGTTGAGCATGGCTGGTATTCCTCCTCTCAGCGGATTTTTAGCTAAGTACTTCGTGATTACCGATGTGATGGCCGCCGGACATACCGGATTGGTGATCATCATGATCCTCTCTTCGGTTATCGGTGTTTACTACTACCTCAAAGTAATCGTTGCGATGTTTACTCCACTAGAAAATGCAGGCCGCATTGTGGTTTCTTCAACACAGCAGTTCGTATTGATTCTTCTTTCTGTTTTAATGATTGGCTTGTTCTTCGCAGCTGGTCTGGTAGAAATACTTTTCTAAGAATAGTTTTCTTAGTTCCACGAAAAGCTCATTTAAGCTAAAGTCATCTTTAGATTAAATGAGCTTTTGTGTGTAGTTACCACGCTTCTGAATCTTCACATCTTGAAGCATTGACGACTTAATGTTCAACTGAACAAAGTAGCTTTTACGTTCTCCAAACGGAACGTAATTGGCCGACAGTTCCCAACAGTGCAAGTCCCAATGCAACCCGAAGTTGGAAGTCGTTACTTTACCCATTGCAATATCATAGTTGGTCAAAAAGTTGACATGCCATTTGGCAAAAATTCTAAAGTCTCCGGCAAATGCAATGGTATGTGTAACGCGCAACGTATCGGCTTGTTTGCTGCGATCAAATACACGATCCAATCCCAAATTATAATCCATTCGCAAATTCCACGGTATCGTAAAGTCGATATTGTTCGTGGAAGTGGACTGTAAATTTTGCTGACTTGCAATGGGCGTTTGCGCTTGTCCATCTTCATTATCGCCCGTCTTGTTACCGCCACTAAAGTTGAAGCTAAGCGCAAGCGTTGTGCCTTCCTGACGCAATAATTTACCTTGACTTCTCCACATGGTCTCATTGACCTCACGCCCCAAGGTATCACGATCATATAAGCTGTATGTACTCGTATAATTGAGTGTTACATTCTTGGCGATCGTAGTAAAGGCGGACATATTCAAATTACTCCAGTTGAGCGAATCGCGCAATAAATTGTTGCTCATTCGCATATTCCAACCCTCTATAATCTTCACTTTTTTATACGCCACCTTTGCCGAAGATTTATCTCGAATCTTCGCCTCTATGTTTTGGTTCAAACCAAGATTGATACTAGCCGCCTCTATGCTCGATGATGGACTAAATCGACCGGCCTGAAATTCAGTGTAGCCTACTCGGTTTCCCTCATCATCATAATAACCGTAACGCACGAAATTGGTATATGGCGTATAGCTCAATCCAGCGCTAGGTTGCACCATGTGCCGAATCGCCTTGAGTGTTTTTGACTTGCCAAATGTGTAGGTTCCATAAAGTCGTGTATTGGCGGTAAGACTAGCGTTCCAGTTGCCACCATAACGAACTCCCTGCACGGTGTCCAATTTTTCGTATCCTAAATCTTCATCAAAAATGGGAGCCACATGCTTGAAGGTCATTACCCCACTGTAATTCGCTGATGGATTTAAGGTTAAATAAGGCCCTAGTTTCCAGGATGTACTAGCCGTGCTCGAGAAACGTGCACCCGTCTGTGCTTTTCTCATCAACTGCTCCAATCGTGCTATCTGTAGGTCTTGCTCTTTCGTATTGATATAATTCTCTACGGCCATTACACCGTTGATCCCAATGGGTGCTTTTGGAAATATTTTTTCCAAGAGATTAATACGCGAAAGATTCACTGTAGCGGATGGCAAAGTCATTTGCACCTGACGGGTCTGCACATTCTGAGTGTGGTTAGCCGAAAGAGCCAAAGAATAAGGCTTGCCCGGAAATGTTTTTCCATACTGCACCGCGCTATTAAATGTACTGGTTAAGAAGTCCTGCTGCGTGCTATTCAGGTTGTTACGGAAGTTTTGACTACTTCCCATATTCACCGAAGCACTGAAAGTAGTGTTCGGACGTGCCTTGTTGTCCTGGCGGTGGTTCCAGTAAATATTAAATGTCTCCTGCTGGAAATACGAAGGCAACTCTTGTAGCCCCAATTTATTTACCGTACGTGTCAATCGAAAACTACCATCGTATTTATATCGTTTTTTGTAATTGGTCCAACTTTGTACTGACCACGACCCTCGCGTATAAATATCGAACAATAGCTTGGTTTCTAAATGTTGGTTGAACGGTATGTAATAACCCAATTCCTTCAAAAAGAATCCCCGATCGCCGGCATTTCCATAACCCGGCAGTAATAAACCGTGCGTGCTTTCCTTTTTATTGGGAAAAAAACCAAATGGCAAAGCCAGCGGTGTAGGCACTTTACCCACTTTCATATACAGCGGCCCTGAAACAACTTTTTCATTGGGAATGACAATCGCTTTTGTCAATCGAAAATGATAGTGCGGTTTCTCTTTGTCGCAGGTAGTAAACATACCCTGCGCCATGTGAATCCAATTGTTATCCTGCTTTTTTGAAACTCCCGCGATCAAGTAGGCCTCCCCTTCTTGGGTGCGCGCCCCATAGCTAATCCCTTTTTTTGTTTTGAAATTATACCCCAATGAATCTTCGGTAAATTCATTTGCTCCCTCTTTAAATAGTGGTCGCCCAATAGTGGCCTGCCCTGTGCTATCCGCCATTCCTCGAGCAAAGGCTGTATTTTCTTCAAATGAAAAACGTATAAATGCAGCCGTCACCTGCAAATCGCCATACTTCACATAGGACTCTGGACCATAGAGATACACGGTGCTATTGACCAAGTCCATCACGGTACTGTCTTTGCCATAGTAAGTTACTGGCTCAGAAAACTCAATACTTTCCTCTTGGGGTGAAATAGAATCGACAACACTTGCGTTAACGGCTATAGAATCCGCTTGGGCGCGCGAAG
>Ga0315907_10007228_pt1 | contig 11610 bp, 6 predicted proteins | sample LakEriMetagenome_3_FD_203525 | JGI IMG/M metagenome (GOLD analysis project Ga0315907, IMG submission 203525) | Freshwater fungal communities from buoy surface, Lake Erie, Ohio, United States - Buoy 12 MA123 | ecosystem: Environmental > Aquatic > Freshwater > Lake > Lake biofilm | place: USA...
TGTCACGATTTGAGTAACCTCACCGAATACAGCAAACAACTGAGCAACCCGGTGTATAAACTTATTCGGAGTTTGTTGCCCGGTCCATACACGTTCATTCTAGAGGCGAGCAAAGCGATTCCAAAAATATTTTCAGATCGAAAAAAAACAGTTGGTATTCGCGTTCCCGATAATGCCATTGCCCGAGCCATTGTAGAGGCCTTGGGAAACCCAATTGTTTCGACCTCCGTGCACGACGACGATACCATTCTTGATTATACCACCGATGCCGAACTAATCCACGAAAAGTGGAGCAATCGCGTAGACATCGTCATTGACGGTGGCACCGGCGGCCTGGAACCCTCAACTGTTATTAGCTGCGTGAACGATCAAATAGAAGTCATTCGCGTCGGAAAAGGAAGCGTTGAAATGCTCTAGCCTTCCGGATGATTGATGCCTCTCAAATGCGAGTATGCATCGCCAATGAACTCCACGATATCCCGGGCTATAATGGAGTCCATTCCGCGTGCTTCGGCGGCCACATCGCCTGCTAAACCATGCATATAAACTGCTAGCATTGCCGCTTGCAAAGGCTCATACCCTTGAGCCAGCAAACCGCCAATCATTCCACTCAATACATCGCCACTGCCTGCGGTGGCCATTCCGGGATTTCCTGTTGAGTTGATGTAAAGAAGTCCTTCGGGTGTGCTGATGCGCGTATGAGCTCCCTTAAGCACAATATAAATAGAGAGTTCCTTTGATTTCTGACACTGAGTTTGCAAACGCTCAAAATGAGTATCATGTTTACCAAACAAACGATCGAATTCGCCGACATGTGGGGTTATGATGGTTTGTGCAGGTATGCGACTGAGCCAACCTTCGCGCGCAAGGATTGTGAGTGCATCTGCGTCCACTATCGCAGGTTTACTCGCATTTTTTAGCCATGCATCCATCATCGATGTAGGTTTTTCAGTCGTTCCAATTCCAGGACCAATAACCAATGCTGTTGCAGATTCCACCTGTTCGAAACTACTTAATTCGCCCTCTCCGCCCCCTATTTTGCACACCACCTCGGGAATCGCTGTTTGAAGTATTTGCAGTCCAAGCTCCGTTACACATGCTGTTACTTTTCCTGTTCCTGAGCGCATAGCTGCATAAGACACCAACATGCATGCTCCCATCATACCGGTACTGCCTGCATTTACTTGCAAGTGCCCGTGCATTCCTTTATGGCTGAACTTCCAACGCTCGTGAAGACTTGGGGCCACTTCACGATCATCAATCATAATCCAGTCGCATGGCTGCTCTTGCTCAAAATCAAGGTCGAGCCCCAGCGGCACAATTACCATTTTCCCAACGTATCGATCATTTTCTGCAAATAGCATAGATCTCTTTGGAGTCTCGATGGTCAGTGTTATGTCAGCCTCCACAATAGCTCCGGTTTGAGGCTCGAGCAAATCAGGCTGCAAACCGGAGGGTATATCCACCGCCACCACACGGTTGGGCAACGAATTGATAGCTGAAATCAGATCGACCAGCCAGCCTTCCATTGGTCTGTTAAGGCCTGATCCAAAAAGCGCATCTACAATAACGGCATCGGGATCCAAATCAAATGACTCCGGCATAGCACTCATAAAACTCAAAGGCAAATCACCGTCGATGAGAATCTGCAGATTTTCTCTGAAATCGGCGCTTCCGGAAGAAGAATCACCCACAACAACCACGAGTACATCGAGCTGCTGCTCATGAAGTAACCGCGCCATGACAAGCCCATCGCCGCCATTATTACCGATGCCACAGAAAAACACATAACGCGCTGCGAATGCCTTGTCGATGAGCACTTCACCGCATGAACGCGCGGCCAGCTCCATAAGCTCTGCCGATGAAGAATAATGACGCTCGATTGTTATCTGGTCCCACGCGCGCAACTGCTCTCGATTGAAAAGTTTCATGGTACTGATTTATGAATCCAATTTCCGAAATCGAACCTTTTTTAACGAGGTTCAGATAAAATACATTTCACAGTGCCTCGTTTGCAAGTTTGGTAAGTCACGAAATCTCAGCCCATTGAGGCCTTTAATTTCACAAGTTGGTATTATCCGAAGCAGTACTCATGAGAACGTTCCTTTTTCTATTAACCCTAGTGGCCTGCACCTTTAGTCTGCAAGCCCAGCCGCCCATAGCCATATACGACAACACGCGCCTCTATCGCGAAGCGTTAGAACTTTTTGATCATGAAAAATATGTAGCTGCCAAGGAAAAATTCCAAGAGTACATCTCACTGGAAAAAGACCCACAACATGCCCTTCGCATTAACTCCGAGTACTATAGCGGTATCTGCGCTCTTTATCTATTCCATAAAGATGCGGAATACCAGCTTGAGCAATTCGTAATTGAACACCCCGATTCTCCTTGGAAGATGCGCGCATACTTCGAGTTGGCTACATTCAACTATCAGAAAAAACAATACAAAAAAGCGCTGGAATGGTTTAAGCAAGTGGATGAACGTGACCTCAATGCACAAGACAAAATCGAAATGCGTTACAAACGCGGTCATAGTTTGTTCGAGACAGGCGATGCCAGTGCGGCACGACAAGATTTCTTCGAGGTGAAACAGGAAGAAAGTGAATACCAGAAAGCCGCCATTTACTATTACAGCCACATTGCATATGAGCAAAATGATTTGCAGGTGGCTCTCGATGGATTTAAACAACTAGAAGGAGATGCTTCATTCAAGAGTCTTGTACCTTATTACATTACCTATATATACTACAAACAAAAAAATTACGATGAAGTATTGAAATATGGTCCCGGGGTACTTCAGCAGGCAGAGGCCAATACGACTAAACGAGTACCTGAGATTTCCCGTATTATCGGCGATAGCCATTGCATGAAGAAACAGTATGCTGAAGCTATTCCATATTTAGAAACCTATCACAAAGCGGCCACCGACAATGACATTACGCGTGAAGACCATTATCAACTCGCCTATGCCTATCACCGCAGCTCACAATGGGAAAAGGCAATAGGTGAATACAAGAAATGCACAGAGGGGAATGATGAATTGCATCAAAAAACCTCCTACAATCTGGGAGAGTGCTACCTCAAAACAGATCAAAAGGAATATGCTCGTAACGCATTCTCTGAGGCGGCCGACATGTCTGTCAATACTGAAATACAAGAAGACGCATTATTCAATTACTCCAAACTGGCATTCGAACTTTCCTACAATCCTTTTCACGAAGCTATATCGGCCTTCGAGGACTACCTGAATAAGTACCCAAATAGCAAGCGCCGGGATGAGGCATATGAGTTTTTGCTGAATGTATACATGCGCACACGTAACTATGAAAAAGCACTGGCATCGCTCGATAAAATTGACAACAAAGACAACCGCGTAAGAGAAGCCTACCAGGTGGTTGCTTATAACCGAGGGGTTGAATTATTTCAAGCGGAAAAATTCTCTGACGCTGAAAAGTTCTTCGATCGCGTCTCCACTTATCCTGTCAACCCAACTGTAAATGCTGATGCTAAATTCTGGAAAGCCGAGATTAGCTACCGCCAAAGCGAATTCTCGAAAGCTACCCAACGCTATACCGCTTTTATCAATGAACCGGGGGCCTACAATTCCGAATTCTATGGCGTCGCTCACTACAGCCAGGGATATGCATACTTCAAGATGGCCAATGCCGAAGAAAACGACGAGACCGCGATGGCATGGTACAACAACGCAAACACCGCCTTCCGAAAATACATTGACGGAAGCCACAGTAAGGAAACCAAAAAAGAAAGCGACGCATGCGCTCGCGCAGGCGACTGTTTCTACGTATTCAAAAACTACTCACAAGCGATTCTCTACTATGATAAATCTATTGCCCTCAATAAAGCCGGATCAGAATATGCGCTTTATCAAAAGGCCATGTGCTACGGCTATGACGCGCAGCCTGAGAAAAAATCATGGGTTCTGAAAAATTTGATTACCGAAAGCCCCAACTCTAAATTTGAAATTGATGCTAAATATGAAATAGCCAAAACCTATTTACAGCAAGATCGATTAGGCGAAGCTAAACCCTACTTCAATGACATTTTAAAAAACCATAGTACTTCCGCATATGCTAAGCTGGCCATGCGCGACATGTGTCTTGTCCACGTGAAAGAAAATGACCAGCAGCTGGTGAAACAATCATGGACGGCGATTAAGAGCAAATATGGAAAAGACCCCGTGGTATGCGACGCCTATCAAATTTGCAAATCAGTTCTTATTGAAGACCCTGAGTTTCAAAACGATGCCGTAACTATTTGTGGAGCTTCTAAAAACGAGTTGGAAGAAGACGTTTATCGAAAAGCAGTAAGCTATGTTCAAGAGGGCGACTGCAACGTAGGTATCACAAAACTCACCGACTATCTCAGCAAATTTCAACCGGCCTATCATGCTGTGGATGCAAGTTATTTCCTTGCCAACTGTTACTACGATAAAAGTGATTTCAACAAGGCTCTTGAATATTGTAACTTTATCATCAGCGCAGGCAGCACCAATTACAGAGAAGAATGTCTTGTAATGGCTGCTACCATTTCCTACAACAATAAAGACTATTCTCAAGCACTCATCCACTACCGCGATCTGGAACAATTGGCGGTTTCGAAAAACAACGCACTGGAAGCTCAAATAGGACTGATGCGTTGCAATTATTTCCTCAACGAGTTTGCCGACGCAAAAATGTATGCCGATAAAGTACTTGCCAACGATGCCACACCGGAAGACATTCGCTACACTGCATTGTTGTGGCGTGGAAGAATCCTTCACGTAAACGGCAGCTATAACGAGGCAATCAGCGACTTGAAAGAAGTGGTTAAGCGCGGAGGCAATGCCGGAGCCGAAAGCAAATATCTCATCGCCAGCTCTCACTACTCTCAGGAAGAGTTCAAAGAAGCAGAAACGGAAATTTTTCAGTTGATTGAGAAGTTCTCGGCTTTCGATGAATGGAAATACAAAGGATTCTTGTTACTCGTTGATGTTTATATTTCACTTAAAGACTACTTCCAGGCGCGAGCTACCCTTAATGCTATCCTGGAAAATGTGACAGAGTCTTGGGTAGTTGATGCGGCCAATGCCAAAAAAGCAACACTCGACCAGCTGGAAAATCCAACTCCAGCAGAGCCCTCAGTAAACGAGGTAGAAATCGACCTTCCAACCAATCCGGAAAACCAGTAAGCAAATGATGAAGCACGTCCTCTCCCTTTCGATAGTAGTTCTATTCCTCCTGAGTAATCCGGCTGTATTCGGACAAACCGATACTACCAAGACACTGGAGTATGAGTTTCAAATTGAAGGTAATCGCCGATTATTTCTTCGCGATGCCAACAAGATAACCGTGTGGCCTCAGACCAAAGACAGCGTGGTACAAATGACGCGTATTCAATACACCACGTTGCCCACACCAACCGCCATTACCATTGAACCGCGTTTGATACCCGCCGCTAAAATCAATGTTGAGGAAAAACTGGGTTATCTCTACAGGGGTTATATAAAAGCAGGTTGGGGAAGCTACAACACTACACCGGTCGATTTCTATTTCACCGACGGACGTTCCAAGAAAGGAACATACGGTGTGCATTATCAGTTGCTGCGAGGCGATGGCGTGGTGCTCAACGACGATGACAGAATTCCGGATCGCTATAGCGATAATCGAGCACAAGCATGGGGAAAATACTTCTTCAAGAAGACCCAACTGGTTGGAAAATTCAACTGGGAAAGAAATGTAAATCACTGGTATGGCCTTAATCTAGATAGCGCCGCCTTCGGCCGACCCGACGACACACTTTTGCTCGACAACATACGCCAGAGGCTGAATACGTTTGGCGGCGGGCTTTCCTATTTAAGCTACCAGCGCGATACCGGTGATTTCAATTTCAATGCGGATTTAGGACTTCGCAATACAAAGGACATCAACAATAACTCGGAGACTCACTTCAACCTCCTGGCTCACGGACGCATGCTCAAAGACAGCACACTCTACATGGCTGACTTTGGTATCAACTACAATACATTCGATTTTTTCGGCCCCAATTTGAGCGGCAACATCTTCAATTCGATTGAAGAGGCCGGAAAAGACACCATCTTTCAGCAGCGTAACTCCGAAAATGCCATTGTGAAAATTGTACCCTCCGCCTCTACCACCTGGAAAGGCCTCAGGGTGAAGGTTGGTGCAGGTGTTTATTTCGATGTCAGGGGCGAACAAAAAGGCCACTTCTATCCGCAGGCAGAAGTTAGCTACAGCATTCTCAATGGAACAATTGTCCCATTTGCCGGCATAAAAGGAAACATGGAACCCACAACATACCTCTCGTTGTATCGCCAAAATCCCTTTATACAGTCATTCCCTACCCTGAAAAATCTGAACAATAAGCTCGACGCATATGCAGGTATTGGCGGCGCTATTTCACAAACGCTTAGCTACAAAGCAGGATTCAATTACCGCAGGTTTGGCAACTTTGCCTATTTCATTAACGACAGCATTACATCTACAGCCAACCTGTACTATACCTGGGGTAATGTATTCACCGTCGCCTACGAAGACCTTACCAGCTATAATCTATATGGCGAGCTCGCCTTATATGCCGGTGGAAAATGGAAAGCGAATGCACGGGTAGACTTCTTTAAATATCAAACCGACACCTCTAATTATGCCTGGCATCAACCCGGACTCCGCGTCCTTGCCAACGGTCAATACAACTTGAAAAACAAGTTCATCATAAGCACTGACCTGTTTTATATCGGATCGCGTTGGGCAAAATCCAATGTGCCTGTATTCGGTTACGATGAAATTAATGAGGTTAGCGAAGGAACTCAAACCAGTTACGAATACAAGCTAAAAGGATTTCTCGATGCTAATTTCAAGGTCGAATACCGCTACAACAAGCGTTTATCTGCATGGGTGCAGCTCAACAACGCCTTTGGCCTGAAGTATCAGCGTTGGGGTAGCTATCCCGTGCAACAGGTGATGGCAACGCTTGGAGCTACATACGCTTTCTAAGGGCGAGGTCATGGGGACTGAGGACTGGGGACTGGGTGACTGGGGACTAGGGACTGGGCCTCAGCCTATCTATTTAGCCCATAGATTCAGCCGTTGGAACAGAATAAAAAATGCATAACCAAGACCGTCATTTCGGAAACGAAAAAAGGCAATCCGGAAACCCATTGATTTTGTAGTAAAATCGCGCCCTTCGGAGTAGTCATCAATTGTGAAAAAATAGCTGTTTTTTCACGCTTTTCCATGGCCCTTTTGGCTATTATCCGACGTATATTCGTGCACCCCAAAAAAAGCCGCTTAAATCCGGTTTTTTCGAGGGTAAATCACCTCAACTCAAATTCGTATTAAAAAGTGGAAGAAAGCACAGTTATGAGCGAAGAAACCAAGTTAGCGACGGGCTATACAGCCGCCAATATTCAAAGTCTGGAAGGAATGGAACACGTGCGCATGCGTCCGTCGATGTACATCGGCGATACAGGCGTTCGCGGATTGCACCACCTTGTATATGAAGTAGTCGACAACTCCATCGATGAAGCATTGGCCGGCCATTGTGATACCGTTCACGTGAGTATCAATGCAGACAACTCCATTACCGTAAGTGACAACGGCCGTGGAATCCCCACCGACATGCACGAGAAAGAAAAAGTATCTGCATTACAGGTCGTAATGACCAAGATTGGAGCCGGTGGTAAGTTCGACAAAGGATCCTACAAAGTATCGGGTGGTCTGCACGGTGTGGGTGTGAGTTGTGTAAACGCACTTTCGACCCACTTGCACGCTACCGTTTACCGCGATGGTAAAATAACAGAGCAAGAATACAGCATCGGAAAACCATTGTACGCCGCTCGTGAAGTGGGAACAACCGATAAGCGAGGCACCACCGTTACTTTCAAGCCGGATGATTCAATATTCGACATCACCGAATACAATTACGTAACTCTTGCAACGCGTCTGCGTGAATTGTCTTTCCTCAATAAAGGCATTAAACTGACTCTTACGGACAAGCGCGAGTTGGCTGAAGATGGAACACCGAAGTCCGAAATTTTCTTCTCGGAAAACGGCTTGGAAGAATTCGTGAAGTTCCTCGATGAAACACGTCCGCCCATCATTCAGAAAATCATTCACATGGAGCGCACCGACGGAGACATTCCCGTTGAAGTGGCCATGATTTACAACGATTCATTCAACGAGAACATTCACTCGTACGTAAACAATATCAACACGCACGAAGGCGGTACTCACCTCAGCGGTTTCCGTCGCGGTTTGACCACCACACTGAAAAACTTTGCTGAGAAAAGCGGTTTGCTCGAGAAACTGAAAATCGAGATTTCACCCGATGACTTCCGCGAAGGTTTGACTGCTGTTGTGTCGGTGAAAGTAGCCGAACCCCAGTTTGAAGGTCAAACCAAAACTAAATTGGGTAACAAGGAAGCAGTAGCTCCGGTGAGTCAGGTGGTGAGCGAAATGCTCGAAGCCTACCTCGAAGAAAACCCCAGTGATGCAAAACAGATCGTTCAGAAAGTAGTGCTTGCCGCACAAGCTCGTCACGCGGCTAAAAAAGCTCGTGAAATGGTACAGCGTAAAGGCGTTGGCGGTGGTGGCGGATTGCCCGGCAAACTCGCTGACTGCGCTGAGAAGGACCCTAAAAAGTCGGAGCTATTCCTCGTAGAGGGTGACTCTGCAGGTGGAACTGCTAAGCAAGGCCGCGACCGTAATTTCCAGGCTATTCTTCCGCTCCGCGGAAAAATCCTGAACGTGGAGAAGGCCATGCACCACAAGATTTTCGAGAACGAGGAAATTCGTAACATGTACACCGCACTCGGTGTTACGATTGGCACTGAAGAAGATTCTAAGGCGCTCAACCTTGCGAAACTGCGCTATCATAAAATCGTTATCATGTGTGATGCCGACATCGACGGTTCACACATCGAAACGCTTATCCTCACGTTCTACTTCCGCCATATGAAAGAACTCATTGAGCGCGGACATATCTATATTGCTACTCCCCCACTCTACCTCGTGAAGAAAGGAAATAAAGCGGAGTATGCATGGAACGATGAGCAACGTGACGCTCTCATTCAGGAAATGAAAGGAGCATCTGACTCAAATGTGAACGTTCAACGCTACAAGGGTCTCGGAGAGATGAACGCCGAACAGTTGTGGGAAACCACTATGAATCCGGCTCACCGCACCCTGCGCCAGGTTACCATCGATAATGCCGCTGCATGCGACCACATCTTCTCCATGCTCATGGGCGACGAAGTACCACCGCGTCGTGCGTTCATTGAAGCCAATGCAAAGTATGCGAAGATTGACGCTTAGACAGTGACTAATGACAAATGACTAGTGACTAGTGACTAATGTCTAGTGACTAGTGAAAAATAAAAGGCCCATTTGGAATTCTCCAAGTGGGCCTTTTCGTTTACTGATTAAATGGAAATATTGTAAGCTCTTCACGCCATCTATTCGCAACTCGCCCTTCATCACTAGTCACTTGTCACTAGACATTAGCCACTAGTCATTATTTCACGAATTCCCTTCCTTCCACATTCAACACCTTCGTGTATTTCTTCAATGAACGAAGTGTAATGAAGAGGATGAATGCAATCGCAAGTGCAAACATCCAAAATGGAGTGATCAGTTCTTTCCAGGTCGAGAAGCCATAGTGCACATAGTTCTTCATGGCGTCGAGCAGCGAAAATGAGAGGAAGATGGCGAAGAAGCCGTTGTATTCGCGCTTCATCACATTGCGCATGGAGAATTCAACTCCGGAGGATTTCCACTGTGTTATGCGAGGCCAGAAGGCAGGAACCTTATCCGACCAATCGAGATAGGTTTGGCCAAACTTCTTGCGAAGAAAAAACTCCTCCGCAAACATGATACGCTCGTAATACACCCAGAAGAGCAACGAGCAAACAAGTGTAAACCACCAATTGCCCACATAAATGATAATACCCAGCCACATGAAGAAATTGCCCAGGTAAAGCGGGTGACGCACTATTGAATAAATACCCTTTGTATTGAGTACCTCTGCCACCTGCCCCTCTTTGGTATTGCGTCCGCTGGTGCCCTTGGGCGTATAGCCAATCGTGATGGCGCGAATAAGTTGACCAAACAACGACACGCCGATGCAAACCCACGCCCATGTCGTGTCAAACATCGGCAAATGATAATCGGCTTCAAAAAGAATAACTAAAGCCGCCAGCACATAGAGTACTAAAGGTAAAAAACTTCTCCAGCGAAACAACCAATTGCCGGATCGATCAAATTCTTCAATTAATGCCATACGGCAAAAGTAGCAAGTATTTTGAGCTGTCTAATAGTCGCGTATTAAAGCAACTTTTCCTTCAAAGCTTTACTTACGGCTTCCGCAAGAGAATGCACGTGCAATTTCTCATAAATCTTGCGCACGTGAGCGTTTACGGTATGAAAAGAGATGTTTTCTTTATCGGCTATCATCTTGTATGATAACCCATCAACCAATAACCCTAGCACATTTTTCTCACGCTCCGTGAGGGCGTACTGATTGTTGGTGACAGGCGTTGCCTGAAAGAACTTCAAAACCTTTAAAGCCATATTGGGCGATAACGGAGCGCCTCCTTGAACAACCTCCCGAATGGCCCCGATGATTTTCTCAGGGTCCGACTTTTTAAGTAAATAGCCCGAAGCTCCTGCCTTTATGCTCTCAAACAGGTTGTCATCGTCTTCATACACCGTTTGCATCAGCACCTGTACACTGGGAAACTTCTGCTTAATTTTCTTTACCCCTTCAATGCCATTAACACCCGGCATTTCAATATCCATGAGCACAACATCAGGATTGGTATCACCGACGTTCGTTAGCACGTCCGTGCAATCATCAAACAAACCGACACATTCCATATCGTCATACATCTCCAGCAAATAGCGCAAGCTGTCGCGTCGGTCCTTACTGTCGTCGAAAATGATTACTCGGGTAGCCATAATTAAAAATTTTGTGTGTTAGTTCACGTCACAAATTGAAGCAAACTTAGTTCATCATTCCATCACTAATTCTCGCTATTTGAAAGGAGGCCTTCAACGCTGTGCCGGTTCCGGGTGCACTCTCTATTGTCAAGCTGCCACCAAGTGATTCAGAACGCTGACGCATACTCGCAAGGCCATTGCCTGACTTCGAATTCAACACATCGAATCCACTGCCATTATCACGAATGATCAGTATTAGAAAACCATCTTTTACTTTTAGCTCTAACAGCACATTAGTTGCAGCCGCATATTTGGCAATGTTATTTATTGCTTCCTTGAAAATTAAATAGATGTTTCTCCGAGCTGTCATCGATGGCTGAATTCGTTCCGCCTGCTTATCAATGAAATATTCTACCTCTATGTCGAGAGGAGCCAACACCTCACCTGCTTGCGATTTCATGCGAAAGAGAATGCTCTCCACATTGTCATTTTTCGGGTTAATAGACCATACAATATCACTCATACGATCCATCATCCCTGAGCTACTTTGGTTTATTCGCTCAATCAGTAATTGCGCTTCATGCGGATCATCATTGAACTTTTTACTGGCAGCACCACTGTATATCCGAATGCTGGAAAGCGAAGCCCCTATATC
>Ga0315907_10007230_pt1 | contig 11609 bp, 10 predicted proteins | sample LakEriMetagenome_3_FD_203525 | JGI IMG/M metagenome (GOLD analysis project Ga0315907, IMG submission 203525) | Freshwater fungal communities from buoy surface, Lake Erie, Ohio, United States - Buoy 12 MA123 | ecosystem: Environmental > Aquatic > Freshwater > Lake > Lake biofilm | place: USA...
CGCAGTGATTCCATAAATGCATCGCCTTTTGGAAGGCATTCTCTTCAAGAGTACTTCCTGTTTCAGGAAGCTCTCCGCGAATTCCCGCATCAAAGGCCGTTAGAACCTCCCAGCCTTTGGGAAGCACGGACCTCAACTCTTCGAGCTTATGGGCATTTTGGGTGGCTAAAATGATCTTATTCACTGATTCGCAGTGAGGATTCGGTCGTTATGGCTGTCGCTTCGCAGGACTTCAGGAACAGATGCCCGAATGATCCGGGCCAATGCCTCAACCATGCCCAAGCGACGGTGTCCGGGCAAAGCAAGCAAGGCAATGTGGCGCACTGGGCGAGGTTCCGCAATCGGCTTAATCCGCTTTTGGCGAACCGCTGAAAGTTCCGAAATCGCCAACTGCGGAAGCAGCGTCATACCCAAGCCTTCATCCGCCAAGCGGACCAAAGTCTCGAACTGCCCCACAAGCAACTCAATGCGCTCATTAGGGCGGTCGGTTCCGCACAGCTGCAGGGCCTGATCCCTGAAGCAATGGCCCTCAGGGAGCAAGAGAATCCGCTCCGACTTCAACTCGCCTGACGTTAAAAACAAGTCCTTGGACTTCGGATGGCCCTCAGGTAAGTAGGCCAAAAGTGGTTCTCGGTACAGCGATTCCGACACAAAATGGGTCGCAGCAATCGGAACCGCCAAAATCGCCGCATCCAACTGGTCGGCATCGAGTTTTTCAATTAGTTGTTCCGTGGTCGCCTCTTCAATTTGTACACTTAGTCGCGGAAACCGCTTGAGCAATTCTGGCGCAAAACGCGGAACCAAGTACGGAGCCACCGTCGGAATCACACCCAACCGAAGTTGGCCCTCAAGGGGCTTGCGAAAGTGCTGGCTAACCTCCACCAAGCTCTGTGCAGATTGGATTGTTTTGCGGGCGTGAAGCAGCACTTGCTCTCCAAGCTGGGTCAATCGGATTGGCTGACTGCGCCGATCCACTAAATCCCCGTGAAGCTCTTCTTCAAGTTTTTGAATCTGTGCGGACAGGGTCGGCTGCGAGACGCCGCACGACTTGGCTGCTCTTCCAAAATGCTGGCACTCGGCCAGCGCCTCAAAGTACTGTAGTTGAATTAACGTAATGGCCATGGGATATTCCAGCGTTCCCAGCGAAGGTACGGCGTGTTTTCAGCGCCAAAACCCTTGTAAAACCTAGCTAATCCTGGTGACTTTGAACCCTCAAAATCAAAAATCTTCCAACGCCCTACGGCCATCGTAATAAACTCATTGACCAACCATGTCATCGAGTTTCGCTCTCTACCCTCCGGAGTCACCGCAGAAAACAGCAGTACCGCACGGTCGCCACTAAAGGCTACAAACATTCCGGCCAACCACTGGTTACCCTCGCCGATAGCCGCCCAAACCGCTCCCCTACCCTGATGAAGTAGGTGGTACATCGCAGACTTCATTGCCTGCTCGTACCCCTTTGGAATTTGGTACTTTTCACCTTGATTCTGAACAAAATAAGTCCACAACTCGTCCGGATTGCTGTACTCCCAAAGCTGGTTCCCGGTTGCCTTTGAGAGGTTTCGACGGGTCTGTGACGAAAAGCCACCAAACACCTGCTCGTAGCTCGAACCCAAATTCAATTCATAGTTCGGCATCTCATCCCATCGCTCCCAGCCTCCATTGCGCCAGTGCCACGATTTTGGCGCGGGCCAATCTAGTGGTCGGCTAATTGTCAATCGGAGCCGCGCATGGCGCGGCAGTGCGTCCAAAGCCTCCCTCACATGCTTGGCATCATGCGCCTTTGCTCCCATGGGGCCCAAGCGCTGTGCGCCGAGCGGGCAATATACCTGCATGAAGCCGAATGCACTCCGACCAAATGCAAACGGAAGTACCACTTCGTCTGAAACCACACTGGCCCACTCCACACCCAACGCATCCAAATAATTGAGGTGGTCGTACGGAAATCGGTCGGGACGAAGCGACCATGTGGCGCGCCAATCCTCTGGATCTGGATTGTGTTCTAGGCGAAAACTCATGCTCTACTCCATTCATTAAGCCAGAGGTTCAATCCTTCCCTCCAGACCGTAAAATCTTTTCCAGATCGCTCTACCTCAGGCTTCGGACCGAAAATCCGCCAGTGCGTGCTAACGCGCAAAGGCGCGCCCACCGACCAAGCCGAAGCTTGAAGCGCATGAAGCGAATCAGCAATTTCACGCGGACTCATTCCGAGAAAATTCTGATCCATGGCGGCCACCGGGAGCTGCTGCACCCCGGCACAGGGAACGGCACTCGCCCAACCCGAACGAAATCCGGGAACGTCGGCAAACTCGAGCGACCAATCCTCTACTACTCCCAATGATTCGAGCGAACAAAGCAGATGTTCGGTGCCGGCATTACGCAAAAAATGGCTCCGCTGTCGCACTACAGGTCGATCAAGGATGGATTCAAGTTCAGCCAACTCTTGGCGGTAGCCTTGGGCTCGATCGTGGCTTCCGTACGAGAGGTGTGCCCCTACATCAAAGCGCACAAACAACGTCCGAAGTGCTTCGCGAACCACCGAACTGTTGGGTGCGACACCGCGATCAAAGGGGCCTCGCTCCGCCGCCAACAGGGCAAAAAACTGAAGCTCAAGTTGCGGAAACCTTTGGACCAATTCCGTCCAGAATACCAAGCTGTAAAAGGGGTCAGGCCCGAATATGCGGGTGCGTAGTTCGCCGAACTCGCCCCGAATGAGATTCGAAAAAAATCCGCCGACCGCAGACTTAAGTCCGCGGCCACGGTAGGCAAAGAGATGGTCAATATCCACCACGAGCACAGGGGCGGGCCTCGCCCCATCAGATAGAGAAATCCCCATGGAGGCAGCCCATTCGCGGGCCTTTACTTCGGCCTCAGGGAGCAGCAAATCGCGCTGTGCATCCCGACCGATCGGCCGAGCGTGCTGGTCTTTAGGAAGGGTTTCCTCCCAAACCCACGTGCGCCAAAAAATCCAAGCCGCGTAATCCGATGACGCTGGTTCGGCACTGTTCTGTTGATCTAGCCATCCGGAATCGTTCCAGCGCACCGCATCATCATCAGGACCAAACGCCACAGGTTGAGTCCACGCGGACTGCAAGAGCGCGGCAAGTCGCCGGTGGCGCTCGTTGGGCTGCGGGTGGTAAAGTATGATCATGACCGACTAAGTTCCCACAGACCCTGTGCCAGCGATGCCGCCATGGCTTCGGCCGCCAAACCATCACCATAGAGCATTGGAGGCTCTAATTGGCCTACTTGTGCCCACCGACTCAACTGAGCCCTTATAGCCCCTTCAAGATCGGTAGAATCAGGTGAAACCAGTGACGTCCATCCTGCGTCCACTAATTCCGTCCACTCGGTCTCGTCCCGCAGCACGATGGCTCTGCGGCCTGCAAAAAACGCTTCCTTTTGAAGTCCGCCTGAATCCGTGATCACAAATTGAGAACGGTACAGCGCATCCACGATCTCGGGCCGGCTCAGCGGAGCACAATCCGCCACGCATACACTTTGCAGCCCAGCGGCACGATGCCGCGGATGCCTCGGCCAAAGCACGTTAAAATCACCCGCCAAGCCATCTAAGGCCGCTTCAATCCTGCGAATTCGTTCAGGCTCGTCCACATTGGTATTGCGGTGAATCGTGACCAACACCGACGAGGGCTGCACCTGAGAAAATGGGCGTTTTGGAAAGGCATCGAACATCAAGTCACCCGTATTCACAACCCAAGGAGCGCCCCGATCGAGGTCCTCACTCTGAATGTGGTCCATGGCGACTTCGGTAGGTGCCCACAGCCATTGGGCCCTGTGATCAACCCACACGCGGTTTCGCTCTTCGGGCATTGCATCGTTAAAGCTGCGCAATCCAGCCTCTGCGTGGGCGAATGGAACACCCAACTCCAGCGCGGCTTGCGCCCCAAGCACTGTGGAATCGGTATCTCCGTACACCACAACCGCATGCACACGTGCCTCACGAAGTGCCGCTACCAGCACACGCAGGTCAGTATTTCGCTCATTCCATTTGCCTTGGTAGTCCGGGGCCAGGCCGAGTTCGTCCCAGAACGAGGCGTTCATTTGGCTGTCGTAGTGCTGTCCGGTGTGCGCTATCCAATTGACGCCGCCCAAGCGTTGAATGGCCTCGACCAACGGCTTGAGTTTGACAAACTGCGGTCGGGCACCCACGATGTGGGCGATGCGGTACGAGCTTAGGTTCCGGGCATCCATCCTCTATCCGCAAAACTAACATATTGGTTCTGCCCGATGATCAAATGGTCCAAACATGTGAGCTCAAGAATTCGCGCACCCTCTACGAGGCGCTGAGTGAGCTTTCGATCCTCTTCTGAAGGCTCTAGTCGCCCGCTGGGGTGATTGTGCGCTACAACGAGCGCTGGGGTCTTTAAAGCCAATGCTCGCTGGTACACCACCCGAACATCCGCAGCCGTGGCAGTCCAACCTCCTTTACCGATGCACTCATAGTGGACCACCTTATTTGCCCGATTGAGGTAGACTACCCAAAACTGCTCATGGTCCAGCGCCGACATACTCGGATTGAGTAGTTGAAACACGTCGCTTGAACCCCGAACCAACTTTGCATCACCCACTTGAGCGTCGCCCGCTGCACGCCGACCTAGTTCAAATGCCGCAGCCACGGCCGCAGCCTTAGCTAAGCCTACGCCTCCAAGTCCCTGTAAGGCAATAACATCTGCCGATGCCAATCGGCCCAATGACCCTCCGTAGGAATCAAGCATTGACCGCGCCAAATCCACTGCAGAATGGGTTCGGGTTCCGGAGCGCAAAATGAGCGCAAGACACTCTGATGTCGCCATTCCTCGGATTCCGTGTGCGAGGGACCGTTCTCTAGGTCGATCCTCTTCAGTCCACAAGCGAATGGACCGTTTAGTTGGTTCGTGATTCATGGGGCAAACTTCCCGCCGCGCAGGTCCACCAGTCGTCCCCTAAACGTAAGTACGCATTTACCATGTGGTAGCAACAAAAAAACCGCCCCTTTCGGGGCGGTTAACCTTTAACCAATTTTAGCGCAGTAGTTACGCCAGAGCGTTTACATGCTTCGCAAGACTTGACTTCAAGTTCGAAGCCTTGTTCTTGTGAATAATGTTGCGTTTTGCAAGCTTGTCCAACATCGATGCAACCAAAGGAAGCTGGGTAGCAGCTGCCGCAGCATCAGTAACGGAACGAAGTGCGCGAACCGCATTGCGGGTCGTCTTGTGGAAGTACTTGTTGTGTACGCGCTTGGCCTGGATTTGGCGGATGCGCTTCAACGCAGATTTGTGGTTAGCCATTGTAGCTAGTTTTTGTGTTTGGTGACCCGTACGGGATTCGAACCCGTGATCTTCTCCGTGAAAGGGAGATGTCCTGAACCGCTAGACGAACGGGCCCTATGTTTTGGGAGCGCAAAGATATGAAATCCCCCCCACTCCAACAACAACTTAAAAAGAAATTAGTGACCCTCAGGTCGAAACCCGAGCCGCTTTCCTGTTCGCTGTCGAAGTTCCTCGCGAATTCCTTCGAGCGCGAGAACCGAAACTTCCTGGACCGCTTGAAACGGCGCGGCCTGCAAATCAAAGTCCATCGCCGTGACCATCAGTCGGTAAAGCCATAATTGGAGGTCCGATGCGCGAACCTCGGATTCCGTCAATGAAAGGTTTAACGGTCCCACTCCTTCGGCAAAGTGGTGCCCCTCTCCGTTGATAAAAAAACGACTCATCAACGTGCCGACGTCATTCATACGGCGCATTCGAAAGGAGTCCGAAAGAAAGTTGTACACATGAATCAACCCGAAATAGGATCGATTTGGATTGCCCTTGACATAGTCTGAAGCAAGCACCGAGTGTCCGTCCGGAAGTAAAAACGCGTTGGTATGGACTTGAAAAACCAGCGAGTCCCCCGAAAAACGCAATTCGAACTCAAATTCGCCTCGGTCGACGAATTCAACCACCACCGAACGATCAATTCCGACCATTTTACTATTGAGGTCTACGGCGACAGATTGCACGACAATCCGCAGTTCCGCAAATGCACCGAGCACGCGGCGATGGACCAACTGCTTGTTGCTGGACTTTGTTGCCAGCGTTTGCAGGATTAACTCGGGATTAGCGTCAGTCTTCATACTAGTAGGCTCGAGCAAACAATACCCGCTGCTTGGACGGGGCGCCAGTGAGGACGCACACACCGTCCTCGAGCACATTGTTTAACGGAATACAGCGAATCGTAGCCTTCGTGAGCTCTTTGATGCGCTCCTCGGTCTCGGGCGTACCGTCCCAGTGCGCTGAAACAAAACCACCGGCGTCTAGTGCCGACTCAAATTCGGCCCATGAATTCACGGTGTGCATGCTGGCCTCGCGGTGAGCGAGCGCACGGTCGTACAATGCCTGCTGGATCTCGGCCAAACGACCGGGAACAGAAGCTGCTAAACCCTCCACGGGCACCGTCTCTTTAGTCAGCGTATCGCGGCGCGCAAGCTCCACTACCCCATTGGCAAGGTCGCGCGGGCCAATGGCCACGCGTAACGGAACCCCCTTGAGTTCGTACTCATTGAATTTCCAACCGGGCTTGTAGGTGTCGCGGTCGTCGTACTTCACGCGGACACCCTGGGCGCGCAAATCCGCCACCAACTGCTTCGCCACCACCGACACTTCGTCCAGCTCTTCTTCGCCTCGGTAAATCGGAACAATAACCACCTGAATCGGAGCCAACTTTGGCGGCAGTACCAATCCATTGTCGTCGGAGTGCGTCATCACTAATGCCCCCATCAAGCGGGTCGAAACACCCCATGACGTAGCCCAGACGTGCTTCACTTCTCCGTCACGGTCCTGAAACTTCACGTCAAATGCCTTGGCGAAATTCTGTCCCAAAAAGTGCGAGGTTCCGGCCTGAAGCGCCTTGCCATCCTGCATCAAGGCTTCGATGCAGTAGGTCTCCAAGGCCCCCGCAAATCGCTCATTTGCCGTCTTCACGCCACGCACCACCGGAATCCCCAGCACGTTCTCAGCAAATTCAGCATACACTTCAAGCATTTGCTCAGCCTCGGCAATCGCTTCCTCGCGGGTTGCGTGGGCCGTGTGGCCCTCCTGCCATAAAAATTCCGCGGTGCGCAGAAAGAGGCGTGTGCGCATCTCCCAACGGACCACATTGGCCCACTGGTTCACCAAAATCGGCAAGTCGCGGTAGCTCTGAACCCATCCGCGGTAGGTGTCCCAAATGATGGTCTCTGAAGTAGGACGCACGATCAACTCCTCTTCGAGCTTGGCGTCTTCGTCCACCACCACGCCCTTTCCATCGGGAGCCGTTTTCAGACGGTAGTGCGTCACCACCGCGCATTCTTTGGCGAATCCGTCGACGTGCGCCGCCTCTTTGCTGAAGTAACTTTTCGGAATAAACAGCGGAAAGTATGCGTTCACGTGACCCGTTTCTTTGAAGCGACGATCCAGCTCTGCCTGCATTCCCTCCCAAATCGCATATCCGTGCGGCTTAATCACCATGCATCCGCGCACTCCGGAATTTTCAGCCAAGTCCGCCTGAATGACGAGTTCATTATACCATTTTGAGTAATCCGTGGCGCGGGGGGTGAGGTTCTTGGCCATACTTTGGTATGCAATTTGGGTTCTGTTCCGTAGTAAACCCCAAAAGTACGGTCTATGCGCTACCTCCTACTCCTCGCTCCAATCGGCTTTTTGCTGTCTTCTTGCGGAACCAGCCAAACCGCCTACCGCGATTTCGATGGCTCGTACTCTTGGTCCAATTCACAGGCCTACCGCGATGGGTACGAATCCGGATACCAGCAAGGCTACCAAGAAGGTGCCGAGGATCAAGTTGCCCAAGACGATCAAGAGCCCGAGCGCGTAACCCGCTTACGTACGATTGTCCGCTACGAATACTACCCCACCTACTACTACCACTGGAGCCAGCCCTGGATGCGGCACGATCCATATGCATTTTATGGCGGATGGAATACGTGGAACCACTGGAATTTCGGATGGAATGACCCGTGGAGCTATGGTGGATACGGATGGAATCCATACTACGGGTACGGCGGCTGGAACGACCCGTGGTATGGCGGGTACGGCTGGAACGACCCTTGGGGATGGAACCCCTACTTCGGATACGGCGGTGGTTACTACGGTTGGAACAGCCCGTACAATCGTCGCTACAATCGATGGAACCGCCCAGGCGGAGGTTGGACCCAGCCCGGTGGCGGATCCGGTTCCGGAACCATAGACCCCACACCCGACAGCGGCATTCGTCGCCAGCAAATCAATTCAGGCAGTACTCCCTACCGACGTCCTGTGGTTACTAACAATCCTGGTGGAGGAAGCGTCGACCAAGGCCGTCCCAAGGTAATCGAAGCGGAACGCGGCCAGGAAACTACTCCATTGCGACCCAGCGGCAGCAACCGTCCAGGAACCATCTCCGATGAAACTCCGACGCGGGCCGTGACTCCCGTGCGCCCGAGTACAAGCCCGCGCGAACCCCAAGGCGTAACCCCTACTGCCGTACGCCATCCTGAAACGCGCCAGCCGGCTCCAGCCTCACGTCAGCCCGAGGTTCGCACTCCTGTGACTAAAAAACCTGACCCACCCCAGTACCAACCTGAAGTGCGCCGAGCCGAACCCGCCCAGCGCCAACCTGAGTTCCGCCAACCTGAGTTCCGCCAACCATCGAATCCCGGTAGCAACCCTTCGCCGCAGCGCCACAGCCATTCGCCTAGCACGAGCCCGCGCCGCCCCTAAACGCCTGATCTATGAAAACCTCTATCACCATAGCCCTGCTCACCACGGGCAGCTTGTCGCTTTGTGCCCAGTCCACCCTCAGCGCGGTATGGATGCAGCGCGGACACCGCTTTGGCACGGCCCGCTACAACGGGTCTGCAGGGGCACTCGCTGCGCTGGGCGGCGACGGTAGCTCGAGTATTGAGAACCCTGCCCTAATGAATTCTTCGACGTTTGGCGGAACCGAATTCAGCACCCATGTTCGGGCCGACCAAACCGACCTTAGAAGCCAAGGACTGGGTCTGGGTCAGGCCTACATGGCTGGTGCATGGCGCCTCAACAGCAAAGCCCGTCTGTCCGTGGGACTGGCCTACCAGCGCGACGCCTGGTTCCCCAACTACTGGATCGCTTCGGATCAAAACCCCCAGACCTCGGCTGTTGCGGGCTGGTTGACGCAATCGAACGGATTCAGCCCCGAACAGTTATTGGCCAACGGCCTCTACGACGCATACGTAGCCTACATGGGCTACCTCACTGAAGTGGGCGCTGGCAACCAGTACACCGCCTACGCCGACGGAGTGCCTGCCTACCGGCAGGTACGGTTTGTACGAGAGCAATCGAGCACATCCTGGTCGATTCCATTCGCCATCAAAAGCGAGAAGTTTTCTCTAGGAGTGCGGATCGAGCGGCGCGACGGACGAGCTCAAGAACGCTTCACCATGACGGAATCGGGATTCAACCCAAGTGGCGTCACCAAGGCCTACCAGAAAACCGTGGTGGATAGCACCCGTTGGGGCCAGTGGAACATTCGCTTTGGCGTCGCTGCCCAGTTGACCGACGGACTGCGGTTCAGTGCGGCGGTGCAGCCCGCGTCGACGGTATTAGTGCAGTGGGACTACCGCAATAGGGTTACGCCAGAGGCCAACAGCTCCGAAAGCAACCTCACCGCGTTTGAACTCTACGACGATCAAGAATTTCGCTACCAGCTACCCACAGTAGCGCAGCTTGGCCTTGCCCAGACATTCGGGACCAAAGCCGCAGTATCTGCCGTGTGGGTCTACCATTCTACGGTGGATGCGTTGATCAGCAGTCCGTTGAACTACTACGACCTCGGTCGCCAGATGGCTGGCGAACTCCAGGCCCACCAGCAATTCCGCCTCGGATGCGAATACCGACTGAACGAAGCCTGGACGGCCCGCGGCGGGGTACAGTGGTCAGAGTCCGGAACCGTTTTTGACGACCACAGCCGCTACCAAATGCTGGGACTCGGCCTCGGATATCAAGAGCGCGATTGGGGTGTAGACCTTGCCTTTAATGCCCTTCGCACGTCAGGAAGCATCCAGAATCCTGGGGATGGCCAATCGTGGGACCTCATTGCCGACCAGCAGCGCGGCACCGTGACGTACCGAGCACGATTCTAGTCTGCTTCCCCAAAGCCCTTCGTGGCGTATTTTCGGGGAATGAAGCACCTAATTTGGACCGCCGCGATTGCGGCACTTCCGGCCGCCATGCAGGCCCAAAAGCTTGACGCACTGGCCTTTCGCAGCGTCGGACCCGCCCTCACGAGTGGCCGAGTTTCGGACCTCGCCGTACATCCGACCAACGCCGACGAGTGGTACGTCGCAGCCGCTTCGGGCGGAGTCTGGAAGACCACGAACCACGGCGTGACGTTCGAACCCTTGTTCGACGACCAAGGTTCGTATTCCATTGGATGCATCACCCTTGATCCCAGCAACCCGCACACTGTGTGGGTGGGTTCCGGAGAAAACAACAACCAGCGCTCGGTAGCCTACGGCGACGGGATCTACAAGTCTACCGACGGAGGCGCAAGCTGGACCAACATGGGCCTCAAGGCCTCGGAGCACATCGGCATGATTGCGGTGCACCCTAAAAACAGCAACATCTTGTGGGTGGCCGCCTACGGCCCCTTGTGGAGCAGCGGTGGTGAGCGCGGAATCTACAAAACCACAGACGGCGGCAAGACCTGGCGCCGCGTGCTGCAAGTGTCGGACCACACCGGATTCAACGAGGTGCACCTCGATCCGCGCAACCCCAACATCCTCTTTGCCACAGCCCACCAACGCCGTCGCCATGTGCACACGTACATTTCAGGCGGACCCGAATCCGGACTATGGAAGTCTGAAGACGGCGGCGAAACCTGGACTGAGGTCAAGAGTGGAATTCCGGGCGACGACAAAGGACGACTCAGCCTGGCCATTTCTCCGGTCAATCCGGACGTCCACTACCTCATGATCGAGGGGCACGGAACCTACCGCAGCACCAACCGCGGCGCGTCCTATAGCAAGCGCAGCGACCACGCGACTTCAGGCAACTACTATGTCGAGCTGATTGCATCCAAGCACGACGCCGATGCGTTGTACAGCATGGACACCTACGCCCAGTGGTCTGAAGACGGCGGAGCCACCTTTAAGCGCCTTGGCGAAAAAAACAAGCACGTCGACAACCACGCGTTTTGGCAAGATCCCTTGAATCCAAAGCACCTCATCATGGGCTGCGATGGCGGAGTGTACGAAACCTGGGACCACGCGTCGACCTGGCACTACAAAGACAACTTGCCGATTACTCAATTCTACCGAGTGGCCGTGGACAACGCCCTTCCGTTCTATGGTATTTATGGCGGAACCCAGGACAACTTCTCGCTCGGAGGCCCAAGCCAGACCATCAACGACCGTGGCATCGTCAACAGCGATTGGTACGTGACCCAAACGGGCGACGGTTTTGAATCTCAAGTGGACCCCACCGACCCCAACATTGTGTACGCCCAAGCACAGTACGGCGGACTCCAGCGATTTGATAAAAAATCCGGCGAAGGCGTCAACATCAAACCCATCGAGCCGGTGAACGGCAAAGCATGGCGCTGGAACTGGGACGCCC
>Ga0315907_10007232_pt1 | contig 11607 bp, 11 predicted proteins | sample LakEriMetagenome_3_FD_203525 | JGI IMG/M metagenome (GOLD analysis project Ga0315907, IMG submission 203525) | Freshwater fungal communities from buoy surface, Lake Erie, Ohio, United States - Buoy 12 MA123 | ecosystem: Environmental > Aquatic > Freshwater > Lake > Lake biofilm | place: USA...
TGTTTGCGTTTCTCGTGTTGAGCATCGGGCGAAAGTTTCCGCGCATCTTCTTTGTCTCTATCCATGAAGGTTTGACTGGAGCCCGTGGAAAAAGTTCGCCATATTTAATTGCCGAGTCTATATTGATCCGGCAACTAAATATGGTGAATACAAAACCCCCCGCTCCCGCGCACAACCACAGGGGTTGCGCCGGGCGAAGCCCCAATTTTATTCAGCGCGGGGGATTCCGATATTAGGCTCCCGCCTTCGCGGGAGCGGGGAAATTCAGCATATTTACCTGCCGCATCAACCAAAACCTCAAAATTGGCGTCATTCCAGCGTACAACCGCAAGGGCCGCGCCGGGCGAAGCCCCAATTTTATTCAGCGCGGGGGATTCCGATATTAGGCTCCCGCCTTCGCGGGAGCGGGGAAATTCAGCATATTTACCTGCCACATCAACTAAAACCTCAAAATTGGCGTCATTCCAGCGTACAACCACAAGGGCTGCGCCGGGCGAAGCCCCAATTTTATTCAGCGCGGGGGATTCCGATGTTAGGCTCCCGCCTTCGCGGGAGCGGGGAAACGCAGCATATTTACCTGCCACATCAACTAAAACCTCAAAAAGTTGTCATTCAGCGGCGTGCCAAGCAAGCTGCGCCTCCCCAGCCGCAAGCGCGTCATGTGGCGCTCGATTTTGTTGGTTTGGCCGGCGTTTCCGGCGTGAGTGGCGTGTTCGGGGTATTCGGCACGGGATCGCGGGTCCAGAACACGTCGGGCTGACCGCATTCCCGGTTAAACACGCGCGCCAAAATGAAGAGTAAGTCCGACAAACGATTCAGATAATGCAATGCGAGCGGCGAAACGTCGTCGCCAGCTGCCATTAGCGCGGCGACACTGCGTTCGGCACGGCGGGCCACCGTTCTCGACACGTGGCAATGGGCGGCGGCCAGTGAACCTCCGGGCAAAATGAATTCCTTTAATGGCGGCAAAGATGTATTGGCATCGCTTATGGCGTTGTCAAGCACCAGCAAGTGTGCATCGGTGATGGCGCGGTAGGTGGGGATACAAAGCTCCCCACCGAGATCGAATAAGCCATTTTGGATACGCGCCAGCAGCAGATCATGTCCCGATGAGTCGAACGGATTGGTGAATGATGGGGTGTTTCCGTTTCCGTTTCGAACCGCGCGCAACACGCCGAGTTGGCTGTTTAACTCATCGACATCCCCCAGTGCTTGTACGCGCAGGTGCGATTTGTGGATGCGTGAACCGTCGCCGAGACCGGTGGTTCCATCGTCACCCGTGCGGGTGGTGACCTTCGAGATACGGTTAGCCATGAATCGCCCAATCTGAATGTGAAACAATTATAGGGGCGCAACTTGGTATGATGCGGGCTTACGTCATTACTTGGCACCCCATAAACGCACGCATGACGGCCACCACCCCAACAAAACTGACCTTTCTGGATTTCGAGCAGCCGATCGCGGAACTCGAGACCAAGATCGAAGAATTGCGCTACGTGCAGGATGATTCCGCCGTCGACATTTCGGCAGAGATCGGCAAACTCGCGAAAAAAAGCCAGACGCTAACCAAAGACATCTACGCCAAACTCTCGGCCTGGCAGATTTCACAGGTGGCCCGCCACCCGCAGCGCCCCTATACGCTTGACTACATCCGCATGCTGATGACCGATTTTGAGGAATTACACGGCGATCGCTCCTATGCCGATGACCCGGCTATTGTTGGTGGGCTGGCGCGATTTAATGGGCAAACCGTGATGGTCCTCGGACACCAGAAGGGGCGCGATACCAAAGAGCGGCAGCGCCGTAATTTTGGAATGCCGCGACCTGAAGGATACCGAAAGGCACTGCGCTTGATGAAACTCGCGGAGAAGTTTGGCGTACCACTACTCACATTTGTTGACACGCCCGGCGCGTATCCGGGCGTTGGCGCGGAAGAACGTGGCCAGTCTGAGGCGATCGGCCACAATCTTTATGTGCTGGCGGGGCTCAAGGTTCCGGTGGTTTGCACCATCATTGGCGAAGGTGGTTCGGGTGGTGCGCTCGCCATTGCTGTGGGCGACGTCACCTACATGTTGCAGTATTCGACGTACTCGGTGATTACGCCTGAAGGTTGTGCGGCGATTCTGTGGAAAGATCAAGCCAAAGCGCAAGACGCGGCGGAAGCACTGAACATCACGGCACCCAAATTGAAAGCGCTGGGGTTGGTGGATAAGGTGTTGAGCGAGCCGCTCGGTGGAGCGCATCGCGATCACAAGGCGGCTGGTGCGTCGGTGAAAAAGGCGATTGCCGAGTCACTTAAACAACTCAAAGACTTGACGCCAGAAAAACTTGTGCAAGAACGCCAGAAAAAACTACTTCAGCTCGGCAAGTTCAAAGAAGTCGACCAATAGCAGGCGCTCCTGCGATGACAGTCATTGAGCAGGCAGTCGCTGATTGCTTGAGCCGTTGCCAAGTTGGTGGGCAAGTGGCGGTCGCCCTTTCCGGCGGCATCGATTCGATGGTGCTGCTCGACTCGGTTCACCGCATTTTGGCGGCGGGTGCTCTTGGCGGCCATCCGGCGATCGAGCTCACTGCATTGCATGTCCATCACGGGTTGAGCGCCAATGCCGACGACTGGATGGCATTTTGTCAGCGCGAGTGTGATGCGCGCGACATTCCCCTGACAGTGGTCCGAATTCAACTCGACCGCTACCAAACGCAAGGGCAGGGAATCGAGGGTGCGGCAAGAGCCGCACGATACGCGGCCTTTCAAACACAACCCGCCGCAACGATTCTCGCCGGGCAACATGCGGATGATCAGGCAGAAACCGTGCTTCACCAGTTGCTGCGAGGTACGGGCTTGGCCGGACTGGCAGCGATGGGGGAAGTGCGTCAGTTAGCGTCCGGCCAACAGTTGGTGCGCCCACTCCTCGGGCAACCACGCTCGGCAATCGAGGAATATGCGGCGCAGCGCGGTCTTGCGTGGATCACGGACGAATCCAACGAAGACACCACCTACACACGAAATTTCATTCGGCATGAGTTGTTGCCGTTCATTGAAGGGCGTTTTCCACAAGCCAAAGCTTCGTTAACACGGACCGCGCGGCACGCGGCCGAGAGCGCAGCGATGATGGAAGCACTGGCTAAGATCGATTTGCAGTGGAATGGGGTGGTGGCCGGCGCTGAGACGCTCGATACATTGCCGAAGTCCCGCCAGACCAATGCGCTGTATCACTGGTTGCGATGGCACGGCATTTCGGCCCCCTCGCACGCACAGCTTGACGAGTGGGCTAGCCAGTTGTTTCGCGATTCCCCAACCGATAAGCCGCACCAAGCCGGTGGCCACGATTTTGTGATTCGACGCCAGCGTGGCAAGTTGTTACTTAGCCGCTAGCCAGAAAACATGCTCCCAGTTTGGTTGTCTGAGCGCCCGCTTGGGCCAATGCCGCGTCTCGGCTTCGCCGCCTCCGTGGTATACTCGAAAGTTGCGTGAAGTAGTTTTTTTCTTCAAAAAATCATCAACTTAAGTCTATTTCTTTACGGAGTTTCAAATGGCGGTCGAACGTACAATTTCCATTATCAAACCGGACGCAGTCGCGAAAAACGTGATCGGTCAAATCTATTCGCGCTTTGAAGGTGCGGGATTGAAGATCGTCGCCGCGCGCATGACACAGCTCTCGCAGAAAACTGCGGAAGAGTTTTATGGCATTCATCGTGAGCGTCCTTTCTTCAAGGATTTGGTCGCGTTCATGATCTCGGGTCCGGTGATGATTCAGGTACTTGAGGGCGATAACGCCATCGCCAAGAATCGTGATCTGATGGGTGCAACCGATCCGAAGAAAGCTGCTCCAGGCACCATTCGTGCGGACTTCGCGGATTCCATTGACGCCAACGCTGTTCACGGCTCTGACGGCCCCGACACCGCCAAGCACGAAATCGGCTTTTTCTTCCCCGGCATGGATGTGTTGTCCCGCTAAGGCGGCGCATACCCGTTGATCCATGGCTGTCCCCCAATCCGCCATCGGCGATAAGCCCAATCTCCTCGGCATGACATTGCCGGAGATGACGGCTTTTTTCGCCGCAATGGGGGAGAAGCCATTTCGGGCGAAACAGGTGTTTCGTTGGATTCATCATGGAGGTGTGGATAACTTCGACGCGATGACCGATCTCGCCAAGTCGCTACGCGAGAAACTGCCGCAGGTTGCGGTGATTCAAGCGCCGAAGTTGATGACCGAGCAGGCTTCCAAAGACGGCACGCGCAAGTGGTTGCTTGACGTGGGTACCGGTAACGGCATCGAGGTGGTCTTCATTCCGGAGAGTGATCGCGGCACGCTGTGTGTGTCCTCGCAAGTCGGCTGCGCGCTGGATTGCACGTTTTGCTCGACCGGTAAACAAGGTTTTAATCGTAATCTCACGACGGCGGAGATCATCGGCCAGTTGTGGTGGGCCAATAAGGCCATGGGCAAGGATCCCAAAGGCGAGCGCATTGTCTCGAATGTGGTCATGATGGGCATGGGCGAGCCGCTGGCGAACTTCGACAATGTCACCAATGCCATGGACATCATGCTCGACGACCATGCCTACGGGCTGTCGCGTCGTCGTGTCACACTTTCGACTTCTGGCGTGGTGCCGAATTTGAAGCGTCTAAAAGAGCGTTGTCCCGTGGCACTCGCGGTATCGTTGCACGCACCGAACGATGCGCTGCGCGACGTACTGGTGCCGATCAACCAAAAGTATCCGCTGGCTGAGTTACTGGCCACGATCAAAGACTATCTGCAAGCCGCGCCGCGTGATTTTGTGACCTTCGAGTATGTGATGCTCGACGGCGTAAACGATTCTGTGCAGCATGCCCACGAATTGGCGAAACTCGTATCAGGCATCGAATGCAAATTCAACTTAATCCCGTGGAACCCCTTCCCAGACGCTCCCTACGCGCGCTCGAGCAACAATGCAATTCATCGTTTCCGCGACGTTTTGCAGCAGGCCGGGTTGATTGTCACAGTGCGGAAAACAAGGGGTGATGATATTGATGCTGCCTGTGGCCAACTCGCCGGTCAGGTGGTCGACAAATCGCACCGAACGCAGCAAAATAATTGCGGCAGCAGCAACCCATCCCGCACCATCCCGATAATAAACGCGGGTTTGACTGTTTAATTTTGCACCCATCGATCAAGGCGGCACCCCATGAATCGTTCTGTATCTGTGCTGGTCTTAATCGTATTGCTGGTATTGCAGTCGGCATGCAGCACCACAACGACCACTGAACAAAAGCAGGCCGACATGGCGGGCAAGACCGACCCCACGCAGCGCGCGCAGATCCATACTGAGCGGGCGGCCGAATACTACCGTCTGGGATTGATGTCGGTTGCATTGGAAGCGGCCAAGCAGTCCGTCGCCGCCCAATCTTCTTACGCACCGGCCCACAACATGCTGGCGTTGATTTACATGGAGCTGCGCGAGGACAGTAAGGCGCAGGCGTCGTTTGAACAAGCCATCCGTCTTGCACCAAATGAGTCCGACTTTCTCAACAACTACGGCTGGTTCATTTGCCAACGGCAAAACGCGCAACGCTCGTTGCCATACTTTGAGCAGGCGATCCGCAACCCGCTGTACACTACACCGCACCGCGCCTTGTATAACGCCGGTATCTGTGCACGAAAAGCTGGCGACGTGAAGGCGGCTGAAGCCAATTTACGGGCTTCACTACAGCGTGCGCCGGAATTTGCCGGAGCACTGTATGAACTCGCCGATCTTTCCTACGCGCAGGGCCGCACCAAAGAGGCCGACCTCGTTTTTGCACGCTACACGAAGTCAGTGCGCGACCCGGATGCCAATGCCTTGTTACTCGGTGTGCGGATCGCTCGCGCTACGGGTGACCGCAATGGCGAGGTCGGCTACCTCTCCCAGCTGCGCCGCCGTTTCCCTGATTCAGTGCAGACACGCGACGCTATTTCGGGGCTTGCACAATAAATGGTTCAGAGTGATCCCAAGTCGACCAACGACGCTACGCCACGCGACCATACGGTCGGCGGGTTTGTCTTGACCAACCCGGAAGCAGAACTGCACGAGCCGCAATCCGTAGGTGAGTTACTGGGTGCGGGTCGCGTGCTCGCCGGACTTTCTATCGCCGAGGTTGCCAATCGCTTACGCATGAGTATCAAACAAGTTGATGCGCTCGAACGCGGCCAATATGAACTTCTGCCGTCAGGTACATTTTTGCGTGGTTTTGTTCGCAATTACGCGAAAGCGGTGGGTGTTGATACCGAGGCTGCCTTACGGGTGCTCGAACGCACTCATACTGATGCACATGCTCTGTCGGCGACGCCCGTCTTGGCACCAGCTGGGCTGGCGGCACCCGTCTCGTTTCAGGCGGGTGGCGAGTCTCTTGCGACGCCGACCTCGAGAGCTATCATTGCCGTCCTGTTATTGGCTTGTTTGGCTGTAGTGGTTTGGTACTGGTGGCATTTTGTCAGGCCGCATCTGGCCGACGGCGGACGACCCGCAGAAAAAGAGGCGGTGGTCCAGCCCACGCTGCTCCCGGCGCTACCGTCTGCCACGGCCACCGCCGGTAGTACAGTCGATTCGACTTCGGCACAAGACCCGACTCCAGTCGCGGGGGCGACGGTGGCCGGTATAAGGAGCGGTGGCGCAACGAATACTGACCGCGATACAAACGCGCCGCCCGTTGAGTCGAAACGGACAATACCGGGATCACCGTCGCCATCCCCACCCCCACCCCCAAATACAACCTCCGCGCGACCGCAGGCAGCCCCAGATATCACCTCGCTTAGCCAGACGCAATTGACTTCCCAAAAACTGCCAGTTGTCGTCACGGCGGCGAATGAGAAAGACGCAAATAGCAAACGCGCCGGTGAGACCGGGGTGATTGGCTTTACGTTTTCCGGTGAGTCCTGGGTAGAAGTCGTCGACGGCGGCGGCCGCATTGTCATCTCACGTCGGTACGCGGCGGCTGAAGCTGATGAAGTGGCCGGGCGCGGCCCGTTTTCCGTAGTCGTTGGCAATGCTCAGGCCACACGCATGGCATATAACGGCCGAGAATTTGATCTGGCCCCCCATACCAAGTCGGCTGTCGCGCGGGTGACGGTGAAGTAACCGCCATACGTTATTGATATTTTTGCTCCACTGCTAGGCTTTAATCGTATGTTTAATCAGATTGCGCGCCGCAAATCCCGTCAAGTGAAGGTTGGCCATGTATTGGTTGGTGGTGGTGCACCCATCATGGTGCAGTCGATGACCAATACCGATACTGAAGATATTGCCGCCACCGTCGCACAGGTCGCCGAGCTGGCACGAGCCGGGTCAGAGGTGGTGCGGATCACCGTGAACACCATGGAGGCCGCGCGCGCCGTTGCGCTGATTCGGGCGCAGCTCGATGCAATGGGCGTTACCGTGCCGTTAGTCGGGGACTTTCATTTCAACGGGCATAAATTATTGACTGAAGTCCCGGCATGTGCAGAGGCGCTGGCGAAGCTGCGTATCAATCCGGGTAATGTCGGACACGGCGCGAAACGTGACGACCAATTTGCGGCCATGATCCAAACCGCAATCAAGTACAACAAACCGGTGCGTATTGGCGTGAACTGGGGCTCGCTCGATCCGGAGCTGATCGGTCGGATGATGGACGAGAACGGCAAATTGCCGGTGCCCAAGGATGCGGATGAAGTGATGCGTGAGGCGCTGATTTTTTCCGCACTCGACAGCGCCGCGAAAGCGGAAGAACTGGGGCTTGGCGGCGACATGATTTGTTTGTCGTGCAAGGTAAGCTCGGTGCAGGATTTGATTGCCGTGTACCGCGACCTCGCGAGGCGTTGCGACTACCCTCTGCACTTGGGACTCACCGAAGCGGGCATGGGCTCCAAAGGGATCGTCGCCTCAACTGCTGCACTTGCGGTGCTGCTGCAAGAAGGGATTGGTGACACGATTCGTATTTCGCTCACTCCTGAGCCGGGAGGTGATCGCACCAAAGAGGTGATCGTCGCGCAAGAAATTTTGCAGACCATGGGCTTGCGTTCATTCACGCCAATGGTAGCAGCCTGCCCGGGGTGCGGACGCACCACTAGTACTTACTTCCAGGAACTCGCCGAGAGTATTCAATCGTATCTGCGTAACCAGATGCCGGTGTGGAAAACCAAGTATCCGGGTGTGGAAGACATGCACGTCGCCGTCATGGGCTGTGTGGTGAACGGGCCGGGTGAATCGAAACTTGCCAATATTGGCATTTCGTTGCCGGGTTCGGGTGAGCGCCCGGTCGCACCGGTGTACATCGACGGTGAAAAAGCGGTCACGCTAAAGGGCGACCACATCGCAGAAGAGTTTCAAGCATTGGTCGATAACTACGTTGCGACCACCTACGCGCCGGGTGCGACCAGAAAATCGCAGCAACGTCGCAAGGAAATCCCGATCAAACAGGTTGCTTGAGGTTCTGCCAGCATCAAGCGCTGCCCGCTTTTTTGTTGCTGCTAATTATTTCTGAGGAGACCAATATGAACCGACTTTCACTTGCATCCATCGTGTTGGCCACCGCAGCGCTCGTCGGATGTGCGTCGACTGACTCTGGTCCCGCAAAAGCGGCGACGACCGCCAATGCAAAGGAGGGCGGTGAGATTGTGACCGGTAGCCGGATCTCGCGCACTTCGACGGATAGACTGATCAAATCCACTGTGCAAGACAAAGCTGATGAGCCTGTCCGCTCGATGGGTAACGTCGTTGGGCGCCCGGGCGGCTAACCCTAGGCAGGGCGGGGCATTTCAGGCAATATTGCTTGAAGAAGGCCGTCGTTGTTAGAGTTTGCTCAGTTGGATTGATACAAAAAAGCGCACCCTTGGGTGCGCTTTTTTGTTGGTGCGACGCGCCCTTATTGCAGCGGGAAGGCGCTGAAGTTTGCGGGAGCAGTCCCGGCATTGAATACCGTGGGTGCCGCGCCGTTGGGGTTCATTTGCCAGACCGTCAAGGTACGGTTCGGCTGCATAAACACAATGTCAAAAATGCCATCGCCGTTAAAGTCGCCGGTGGCAAAGATCGACCACGTTGGATCAGAGGCAAACGTATAAGGAGCAGTCTGTGTGACACTCAAGCTGCTCGAGGTGCAAGAGGCATTCGGGTCGTCAGGCGCACCAGTGTAGGCCGGAAGCGTCAAACCGACGGCGCTAAGCGCTGTGATCGTGATGGCGCCTGTGGTGCTGTTCCGGGTGAGGATGTCGCCGCGACGGTTGCCCGTAAAGTCAGCTAGCTTGATCGGGGTCGAACCTACCGGAATAGTTCCTCCACTCAGGTTTGCGCAGGTGCGGGGTGCTGCGACCGTGCCGGTTGCCATCAGGACGCGCACGACATTGTCTGGACTCACGTAAATCATATCGGCGGCGCCGTCGCCATTGAGATCGGCGGCACCAAGCAACTTCCAAGTGAGCGGTGCGCCGCCGCGTTTGCGAACCTGTGTAACGCCGTTGCCATCGGTGAACCAAATATACGAGACACCTTGATCATCGATGTTGGGTGACTGGCCTTGGAATCGCCACACCAAATCACCGAACCCGTCGCCGTCGAGGTCGCCGACCACCTGCACATCCCATGCGGGTTTGACAAGACGAAGTGAGGTCCCGCCGCTGAAGATATCAAAATTTCGGAAGAGTCTTGCGTCACCCTGACCGGAGGCGTTCAGTGGCGAGGTTTGTAGCGCGGCCAGGTCGGATTTTCCGGTCCCCGCGAAATCCACCGCGCCGAGCAAGCGGAAGTTTTGGCCGGGGTGCAAGATGGTCGAGGTCGACCACTGGAACGTGTTGTTGACCAGGCGACCCGCTTGGGTAAGTCCGACAGTGGAGCTGACTAGTAGGGCGCTCTTGTTGTTGCCGTCGAGGTCGATGCCGCCGCGTTTGGACAATGGTGGCAGGGTGGTCGGTGTCGGGTCGAGCCATTGTTTCAACAGCGGATAGGCCAAGTCAAAACGTGAGTAGTAATCGCGATTAGACGGGTTGGCAGGATCGTTGGCCGTTGCGCATGATGACGGGCCGCCAAAAAGGCCACCGCGCAGAAAGTAACTCCCGTTGGCAATACTGAATATGCCGCTACCAGAACTACCGCCCTCGGTGACACCGCTAGTGTAGGTTGCCGTGACATAGCTTGAATTGGCGAAGTACGAGAGGAGTGTGAAAGGGCTGGGCGTTGTTGTTTGGCCAAGCGTTACTTTCTTTGGGTCACCAGCCGGATGGTGAATAATTGTGACGGGAGTGGATGGATTGATGGTCGCCGCATCCCACCCGCTGAAGAATGCGGTTGGTGGCGGTGTGCCGCGTAGTCTAAGCAGTAGAACATCTGAATTCACATCGGCGTACAGTAGATCTGCGCCAATCATGCCGGACACTCGGTTGGACTGACTGCGAGAAATATCGGTACCCCGGCACACTGGGTTGTCGTAGTTCCAATAGGTTTCGAGAGTGGCAGCTTCTGATTGCTTACCTATGCAGTGATTCGCTCCGTAGAAATACGGAATCTGAGTCGCCGCGACGGTGTCGTTGAGCAGTGTTCCTGTGCAAATGCAACTTACAAGGCGAGTGGTGTCGTTTGGATCACAAAGAGACTGGAAGACCATGTGCGCCACCGAGTTCTTTGCGTTGATAAAGCCCGATGTCTGCGTCGGGCAGATCGCGTCTACGTTGCAGTCGCCCGATAAGCCTTTGGCCTGTGTAGCCGCCTTAAAGCCGTTGGAGACAGACGCAAAGATATGTGAGACCGCTGCCACCGCAAGGCCGGCACCATTGGGTGTGCTCGGGACAAACACTTCGATCAGCTGTGTGTCGCCGTCGGTCATCGGTGTCCAATACCGACCGCTTGCATCGACTGACGACAGGACTTCGTTCAGGCTGGCAGCATGAATCACGTTTGATGGCGCATCCGAACCCGCAAACCGAATCGCGCTGCCCGCTGGCAGATTCGTCACCTGAATCGCCACGCGCGTTGCCAAGGCACCGGGTGAGCGCACTTTTAGTTGTGCCACATAACCTCCAGCCGGGCTCTGCGTCCAACGCAGCGACAGATTTGCGGCATCGAATGTTTCGTCTGCGGCGAGTTGCGTGATCCCGATTTGTAGCGCCTTGGCAAACTTACCGATGTTGGCGAGTTTCGCTTGTTCGATACGATCAGGGTCAACGGCAAAAAAACTGACGGTTGGCGCGTTTGTGTCAAACCCGCTAAGGAAGGAGCTCTCCAGCGCGGCAGATTTTTGTACCGATGCCCTCGCAGGTTCACCGGTGACTCTTGTCGCAGCGTCTGCCGCCTGCGGAGCTGCGGCGGCGACGAGAAGGGCGAAGCCAATGGCGGCATGGCGAATCGATTGGACAATGCGTTGGTGGCCGAGGATGGCGCAATGTTGTTTCACAGTTGGGGCTAAACCCGTCATGGTGTTCTCCGCGAGATGATGTTTCTTAGCAAGGTGCGATTGTAGGTTGATTTAGCTGCTAACGGATGACGGCACGTGATGGCTGACGTCATGAGTTGTAACGAATTACGATTGGACAAAACTGAATTGCACCAGACTCGAATTGGAGACAAAAGCCCTGTAAAATCACCGGTTTGCAGTTCACCTCGTCATCCGTTTGATGTTGGATTTGTCCT
>Ga0315907_10007233_pt1 | contig 11607 bp, 25 predicted proteins | sample LakEriMetagenome_3_FD_203525 | JGI IMG/M metagenome (GOLD analysis project Ga0315907, IMG submission 203525) | Freshwater fungal communities from buoy surface, Lake Erie, Ohio, United States - Buoy 12 MA123 | ecosystem: Environmental > Aquatic > Freshwater > Lake > Lake biofilm | place: USA...
AAGCTGTTACTGGTTCTATGGAGTATTATATTATAGATGGTCAACATCTTATAGAGAGTCTGAAAAGATTGAACATTGCTAAGGTGACTGTTATTCTTGTAGAGACTGAGTCTGTCCGTGAGATTGTGGATATGATGGCATTGCTTAACAATGTCCAACAGAAATGGACACTTGCAAATTATACCGATGCTTACATAGGCATGGGTAACATTGAATATTTTAAGTTGAAAGAACATTCTGTAAAGACAGGATTCTCTCTTTCATTGTGTTCATATATTTTATCAGGCTCTAGAAATGCTGGATATGGTAAGACAACGTCTATCAGATCTGGTAATTTCAAGGTAGCTGCTACAGATGCCAATGAACTAACACAGTATCTACAAGATGTGTGTTCTATTGTTGGACACAATCATGTAAAGTTTCAACTTGCTTTCTGTGATTTCTTTAGGGCTAACTCAAAGAACTATGATCATGAGCAGTTTAAAAAGAAACTCAATAAGAATCTTGATGAGTTTGTAGATATTCCTCATGATACAGGTTACTGTTATGCTGTTCTCAATAGAGTATGGAACAATAAGTAATTGTATTATCTTAGCTAAAATTACACAAAAATGGGACTTTTAATTTTGATTCTTATTGCTGCCGGAGTTGCTAAAGCATGGTCTGATTCTCTTGCAGATGAAGAAATGAAAGCACTTGACTGGGACAATAAGTATGACCTTACCAAATCAGGTACGTCAAATCATTGGTGGTATTTTGGTTTGTATAAACCGAAGTATGCTGAGAAGTTTCCATTTAGTTCAACTGTATTTGTGTTTATAACCGATAGATGGCACCTAAGTCAATTCATAATGCTTAGGTGCTTCTATCTGGCTATTGCAATATCATTGACCAATAGTCTATTTTGGATACTGACTCTAGTCTTTGTTGGATTTCCTATTGTATTAGGAATTTCATTCGAAAGTTTCTACAGTCGGCTAAGAAAGTATTACAATAAAATCAAAAAGAAATGAAGTTTATTATTTGGTTTATAAAGAATAGCTTGTTTCATATACTAGTTCTTCTTACCATGTTGATTACTGCAATCATGTGGGAAGCAGCACTAGATAAGACTATTGCTATTTGTATGACATCATTCATTCTCCTAGTTCTTATAGGAGGCAAACTTTATTATTACAATAAAAATGTCAAGCAATAACTTACCTGCCGGGGCAGAGCATGACCCAAGAGCTCCATGGAATGCTCAAGATTACTGTAGATACTGTGATATTGATCAGATCGTAAACAGAGCTATAGAACTAGTAGAAGATCCTGATGATGATACTGCTGTTGATGCAGTATCAGAAAGTCTACTCAATGAAGCTGGCCTATGCCATAGCTGTAAGGAAGAGGAGACTGCTGATTTTCGTGGTGATGATTAACCAATCAAAAGTTTTATGAAACTATTTCTTATTATATCTAGTGCAATAGTAATAACTATTGCAACTGGTGTGGCTTTGGATAAAGTCAAACCCAAAACAAGATTAACTGAACATGAGATTCTTGAAGCTGATCTTACTGAAAGGTACAAGATTCTTCGGGACAGTGTTGCTGATCTAGAAACAAAAGCTCGTATTCTTAATAACTACCTGAACATAAAGCATATAGAGTATATGGAAGTATGTGATCTGGTATATACAAAAAAGAAAAAATGAAAAAACTTATACTACTATTACTGTTTGTTGTTATAACAACTAGTGCTTTTTGCCAGGAGACTGTGTGGTTTGAAACTACTCAGGCTAACATTGGTGTGAAAAAGGAATATGAAACCGAGTACAATTGGAGTCCTTCTACCTATCCTGCAATTAGGATTGGTATAGAGAAGTCAAGGGTAGTTATCTATGCTGAGCATTTATATATCATCAATATTAGTGGTACGTATAATGAAAATGCTAAGTCTACTACTTTCTATGGTAAGGACGATGAAGGAATACAATGCCATGTTGAGCTTGGACTTAACCAAGAGGTTAATAGAGCCTACTTAATGGTTATGTATTCTGATCTAGCATTCTTTTACTATATTGTATCAATATAAATTATTGTACATTTACGGTCTAAAACCATCAAATTATGCAAAAAGTTAGAGGCAAACGAGTTCTTATTAAGAAGCCAGTTGTTAGAAAAGATTCCCTAATAGAACTAACTCCTGAAATGGAGGCTGATCTTGAAAAGGATCTAATGATGAAATACAGTAAGCTTGAAGTCTTTGCTGTAGGTAATGATGTAACAGACATCAAACCAGGTGATCTTGTATATGTAGGTTCAGCTATTGCACATGCTGAGATTATTCAAATTGAGGAAGATATCTACTTCCTGGTACCTGATCAAGCTGTTTCACTAATCTGGAAATAACATGAAATATTTCACATTATGTGCAATACTTTTTGCTGGATGCAAACTGTATTCACCTGATCCTGTTGTATTTCTAAACTCACATCCATCAGACTATCTATATCTTGTAGAAGATGCTGGTCGAAATAAGTATTATACCAATGACTTCAAGCAAGTATCATCGGTATGTATTACATTCATGGCCCAAGATTCTTCTCTCAAGAAAATCTGTGGAGATTATAGCATTACTCTTTTAAAGTATTGAAACAACTAGTCAGGTAGCTTAACTGGTGAAGCACCTAACGATTAATTAGGAAGATGCAGGTTCGAATCCTGTCCTGACTACACGTTTCAGTTAATCACTGAATAGTATGCCCTATATGATGAGAAACGGTGTGATAACCGTATGGGTTTGCTGATAGAACAAAGTTCTATTTAGATTGACTATCTACAGAAAGAGAAAGTAAACTGCATCTCAGTAAGTCTGTCCCTATTGGTGTAACCAGGAATAAATACTGGCATTGAGAGTAACATCTACCTTATGGTAGGATACAAGTTCAAATCTTGTATAGGGAGCAAATTATTAAACTTTATGGCAAAGAAAAAACCAACACAAAATGTAGAAAAGGTTCTATCAGATGAGAAAATCTATTTTGTAATAGATAAAACTTATAATGAACATGAGATAGAGTATGTTATCAAGACATATGATACTGAAAAAGGTACTCTGGTACAGATGTTTATTGCAGATAATGGTTCATGGAGCCCTTCAGTTGCAGGTAATATGGTAGCTTCTGTTACTGATACCGGTGAAGGATATGAATGGGAGATGCTACCTGTAACTAAAGAGCATGATTATTCTGAGGCACATATCATGATGCTTATGTTGCAGTTCGTGGACTCATTAAACTCTGTAAAATCTAAATACGAAATAGTTGCTATCTCTAAACTAATTGATGTAAAACATAATTGATATCTTTGGAGTATAAAATCCACTCCAAAATGAAACAGTTATTTTTACTCTCTATGCTATTCTTAGCAGCATGTACACCTGAATTTATAATGAATCCTTCAATGCCTGATCCTAGTGAGATTGCTCAACAGAATCAGGTGTTGGATCCATTGTATGATGAAAGTGGTAATCTAATTCCAGACTTTGTTCCTGCTATACAACCCTTTGTTAATGAAGGTTGTAATACAGCTTGGGACAATGTCTCTGGGATTGTAAACCCTGATGGTTCTGTTACTTACTTTACTTCTCTTCCAGCTTGGACAGCAGATAGTACTGACTATGACAAAGACAGATTCACATTTATTTTTCAAGCACAGAACCCATGGTATGGTGTATTTGAAGGTGAAGAACCTTATGCTCAGATTGGTAGTCCTAGTTGGTATACATTGCCAATTGATGACTACGGTGTTATGACCTGTGAAGGTTTACAAGAAATCAGAATATGGGTTCTTGATGAGCTTACTGGTACATGGTATATGAACTCTCAGATTTGTTGGGCAGCTCTACTATGTAATGGTCAGGTTGAATGTAATCAAGGATGGTCTTTTGATCAGATTGAATACACACCATATACTGGAGGCTATGTGCATGTAAGTTCTATTCCAATTTCAAATTATTAACATGCCAGATGTCTCAATGTGTAAGAACAAGACTTGTCCTTTGAGGATGACTTGTTACAGATTTATTGCAAAAGCTAATCCCTGGGGACAAACTTACTCTGACTTCCAATGGACTGAAGATAATGAAGGTAAGGTTACCTGTGACAGCTACTCAGATTCAGCTCCCTATAAGACCAACTATGACGAATGATGGAATCAAAAACAGCTAGACATCTACCAACTAAAAACAGTAGGTGTAGAGAGTATAGAAAACATCTAGAACTAGTTAGATGGTCCACTAGTATTCTTAGTATGATAACCCCAACTAGAATTACTCTCAACACTGATGAGGGTGAAGAATAATACAATCTTTTATTATGGCATTCCACTTACGTAGATTAAGAGACAATGTAGAAGAACATGGAGGTAGATCTGAAGCAATTGCTTGGAAAGAGGATGGTACTTTTGATAAAGTAGTAAGCCATATACCAACAGTTGGTTGTTCTATACTTGTAGGTAGTGTAACTGCTAGGACATATGCCAATCAAGATTATTGGTTGACTACTCCGGTAGTAGAAATACTAGAAGAAATCAAAGATGAAGACAATCATTACATCAGATTCATGACTGAAAACTCAGAGTATGAATGGTGGAATGGTATAAACCCTAAAACAAATGAGTAAACAGACAGCGGTTGAGTATTTGATTCAATACATGATGGACAATCAATACTTTGTTGGAAATGATTTAGCAGATGTATTTGACCAAGCTAAAGTAATGGAGAAAGAGCAGAGGGAAAGAATGTATAGTGAGGAAGATATGGAAAAGGCATTTACAAATGGACTAAACAGATCTTTTGATTCTGATTTTGACAGATGGTTTGAAAACTTTAAAAATAATACACAATGAGTAAGCAAACTGCGGTTGAATGGTTAGTTGAGCAGATGATTAACCAACTTGATATCAGAATTGAAAATATCACTACTGGAATTGAGTTATTTGATCAAGCCAAAGCAATGGAGCAGGAGCAGATTTTGACGGCTTATATGACTGCAAAATTAAAACATGTAGATTGTTTAGGTATTGATGTTATGAAACGTAAAGTAATTAATGAAACTCAACAATACTACAATCAAACATACGGAGGTGAGGAATGAGTAAACCAATGGCAGTAGAGTGGCTAAAGACACAGCTTGAAGAATATGGCTCATCCTCACATCTAAGTTTAGACTGGTCAACATTTGATGAATTGGTTGAACAGGCAAAGGTAATGGAACGTGAGCAGATTGTGGAGGCATACCTAGAAGGTGTGCAAACAATACACCATGAAGACTATTTGCCAGTCCCTCCTATATTCAAAGGAGATGACAAATGCTCTAAGAATGGAATAAGGAAAGAAGGTGAAAGCTGTACACTGAATGACAACTGCATCTATCCTAAGTGTCTAGAATAAAAATTAAACAATAACTATATTATAAATTAAGACTATGAATAAACTGATGAGTTTTTTTGGGGTTATAGCATTAACCCTTGTGATGGCATCCTGCTCAAAGGATGAAGAATGTAACTGTGGAATCATTGTTAGTGATGGTATCACCGGTGACTGCAGTTGGTTGGATATCAGAAATGATTGCACCAATAACACAAAGAGATTTTGTTTTGATGAGTACACCTGGACTAACAATTATGTAGGTGATAACTTCTGTGTTACAAATGAAACCCAATGGTAATATCATGACTGAAGAAAACAAAATGAATGATAAACCAAAATTTGAAAAACATTCTATTGTGTTTTATCAAAAAGGTAATCTTAATGAGTCAACAAAGCAAATTGAATCACTAACTGTTAAATCTGAAACGTATTTAGATGACAACGGTGAAGAAAAGTCTTACTATGTTTTTAGATCAGAAACCGGATGGACTGTTCATAATATTGCCAACATACAAGAAATACTTGATACTGTTGATCGTGAAGTTAATAAACAAAAATGATAAACATTTGTAAATCAATGTGTTATGACAGAAGATGAAAAACTTAGAGTGATAAATCTGCTCATGTTATTACAGGTAACTGTCTATGCTACTGATGCAACTGATGACATAACTTGGTTTAATCGACACCAAACTAAGGCAATATCAAAAAATTTTCTTAATATTGTCCTCAGAGAACATGGTGAAATCATAAAAGTCTTTTGGGACATTCCTGAAATGGACATGGCAGAAGTGACAAAAACACTGGATGCTTTTGGTAAAGCTGCAGGAGGTCTGAACTATTATGATCTTGTACCAATTACTCAGTTAATCAACAATTACAAACAAAATCTAAAGTCAAATGACACCAGAGATCAGTAACATCATTCACATTGTTTCAGCAGTAGTAGTAGTAGGTTTGATCATCTACACTATTGTTAACCGTGCCTATCTAAATCAACTTATTGATGATGCAGAGGCTAATGAAGTAACAATTCAAGCACTTAGAAGTGAGCTTGGACTTGTACGTAACACATCTTCAAATCTTGAAAAAAGATTGAATGACTGCAAAAAAGAATTAGACAACTCAATTAAGTCTGTCACATTGAAAGACATAAAGATTGCTGAGTTATCTAGTAGAGTTGATGTTCTTCACAGAGAGAACAAGAAACTTCTTGTTGCAGCTTCTGATGACGTTACAATCAACGTAAAGGCTGCAGATGATGCTAAGATTGTTTCTGAGAATCCACGTCCAAAGAAAAAATACTATAAGAAAAAGAATGGCGGACCAACTTCCAATAACAATAAAACTGGAGAAAAGAAATAACCAGTTAGTTGTAAGTAACGAATTAGGTAAAACAAAATTAGACCTGTTCATCAAAGGATTAACCGATGGTGAACAGGTCTTTGTAACTTATGAGGTTGCTAGTAACTCTGGTAATTATGCTCAGTTGTCTAAACTGCATAAATGCATTAGAGAACTTGCTAATTATACCGGTGACAGCTTTGAAGATATGAAGATCCAGGTCAAAGTAAGATCTGGATTATGTATTGATAACGACTGCAGATCCTTTGGAGACTGTTCTGTTCAAGAACTTAGTCTAGCCATTCAGGCAGTCATTGAGATTGGAGATATAGTGGGATTTAATCTTCACTAATATCTGTTTTAGTCTGTGTTTCAGGATCATATTCTACTGATTTAAGTAGACCTTGAGCTCTTGCAGAATCCTCTACAAGATTTAGAAACATCAATACTGTAGATACATGGTACTCAAAAGGTCCTTCAATCTTACCTTCTGAAATATTTTTCATTACTGTATTGAAATGTTCCTGGTCGGTAAAAGGAATGAACTCCAACAACATCTGATTGAATCGGTAGACATATTCTACTGCCAATTTGATATCAACTGTAGTTCCTTCCTTGTAAACCTCAAGGACCATTTTCTTTTTTTCTTCACTCATTTGATTATTGTTTAGAACAAACATACAATGGAACAAATCAACCTGCAAGAAATTCAAAATAAACTATATGAGAAAGTCAAGGTATCCGGTTGGGGACCAGCTATGGTTAACCAAGTAATGAGCCATGACTTTCTGAAGATCCTTGAGACTCTTTTAAGGGAATCTCAGGATGGTAAGAAGTTTACTCCTCAGATAAAGTATCTGTTCAGGGCCTTTGAGGAGTGCCCTTATGATAAACTCAAGGTTGTTATCATTGGACAGGATCCGTATCCTAATGTAAATGTGGCTGATGGTATTGCCTTTAGCTGTAGTAATCTAGGTGTTGTTGAGAAATCACTTGACTATATCTTCAAGTCTATTGAAGATACTGTAGAGCCTAACTATGTTAGGAACCCTGACTTAAAAGTATGGGCTAACCAAGGTGTTCTATTACTGAATTCTGGTTTGACTACAACTCTAAATAAGCCTGGTGCACATCAGTTACTATGGAGACAGTTCATAACTGAACTCATTGATCATTTGATTTGGAACAAACAAGATGTTGCATATGTTTTTCTTGGTAAGAAAGCTGCAGAGCTTGCAGATATGATACCTGAAAATCAATTAAAACTTACTGTTTCACATCCTGCTAGTGCTGCTTACATGACAGCTCCTAAATGGGATTGTAATGACATGTGGAATAAAATCAATCAATATCTTAAAGCAAATGGAAAATCTGAAATCAATTGGTAATGTAAGAATTACAGGAACACTGAATGCAAAGAGTGGTGAATACTGGTTTGATGTATCATCTGTTCATGGTACTAGATCAACTAGAAGTAAATGTCTCTTTGATGCTTTGTCAGACTATGGTATTGATTACGATAAAGCCAAAGAACTTGTGCTTAGATATTCAGTACCGTTTTCAAAAACTCTTATATTTGAATCCTTTCCCAGTGATTACTATAAGAACATACCTCAAACAAGACCAGCTAAAAAAACAGATAAGCAATGAATGACTTCTATGATTACTTAGACAAGTTAGGTGTCACACCAAATGCCTTTCATGTTCTATGGTGTATATCCAACTCCAGAAGAACATCATTAGTTAATTTCTGGCCTGAACTAAGACTGTTGGAATTGTCTGAACTTGTCAATGATGTTTATGCTATAACTGATAAAGGTAAAGAGGTTCTTGCAGAGGGTGAAAATATCCTTTGTAATGGTTCTGTCCCAAAGAAAAAGCCTAAGCTTGTTGTTGAGGATCTAGAGGCATACACTGTGAAGTATCTAGAACTATTTCCTGCAGGCAAACTACCAAGTGGTAAGGCTGCTAAGGTAAATAAGAATGATATCATCAAAGCATTCATGTGGTTCTTTGCTAATTATTCATATAGCTGGGATACTATCTTACAAGCTACTGCTTACTATGTTGATACATATGAGAAGCAGAAGTTTATGTACATGAAGAACTCTCAGTATTTTATTCGTAAACAGATTACTGGTGCCACGTTTGAATCTGATCTTGCTAATTATTGTGAGATCATTATCAATGGTGGCTATGATGAATCCGGTAACCAGATAATAGAGAAAGTAGTATGAGTAAGTTACAAATTGATATTACATTAGCATGTCTTAGCCTAATTCTAAGCCTGCTACTAGCATTATGTATGTATTTGATTGCTAATATTTTCTTTGAAATATCTTTCCTACAAGTATTTTTTCTTGAGATTATTTCATTTTTTGGGAGAAGTTTTCTTAACTTTATATCCCGTAAAGTCTTACCAGAGAAACTGTAATTCTTACGGTTTAATCCACAGTTCATGCAAAATACTAACAGGCCCTGGAAGGGGCAGAGGGATGGCTTTACCGAAGCTTTGCAGTACATGCAAGGACGGCAGAAGGGTTTAATCAAAAGTATTAAGACACCCTGGCCAAAATTTAATGATGCCGGTACCGATGGTATTGAATGGAACACACTTACAGTAATAGGTGGAAGATCAGGAGCAGGTAAGACTCTTGTAAAGGACAACATAATCAATAAAGCATTTGATCTCAATAAGGGTGAAAACTTTAGAGTTCTTGAGTTTCAGTTTGAGATGTTGTCAAGAGTAACTGCAATCCGTGAGTTCTCCAGTATTGTAAAGAAATCCTACAAGGATCTTTGTTCAGCAAATGAACCACTAGATTCTGAAACATTAAAGGTATGCTATGAGTATGCCAAGGAGAAGATTAAACATCCTATAGATGTAGTTGAGGCTCCGTTGTCTGTTCCTGAAATTGAGGAAACAATTGTAAACTACATGGAAGACCACATTAATTATGAAGGTCAGCAACCACAGTATACAAAGACAATCATAACATTGGACCACTCTTACCTAATTAAGGTAACTGGTTCTCAGAGTAAGCAAGACATGCTCTATGATTTTGCTGAGATGCTCACAAAACTTAAGAGAAGATATCCTATTGCTTTTATTATTCTCAGTCAGTTGAATAGAAATATTGACAATGCTGAACGTAATGAGGATGGTCGTGCTGGTAACTACATTATGACATCAGATCTTATGGGTGCTGATGCATTGCTTCAGCATGCTGATATTGTAGTTGGTTTGAATAGACCTGGATATTTCAAGATAAAGTTCTATGGTCCAGACAGATACGTCATTCATGATGAATCTGTAATGGTCATGCACTTTCTGAAATGTAGAAATGGTGATACTAGAATGAGTTTTTTCAGAGGAGATTTTGGAACTATGACCGTACAGGAAATACCAACTCCTCCAAAACAAGAGAAACGTTTAACAACAAAGTAAAATGCCAATTAGTACAACAACAAAAACAGAAGACAAGAAAACTAAATTTCAAGAAGTAAGATCGTATCATGACAAAACATTTGAAGCATTAGGAATTACCGATCCTTTCTTTGTAACCTCTATGGCCTATAAGCCACATGGGAAATCAGAGAAGTTCATCAGTTTCTTTCCTAGTCAACTAAAGAAAGTTACAGACATCTATACTGAGTTTACTAATAAGGATCTGAAACCAGATGATCCTGCTCGTACACTGTACAAGTGGAGATTTAATCCTCATTGGTCAGATGAATATGAGGCAGTTGAGATTGAGGGTAGTACTGATCACAGGTATCTAATTCCAGTAGCTGAGTTGATTCCTGTAGTGATACCTTCAAGTAAGTCTGAAGCAGTTGCCTTTGATGACTTTGCTGATATCATGGATCCAGATCAGGATTGTCCTATTGATCAGATGACTATCAGAGATCTTGCTGCAATTCTTTTAAAGAAGCCAGTCAGTAAAAAGAAGTGGCTTAATGACCTTGTAAAATAATAACCAACTCTATGGAAATAGTACTTCCTAAAGCAAAGGTACCTAGATCATCATCTAGTCCTGAAAATCTAATAATCTTTAGTAAACCGAAGGTAGGTAAGACTACCTTGTTTGCAGATCTTGAAGACTGTCTTATTCTTGACCTTGAGAAAGGTTCAAAGTATGTTGAGGCATTAAAGATATCTGCTAGTAGCACGGAAGAGATTATGGCTATCGGCAAACAAATCAAAGCTGATGGATTTCCTTATAAGTATGTGGCTGTAGATACTATTACAGCCCTAGAAGAAATGTGTATTCCTCTTGCTGAACAACTGTATGCACAGTCTGCTCAAGGTAAGAACTGGTATACAGAAGGTAAGCTTAAATATGGTAGTATCCTGAACATGCCTCAAGGTGCTGGCTATCCCTGGTTAAGGGAAGCTATGACTAAGGTTACTAACTATATCAAGATGTGGGCTCCTAGAACAATATTTGCTGGACACGTAAAGGATATTCTTTTAGAGAAGAATGGTACCGAGTTTTCAGCAATGGACCTAGATCTTACAGGTAAGCTTAAGAGGATAATGACCTCACAATCAGATGCAATAGGGTATTTGTACCGTAAAGGAGATACTAACATGCTTAGTTTTAAAACTAAAGATGATGTATCTTGTGGTGCAAGACCAGAACATTTGCGTAACAAGGAATTTCAAATATCACAAATTAATTCAGACGGCCAAATTCAAGTAGACTGGTCTCAAATTTTCATCGACTAACAATCAAAATCATGATTAGTACAAAAAACATCAACACAGGTGGTGGCAATTCTGTCCCCAAAACTTTAGGCACAGGTAATGCCGAAATCAAAATTAATAACGTAAGACTTGAAACAGT